>Ga0126337_10000089_pt1 | contig 32037 bp, 10 predicted proteins | sample DipCmetagenome_FD_92527 | JGI IMG/M metagenome (GOLD analysis project Ga0126337, IMG submission 92527) | Coral microbial communities from La Bocana,Puerto Morelos, Mexico - Diploria C A metagenome | ecosystem: Host-associated > Invertebrates > Cnidaria > Coral | place: La Bocana,Puerto Morelos...
ATTGTTTTTAAAAACAATGGACTGTCCAGAAGTTAAAAACCGAGGACAATGGTTTTGACAAGCTTGAAATGCGCAATTCTGCGGTACTATACTGCTGATAATTTGGGACGGTAGCTCGCATCCCGAACTGTGGGTACAAGATTGAGGCCTTTTGAAAACGTTTCATGTGAAATCACGCTTGATTTAAAGCTTGATATAAAGCATGCGAACAGCCCTAATGCTGTTTGCGGCAGATTCAATCCAGATCCCTCAAACGAGTCAATGAGTCATTTAAACGATAACTGTTTTCGATAAGCACCTTGTGCTCTGTATTTATTTTACTCAATTTACGTTCTGCCATAAATATGAAAAAAATCAATTCGAAATACCTATCCTAAATTCCATTATTTACCATTGTGTAAAAAAATTAGCGTCTTAAAACCCGTCCATTCCCTATAATCAGCGCAATTTGACTATATTCATATGCAGGATAAATAATTTCATTACAACTTTAAATTTCATATTACTAATTTTTTGAAAATGTCTTTCCCTCTATTCGTCTCTACAATCATCACACTTTTACGATACAGTAACTATTCTATTCTTGTACAAAATGTCAATAGCAAAGCGAGACAATGTCGCCTTTCTCTCGTTAAATTAATTTTGAACTTGAACAATAACGTATATGTACAACTTTAAGCGAAAGCACAATACCGTCCAGTTCGGAGAAGAGCAGAGGAGACGTAGGCGTCATAATCATGCTGGAAGAGGGGAGGAGAGACTAACGCGCCACAATCCCGTGGGGAAGAGGGGAGGGGACACTAACGCACCACAATCAACGTGCGGAAAACTTATGAAGAACATTGAGCCTCGAAAACAGTACAATGTAATGAAACCTAGCGCTGCTAAAAGGAGTCTACAAACAAGATGCAAAGGAAGTTGATAGTTTTTGTGACGAAGATGGAGAAGCCATCCTAGAAAAAAGGCAAAAAGAAAGCCTTTGAGTTGACAAGGCTGATATTTCCCAGGAAGAATTCCTCTCCAAAGAACAGTGTTATGATTTTCTGTGTTACACGAAAAGAAGAAAAAAACAATGATTTGTGCTGTTGTGTAACAAAGCGCTTGCATGAAACGAACGCCCATTTAAATAATTATTTTCTCTGTATGAATACAGTTCAGCCGGTTTATGTGCCGGTGATCTCAGTCTACAGCAATTATAAGTCTGTAGTGGAATGCGTGACTCCAGAAACTGTCACGAATGCTCTTTGCCTCTGTACGTCTTCATACGGGGGAGGGGGAGGTGGCATACCAGGGCTGCGAACCCGGTACTGAGGAGCTGGATATTTCACTTGATTTAGTGGTCGCCAGTCGTTCTCTCTCTTTTTGGATGGGGGGCTGTGAGCGCAATACGGGCTGGACCCGCGGGAACTCCCGCCACGCCCGCTATCAAGTTCATCTTCACTACTGTGATACTCGACCACTGGCTGTTCAAACGGGTAATACATATCCGGGTGCGAATTACCCGTGGGGGATCCCGTCCCGGGGGGAGCTTGATATGTCATTGTCGGGTGCATCTTTCTGATCGGGTTCGGGGATTCATCGATCGGTTGCTTTCGAGTGTTGAAGACAAATTCTTCGGCCTCTTGGCGCCGGTTAGAAGTCGCTTGGTGAAACATTTTCTTGGAAGCCTTCAGTGCATCTTCTCGGCTTATGTCTGGCTCATGATAGCTGCCACGCTTGTCTTCTTCTTTGCTATTTCTACGCTTGAACTTTAAGCAGAAAACCGCTATTAGGCAAACAATTAACAACAAGAAGCCGGCGCAGGCTCCAACTACTATGATCATCTTTGTGTCGGAAAAGAAACCCTCACTGCCCTCTGTCTTTCCTATATCCACTTTCGTTGTAGCTGGAATGGGCCGAGGTGCTGGAGTGATGAAGTTGACCGAAATTATCAAACGTAGAAAAGTCTCTTTTTCGATAAAACCCGAATCCGCAGCTCTAATGGTCAAAGTGTAAGCTTTTTCGCCGAGTTCCTTTTCGAGTGAGATTTTCCCATTACGTTCGTTTATGTGGAATACTCGACGATCGTTTCCACTAACGATGGAGTATTGCACGAGACCGTTTGATCCAGAATCTTTATCAATCGCTTGTACTTTGAAGACTGTTTCTCCAATGAAAAGTGCGTTTGACAGAGTTATGTTATGACTACCTAGCATTCCAACGAACACGGGCGCGTTATCGTTTATGTCGCCAACAATAACGTTCAGAATAATATCCATTTCCACACTTCCATCTGATAAAACAGCCGTCAATGAGTAAGAACTGTTAAATTCTCGATCCAGTATGCTCGTAGTTGTTAATATTCCCTTCCTTTCGTCGAGAGCAAAAGCGGTGGTATTCGTGAGCAATCTTACATGAAGCGGTTTGTCTGGTGCTACAGAAGTGAATGGAATCTTTCCAATTTCAGTTCCCTCGGGTTTATTCTCCGCCACGCTAAAATTATGGATGTGCTGAGAACACTTAACGAAGATTTTTAACACAGTTTTTCCATGTCGAGGTACGCGGCCATCATCTCGAACATCAATATTCACTATAAAAGATGGAGTAAATGCGCACCATAACTTCACACGAACAAACACTTGCCCTGCGTTATCAATGCCAAACCATTCAGTCAGGTCTTGAACGCTGCCATTACGATCTACGCGCGCGCTTTCCACGCTGTAGGTCAATTCGGAGTTTCTCCCATCATCCTCGTCGGTTGCTGTCGTCCTCGCCATAACCGCGCCTGGTGTGACGTCATCAGTGATGGTTACATCGTAAACCTTTTGAGCGAACCTCGGAGCATGTCTGTTGCTGTCGGCAAGCTTGACAAGTAGTATGTAGCTGCTCTTTTGCGACAGTGGCTTACCTTTATCTTCAGCCACGATTTTGATCTTGTACTGCGCGTGTCGGTCTAGACTTAGCGGTTGCGTTATTTTGAGAATATATTTCCCAGCGAACATTTCCTGCAGACCGAAGTCCTGCTTGTGGTGCTGTAGCGTGACCGTGACAAGGCCATTAAGTCCGCTATCACTGTCTTTCACCGTTACTAAAGCAACACCAGTATTGAGGATGGTGTCCTCGGGAATCTTGCCCTGCTTGTCGAACGCGTCTGGGAGCAAAACCACGGAAATCTCTGGCTCGTTGTCGTTTTCATCAAGAACCTGAAAGGAATTTGGAAATATCTTTTCTTTAGATGAACCAAACAGTTAAGATTGGTTCCCAAGATTGCCACTGCACAGCCGTTATTTTGGGTCGCCATTCAATCTACCCTAGTCTAGAGAATATTTGTTGGAAGGAATGACTGTGTAACGACCCAAACAAGCACGACGAGAAGTATGCCAACACAAAGAAGCAGTTATTGAGTAAAACAAATGAGATTACTATAAAAGCAAAACAATCGCGATAATAGTGATATCAGGTAAACTGACAAACGTTACCTCTGCTCCTTTCCAAACCTTACTACCTACAGAAAACAATCAATGTGTTGCAGGACGAAATTTCTAATATTTGATCTGAAATTCTTGAGACTTAACCGACATGAGGCGTCGACTATGTACGGCTCCAGGGCAAGAAAAAGCGCGCGAAGCAAAGGCAGCGTGATGACCAGGGAGGGGAGGTGAAATTATTGTCCCGTTCCCATCCCTTTACAGCGACAGAACACGTTTTCTGCATGCCTGTCCCACCCCTCCCACGTCTCCCTAAAACCATTACCTTTGGGTTCCTCCTTAGAACTTAAAAAGTCGTCCTACAAATAGATCACCGTCAATGCGAACATTTTCTTCTACATTTCATTTGGGTTAAATACACAGATAGAAAACCTTTCCCATTAATTAACGTAATTGCTCTGCGAGTTTTCCCTCTAAAGCCGGTCCGCCAATTAAGTGTGGTGTTCTGGGTTTGGTTAAAACCCCGGCCAAACGATCGCGACATGTCAACGCAACATATCACGCGTTGAGTGTTGTTGGCTCATGTTAAGTGTTGTTGGCTCATATTTGAAGATGGTCAAATTTGGGCCAACATGTCGCAACAGGGTGGCCAAACACACGCAACAGGTTGTGCCCAACAATGTTGCGATATGTTGCGTTGACATGTTAAGATCGTCTAGTCGGGGCCTTACAAAGCCAGCGTAAATATCCATATACAGTGCAGATATTGGCTTGATGCTGATCTGTTTATTTTCCTTTCTTTGATTTTCTTTTCACCTTCCTGTCGCCAGGTTTTCTAGTCCACTGGCCTCACCAAGTTCCACGGATTTTTAGTAACAGACGTTAGGTTAATTTGGCGGAGGAGAGTTTCGTGAAGGCAAATACTCGATCGAGCACTGGGAAACTTCTGGGAAAATGGCAAAAGCGGTTTAACTCTAGGGAGTTTTTTTTTTTCTTCCCTTATATCAGCCGATTAAAAGAAATCAGGAAATTCCCGAACTCATGTTTGCCGGAAACTATAGACGGACTTTGAATGATAACCAAACTAAGCACGCAAGTTTGTCTCAAAGGCGAGTAGAAATTGGTAGTTTACTGGGAAAGCAAAGCAAAATCGACGTGAGAAAGTCGCCATTGTATCTGTTCAGTGCGTGTATTTGTCTCAGATGTACTCAAGCTAAATGTGTAATACCAGCGTTCAATTCCAAATGAAAATTCGAAAAATTAGCCGCTGTCATTCGCGTTCTTGAAAATACTCAGTACAGAGTCTATCTACGTTGTTGTAGAGGACGGCAAAGAAATGTACAGGGATTTATAACGCACGTGAACAGCCATGGTAATGTTCTACTCTATTGTTGTTCTATTCTTGTTGTAAACCTTCTGTTCGGTGGCATCTGTTTGGCGTTGCCATCGTGGTGTGTTTAAGTTTTCTTATAGCCCGAATGTTTCATGCTTTTATGTCACTTACGGCGTAGGGCGTCTCTTTCTTACCGAGCTTAGCCTTACCTTACACTGGGCTGTTAAATCTGTCTCTTGGACTACAAATATCTTGGGATATTTGTACGCGTTTTGCGTGTTTTCTGTGCTAAACATAACAAATCATGACCCGACTTCCTTAATATATATTTATCAGTTCAATAGTCAAATCAAGCTGAGTGTATAATATTTCTTAAGCCCTCTCATGAAATAGAAACTTAAACCCTTAACCAATTAATCTACATTAGACTTATCCGGAAATTCAAGAATATTTCTAAGGCCAGACGCAATCAAAAAAGCAGATTACCGCGCAGATATTAGGAAGAGGCAAAAACGGTTTCGCGCGTGAAGAGTGAGCGTCACGCGCGTACTCCTAGCTAAAAGACGAACGTAAACTGATTTTAATAGTTTTTCAATCGACGCATGTGCTTTCTTTTCTTTCTATTTTTAGGGAGAAAGTTCACAACCCAAAATTTGACAATTTGAAATTGTCAAGACGGATTTTATTCCGTTTTGCATATCTTTTGCATTCACGCGTAATTCCGGCGTCTGTCTCTGATCCACCTCGGTCGTGGTCACACATCAATTTACAAACCTGCGGTGAGCTGTCATTTTAGTGACAAACTTATTTTAAACACGCCTCATACAAATTCTAAACAAATTAGACATCACAAAACGAGAACATTCACGACGCATTTAGCCTATTTTACGGGTTGAATTCTCAGGAATGCTGGTTGTGGTTCTCTTGCGGTTCAAATGAATGCGTCGCCAATAACAATGCTGAAACCGAAATTTCCTTTGGGCATTTATCACCTGATAGTGGTAAATGTCATGGCTCCCTAAATACATTGTCATTTTAAGCAACTAAAGGCGTTTTTAGAGCTTCGGTGTGATTTGTAACTTGTAATTGTGGAAAACTTCCGAAACATTTTCATTTGGCTGAAATACTAGTTCTATCGGTTTCACTGTTTAGCCAAGTCACGCTCCAGATAATCTTTTTCGTCACCGAACAAAAATGTTCCAAAAAAATAGGAAAATGCAAACGAATGAAACGGAAATAGGCGATACTGCAGCTTCTGACTATATATGCAAAAACAAACACGTACAGATCGATGTGTATGTTCAAAGCTGTTTTTTCATTGTTCTCTAAAAATAGCGATTTTTCTCTTTCGATCGATCATCTTTCAAGATTTCCGCCACTCTTGACTTGAAGTTTGTAGGGAGACAATGCAGTAACAGCAGTTGTTTGCTAACCTTAAAATAGCTTCACCATCTATTGAAATCGGCTTCCGAAATAACAGTGAGCATACAAGGTGAGGCGGTCTGTCTCGTGTTTTTGGCTTGTAAAAATATATTGAACGAGTGCCTTATACAGCGCCCAGAAACGTTATTTTAATAGTTGCTTTGGAATCGTAAACATATGCCACTGGCAAATCCACCACATATTGCCGCAAGTTTTGTGACGTTTATCAGCTAGACAATCTTTAACAGTACGGGAAAAGTTGACTTGATGTTCTTTAGTTGTATGCAGATAACCATTAGACTATAAACACGTCTGGTTTAGCTTTGATGTTTGCCACCCCAGAGCAAAAACAACCTGGACAGTTCTCTACTAAAATTACTTGATTCTGTGGAACTTTCCTTTTTCTTTGACATGGCAAGGCGTTTGGCTTATAAAAATAAGGCTCTCAAAATAACAGATTTTTAAAAACTTGAATAAAATTCCGAGACAAATATCGACTTGAAATAAAAATCTACCACGTAAACACAAAAAGGGGGTTCTCGTGAGAGCTGAAAAATAACACAGCACTATGAGTCAGTTGATTTCAGAATGTATTTTCGTCAAAACATTGCGCTTTTACTTAAAGGAACTGGAATGTTAGCGTTTTATTTCACCTGGAGGAATCCAGACAAAGGGATGCCCCACAAGGGCAAAAATGATTTCACGTTAAAAGCTACATTAGTCAAAAACCACAGCATAAGTACTTCATCACTGAAAACAACGCTGGAGTCCTTGAAAATTACTTCATTCTTTTTCACTGAATGTAAACAAGCATTTTTGGCTTGTCAACATTTCAAAGATGTTAGTGTACAGAAGGCAACCTCGCACGAACGGTAGAATTAAGAAACATCACTCACATCCGGAAAGCAAGCAAGCTTTTTTAATAATAACATAGAAATTGAAATACTGGGCTTATTAATTCTTGTTAGCACGTTCACTCAGCGCGGATGTTTTGCGATTTCGTTTTGATCGCCGCGCTTATAATACACACAAAATCCTAGAAGGAATGCAAAGACCGAGGACCCCACAGGTAAATTGTAATGACAACGACAGAGATAACAGGGCAGCTGCCTTCTCTGATGCTATCTAAAGACTGTGCTAACAAGCATGTTTGAAAACCCTCAAAAGGTGAAAGAAGTCCGATTTCTGATTTTAACACGCGAAAAACACCAAACAAATATTTCACAATGACATGCGTTCGAAAGTTGAAAGTATTTATATTGCCATATGCAAATAAGAAAGGTGTAAATGAATGGGTCTTTTTAGAATTTATGCAAATCCTAAGTGGGGTGTCATTCAGGATTAGAACGCAGTGGAAAAGCCATCGAAACAATAGTGTCTAACACAAAGGAATAGGAAGAAATGATAGAGCGCCGCCCGTCAAATTGAAAACTTGGCAAACAGAAAGCAACCAACATACTAACCACGAAAGCTGACAATCGGAAAGTTTTTCTGCGAATTTTATCACAAAGAGATGGAGCGATTGCCGATTTCTTTAACCTTTCGAAAGAGACATGCTATCAAGGGATTAGTCGTTAATCACAAAGACAGGGCATGGCTTCGAGGGCACAAAACTGTATATTGTGTCTGATAAGCCAACATCATTGAATTCACAGCAGGGAATAATATAGACGTTCACGATAAGGGTTCATCAGAGACTGATGTTATCTCTCTCGTTGAAAAACAACATTAATTATTTTCCTGAAGCGAAGCATTTGGAAACCAACCACTTCTAAACGAAAGAAGATACGGTGTTAAAAAAGGCTAATAAAATTCGATAGTTTCGCAAGCCAGTAATACAAATATAATGCTGCCTGTACAATCCATTCTTCGAAAGAATTATGTCTTCAAACGATAAGAGAATTAAAAAAGTTAATATGTTGTAATTTAAAAAGCAATAATTTTATCCAATGTTTCGCAGTTGAATGGAGCGCAATGTTAAATTTCATGCGAGCATTACGAGTGTTATTGTTTTAAGTTTCGCCAGTGAATTCTTTTGACAGCTAGCTAGTTTTAACAAGAGTTTTTAATTAATTTCGACTTTCGCAGTCTTGTAACATATTAAAGATTAAAGAAAGAATACATTTTGAAAATCCAAACTTAATTGAGGCGAAGTAATGAAGGTCTGTTACGGTTTCGCGGTGCTGAAGCGTTTCTTTCAACAGCCTTTTCGTATATCCATTAACTGGTGTTTAAATAACATGCAAATCTTTGGGTAAATTTCAACATAAACTTACCAAACCTAAAAAGTCAAACTAAATGAACAATGGCGATGAAAGGAAAACCCAATGTTGTATAAAGTACCATAATGACACACAATAAATAAAAAAGGCCATTTTCCCCGCGATTATATAATTATTAGCTTGATTGTGACCTTGCAAAACGAAAAAGCAAAACGTCATTTTGTGTCGAGCGTTTAACTTCATTTACGAGTGCACCATCAAAGAGATTCAAACTCTATGTACATATTGTACACTAACCTTCACATTTACCACAGCAGTTGACAGAATGGAATCCGGTCCTTTGTCTTTCGCCGTCACCTGTAGCTGGTAATCTTTCGAGAGCTCATAATCCAACGCAGCGTTTGTACGAAGTTCGCCCGTTCGCGCATCCAACGTGAAAAGGTCTTTATATTGACGTTGAACTTCAAGAGAGTAGACCACTTCACCGTTCGTTCCAATGTCTTTATCTGTCGCGGTAACATTCAACACAAACGTTCCTACACGAGCATTCTCTCGAACTTCGCCGACGTAGAGATCTTTGCTAAATTTTGGAAAGTGATCGTTCGAATCTAGAACTGTAATGCTCAAACCTTTGCGTCCAACCCTAGGTGGGCTACCCCCATCTCTCGCCTCGATCACCAAATAGTAGCTGTCGTTTTTCTCGCGGTCCAGCCTTTTTGATACGACAAGTTTAACTTGAGTAATTTCCGAAGTAGGGCGCGACACTTTCAAGTCAAAAACCCCACCGTCATTTCTGTCAACAATCTCGTAACTTTGAATAGAATTGTTGCCAATGTCAGAATCCTCCGCCACCGTTAGTGGGAACTCTGCACCTAGTGGAGCAGATTCTTTAACCGAAATATTCTCAATATCCTCCTTAAAAATGGGACTGTTGTCATTGATGTCTAGTATCTTGATCTCTGTCGGTATAGCCTCCGTCATAATTCCCTTTGAGACCTGAACCCAGATTTGAAATGTGTCGCGGACAAGTCCAAGGGAGACATTTTCACGGTCTATCTTGGCGGCCGTACGTATAATACCAGTGCTTTCGTCGATACGGAAAGAGGTTTGCAGTGATCCTTGGAATTCGTATTGAAGCTCTCCCTTGATGTCGTCATTTGCGGCCATGATTTTGACTATGGAACTCTCTGAAATGTTTCCTACAAAAGTTTCAGGTTCTAGTTCTTCGTAAAGTTGAAATTCCATAACGTCCGAGGCCTTGCAAAACGTGAGTAGCGACATCAGCCATAGTAGTATTCGTCCCATGATGCTCGCCAGCTGAGTAGAGCTAAATTTTGAATACGCCGCGATTAAATAGCAAAATGAATAATGATGCTTATACGACCGACAAAACACTGCCTAATCTTCCACGTCAAAATGCCAACTATGCGAAGTGAATAAATATCTTGCCTGGAGCACAGAACGTGGCCGAAAAGAACGTGCGCCAAACTGGCGGTTGTATATATTTCAGGTACTTGACTTCACACTTCTTCGCCCCTTGTTGCTATTTTTTTCCTCGCACTTTCTCGTTATCTACGTACATACAAAGAGATCGTTAAATTCAAGCCGGCCGTGGCAGTGAAGGACTCGTATCTGTTCATCACAGTGAAGCTATTACGGATCGATAAGTGGGTTTGTTCGTTCTTTCCTGTGTCGTTGACAAGGTGTTGACCAGTCAATCATCAAACAATTCCCCCGGGGGAATTTTAACACAATTAAGGCGGACAATAAATGTCACACAACGGAAGCGTGTGAACAAACTTGTAAACAAATTCTTTACTAAGTGAAATGGCTAAATAGTACGTCAAACATTCGAAAATGGAGCGGATTCATTAACTGGTCGCGCCGGAGTTCCGTGAGTTCCGTGAAATGCAACATAGAAACACGAATAATCAACCCTGATCATATTCAATATCATATCTTTATGGCCACGAAGAATGCTTCATTGTTGTTTGCATAAAAAATACATGGGATGAAAATAAACTGTATCAAAAAATTAAGATCATAAAAGTAAAACGTCTTTGTTGGGTTTCATGTTTCTTGTAAAATCAAATTAATTACCGATAAGAAAAAAAAACCGGTAAGCAGAAGAACGAAGCTTTTAAATTATTTCTATCGTGAATAAATCAGGATCGGCTTGCAAGGTCAAAAAGGGCCGCATAATCAAAGTTTAATAGTTTCAACAAACGCAGTAAACTGTCAACTCTTTAGCGGCGCGCTCAAGTATTAAAGAAACTCCTCCCCCCGAGACAGGCTACAAACTCGAGGGGGGCTAAGAAGGGGCATGGGTTCCTGTTTCTTGTGGTAATTTGACTTTGAAAATCCATGTTTAAGAAGTAAAAATAACACTCTCGAGACTGAATGAGAGATCTTGATTCTGCTCAAGGATTTTCCTTCCAGCAGATAACATCTTATTGTGAAAGTCGCGTTCCATTTACTGTCTAGTCGTGCGTTGTTTATCGTTTTAACTACGTGTGGTCCGGCCTGCTGTAGAGTGGCATTAATTCAAAACAGCTGGCGATCATTCTGTAACGGTGGGCGTATGATTCTAAAATGACAGGCCTTCATCTTATCGTATAGGCTGTCTGCCAGCTTTGTAATTGGACAGACGGGCGAAAATCACCGCCGGGGAAACTGGGCAAAGCAGCGGGACAGCTCGAGCGAAGAGTAAAGATACTCTTTTGCAGTTTGTCCATTTCAAAGTCCTGTTTCTATTCCACAGATTCCAGTATGAAGAAAGATGCTCTGAACTAGGTCAGTGTAGAGTTCTTCGTCTTCAATCATTCCTAATGAGGAACGCCCTTATAGGAAAGACGGGGATGATCGAGGAAATTTTAAAAATTGTGAGTACAAAGCCCGTGTTTTAACCCCTAGGGTTTATTCAGTACCCGCCAGACCTCTCGCGACCTTTACAACACCGCTTCGTGGGCCTCAATCCTCGCAGCTCGCTTAGTTATTCTAGTACCCTGAAACTCACGAGGTCGACCGTGGTGGCAAGTCTATGTAGAATAAGAAGATATGTAATTCTTGTAAAGGATCAATGAGTACTGACTAAGAAAACAGACCACTCTTTTCAGGTATTTTAGGGACTACAAGAAAGCTAAGAATACACCGATTACAAGCCGACCAAACTTTCACTGATAAAGTTTATCGACTTGAAAAGACAGAGATTTGTTTACTTTGGCGGCTAATGAAAGATTCACTCGTGGCAGGGGTGAAAGAGGGGAGCAGGTCATACCACTCGTTCTCAAAAATCTATTTTAAGGTGCATTTTTGTCGAGAGTGCTAAAATTATGATCAGCACCTTCGTTCGAACACGAAACGCTCCTACAACACAAGACAAGGTTCGTACTCCATGACTTTCCACGACCTTTCCAAGTTTTCCATGGCCCATGACAAGCAGTTGTTCTCAAGGATCCTCAAAGTATTGTCAAAACGGTATTTTCCATTTTATGATGCATAAAATGCGTGCTAGTGTTTACTTTTTTACTGAAATTAAAACCGGTTTTCTGATCCTTTTGCTTTTTCAATTCTCAGAAAGTTGATTGATTTTCTGTGACTTTCCAGGACCCACACCAGGCCTTAAAAATGAAATTATAAAATTCCACGACTTTCCATGTTTTGTATGACCCGTACGAGTGTCCTATTCCCTGGTGAGGGTACTCTACCAAGTCTCCGCCCTGAGGTCCAAACTCTTATCCTTTTGAATACCATCGTCACAGAAAAGGTACCTTTTTCGTGTACCTTTTCTTGAAAAAGGTACCCCATTCACATACCTTCATAACTGGCCATTATGAGTAAATCGCCAAGAAAGGAAGAAAACACCCCAGCCCTTTCTCGATTTTCTCATATTTTTTATCACTTGCTACGATTTTTTTTCCTGCAGATTTCCTGTACAAACGGTGGCCATGCTTCCGTTCACATAATAATCGTTTATTTGACTTTCTTGCAGGACGTATACTGAATAAACAAGTAAAGGTTACAGCAACAATAGTGCCATGGCAACAGAGTCTCTGCCGCGTATAGGATTCTATAGACGAGATTTTGTTGCGTTTCTTACAGTAATATAGTAAATGATTTGAGCCCAGGAGTATCAGTAATTCTTTTAGTGTGATCGTCTGGGTGTGGGTAGTTCTGAACAGAACTGTTGTTGGTGACTGACGTTTCTAAAACCTGAGCGGAAGTCATCTTCAGAGCCTTGTGATATGGTGGTCAGTAAAATTGTGTAGGCACGACGGAAAAAGACGTCGATAAAAAAAAACGCGTTGAGTAGAATCAGTGTATCCTTCAAAAACTTTCCTATCCTTGGGTTTTGTTCTCTCATAACGGGTTTCGCCGTACCCAAAGAACTTATTCTTTCTTTTTTTAATGTGCTTTTATCATGTTATTTTCTTTTTTTTTACGCTCCTAGTATAGTTCCACTGTTTTAGGAGTATACTTATTAAAGAATATTAAAGATTAAAGAACCCCAAAACACGGAGCCTGAGTTCAATGTTCGAAGGCACACAAAAATATTTGTAAATTATATTGACATAGTAAACACGCGATAGAGTTGCAGTGCACACCGCTACTGTAGACAATACAGAGTTGCCCTACCGCCTCCAGTTCCAAAAATCTAGAAATAAAGTTCCAACTGTTTGGTTGAGAGATCAGTAATCCCAAACCCAGATCTCCCACGGCCAAGCATAAGATTATGATTTTAGTAGAGGCCGAGTCAAGCGTAATACGGCAGACATGAAATAACTACATGAAATAACTACTATGATTAATCCTTTTTTTTCTGTTTCTGTAATTCATCACATTTATAAGCTTTATACAATGCCAACAACGCGGAATTCTCGTTATACGTAAATTAATCAATTGTGTCCTTTAGGAAGCCACTTCTACAGCAGCAAAACATTACGGCATACCTTTCTCTGGCCTCGTTGCAGCCTTTTTTTTTTTCTCATGGAATCGTAAATATTTTCCGTAAATGGACCATTTGCAGAAATGTTATGTACTTTACACAGTGTGTTCTTGTCTCGTTACTCGCTCGTCTTGCTTTTTTTCGGGAAATAACAGTTCAAAGGCGTCGTGAATTTCAGGAATCATATCTGTGGTCGTCATGTTACGCCGGTACTTTGCGAACGCCAGTCTGTTGCAGGTTCTTGTAAGTGCGCAGGCGCCATAGGCTGCCACCAGGGATCGACCATATGCGCATGCTCTGTAATGGAATTGAAATACTGTTGTTGGGAGAAGTTGTTCACAATCCGACAGCCTAATAATACAGGGAGTCATTAAAACATGACAAGTGTTTATTGTTCGAGTGTCGTTACTGTAATACCCCATTTGTTGACATAAACCCGCGCTTTTTTTCTTTTGATATCCCTTACAAAGTACTAGTAAATCTTCTCCTACTCGATCCCGCCAAAACCCACGTGCCAAACTGCGTGCGAAAAGAAAAATGCGGGTGCAGGCATCAGCTTGGCAGACATCTTTCTCGAGCTTTCCACAAAAAACCCCTCTTCTTCCACCACCTAAAAACACGAAAAGAAATCTTGGAAAATCTCAAACTTCAGTCTATGGTAGGTTAATTTCTTCTTTTTTGCCTAGTCTTACTTTAACCTTGATTTTCAAGTGGAGAAGTCAATTTCTCTACCTTTCAATTCAGGGTAAGTCTTATGCGGACTTTCTCAGTTTTGTGGGAGATCTGTTATCAGTTCTGACTGCAAGGGCCGAGCAGGAAAAACATCGCCTTACTAGAAAGCGCAATCAATATAAACTTAAGTTTACATACTGGCATGAAATTCTTCCATACATTTGTTTGACTGAAGCTGCAATCCACGAGAGAGCTGCTTGAATGGAAAATTAAGAAAAACGATTTCTCGCCTCCCAGCAAGGATGTATACTTGAAATTTGATTGATGAGATCGTCTACTGGTCAATATCATGTGGTAAAAGCAGTTCAGAACCTTGGTCTTTTTCAAATTACTGGACATCAAACTTCCAACCAACTAAATTAAATTTGTGCCCTGTTTGCCTCCCCACCACAACACTTTTAGACTTTGAGTTAATTTACAGACTCTTTCATCATTAATCTATTTTTACGACTTCTAAATCTTTTTGAATCTTGACAATTGAAAAATTTCGTTATTTGCATAATAGAACATAAATACCTTTCATCTTTACTCATTTTCTTGAAAGCCATATCAGCCCAGTGGAAAAACACTCCCATAGATCCAGACAAAAGGTCACCTTGTCCTCCACAACGTCTGTTGCTGCCTTCTGTTGTGCAATGAACCACTGCACAGGAATAAAAATAACCAGTTTTTTTACCAAAATAACCAAAGAACACTTCAGTGTTTTCCACAAATTATATTGCTGGCACTGAAAACATACAGAAATACAGCTGAAATTTGAGGTCAAGGTCAATGTTTGATTATTTCTGAAAAATGTGAGTTACATAAAATCGATTAATGGTAAAGTTAAGATTCCTGAAAAAAAGATTCCACTGCTGAAATTTTAGTCATGTAGCTCCAGTGTGTCTGCATATACTAGTAAGCATACAAGCGTTTGCAAACAAATGTAGGAAAACTTACAGGTAAATGCATAGTTAATAGAGGGTATGGTAAATGGTAAATGTAAGTATGAGAACCTCAGTAGAAACATATTTTGCCTAAAATCTTAAGTTAAACAATGAATACTGCATAATTAAATAGCTTTAAATTTGCAGAAATAGCTTGAGATTTAATTCAAGTCATTCTCTATGCAAAGACCATTGTGTATCATCTGATGCTGGCACCCACAGCAAATATAGCAGAAGAAACCATTGTTTAAGGGTCTATTGCAGAACTAACACAGAAAAGGCCAGTTCCACTATTTAAAGAGCTGCGAACAATCATTATTATTTGTATTTTCCTTTTTCTTATAATAAGTAAAACGTTTAATCATTTCTTACCATCTTTTCCATCAGCAAGAATGTCTTCTTGCCCTTTCCGACATATTGTGACACCACCTAACTCTCGGCATAACTGTGTGACATGACATGAAGTCTCTATAGAGGGGTCAGGTTCACGACCAAACTAAAAGATATCAGTCCATGTAAATCATGGTAAGTATATACAAGGAAAACAACTGACTACATACATTTTGTTATGTTTGTTTTGACAATTTGGCGACTGCAACCACATTGTTTCGTATACAATAACATCACCACTACCAACAACAACAATAATTGAATCATTTGTTGCTCATAATATTTTAATTATGACTTGTTTTGTTATTAATCCTCACTGCCTTTGACGCAGTGAGGAAGCGATGTACAGGTATTATGTCAAAACAAAGCTATGAGAAAAATTCACCATTGTGCTGTACAGTCTTGTAAATTCCATAGCATTTGGTGTAAGAATTGCTTTGGTATAATTCTTGATTATGTCAGGGAACGATGTTATCATAAATAGTCCATCCTAATGGAATAACAGATAGAAGCACAGAGTTAAATTACCACAAACCATTAATCCTAGCTTCCCACATATCAAACATTTCAGTGAAATTGCTAATTCATCGATAAAGTTATACTGTTGCACAAGCTAAATAAACTTCTGTTTCCCTCAAGTTCAACTGATCCAATTTTCTGAGGGCTTGGGTTTTGTCTCTTGTCACAGACAGTGTGTAAAGAGGACACAAATCTTAAACATTGAAAAATTATACTCAACTGCATCTATGACAAGGAGTTTTCCCTGTTCCTTTGCAAGCTCAAGCACTCCCTGTGGGTCAATACAGTAACATTACAGAACGTTTTTTAACTTATTATACTATCAACACAATTCTGATAACCTATAACCTACAGCAAAAACCCTTTCCTGATACCAGAATCATGGAACAGAAATAAAAGATCACATCAAGTGATTCACAGATTTACCTTCACATTTTCAATGATTGTTGGGTTTCTTCCCATTCCTGGACCAACAACAAGGCAGTGAAGTCTTGAAAGCCAATCTTTCACCTCTTTTACTGCTGTTTTTCTATCTCTGAAATTGACCCATTTAGGGCAAATGGAGCCATAAAATCAATTACTTGTACTAATATTTCACCAAAGGGCTTCAAGTTTTTTTTTTGAAAGCTTCTTCATTTTGTAAGGAAAATTTGTACTCAGAGCAAATCAGGGCTTTCTCTGACAAGAAGAAAATTTGGCATCTATCAACATTACTTGGAGAGAAAAGTATCATAGACAGTTCAAGTTCTGCTTCAATCATAGTGATCACACATTCAAGCAACAATGATACTTAATAATATCACATAACATCTATTTTTGAAACTGTCAAATCACCCCAGGCACAGGTTTTTAAATTAAAGTGGACTGAATATAAACCCTTGATGACATGCGTTATACAGGGATGTGTTAGGGACAATAAATATTACAGTATAAATTTTAAACCATGGTACTTGACCATGTGGTGCATGAGCATAAGTTTAAACCATCATATTTTTATTTGGTAAAAGCAAAAATCGTCGTTCCCATTTCTAGAAAGAGAATATTGTATGCCACAGTTCAGTATACTTACAAAAGTGGATGCACAATAAGTTCAGGGCTGTATGACTTTATCACCACAGCTGCATCACTTGTGCAAAACACATGAGACAAATCTGCACCCTACAAAATAAACCAAGTTACGTGAAGATGAAGTCTCTGATTAAATTCAGAACTGCAGACTGGGGTGTAATCTCCTTCACAACTGTTTCCTTTCCTTGTCCCCAGTAACAACTACTTAAAAACTCATGCGGTTCCTTCTTATATGGGGGGCTCTAAACATTGCAACATCCCCAGAAAGTTAGCGAACACTGCACCACTGCAAGAAAAGTTGACAAAACACTGTATTTTAGCCCCATGATTTGAATGTCTACACTTGAAATTATAATACTTTTATCCCTCAACAATTTTCCACAAAACAAACACATTACATTGCCTTTGTGTTGATGCTGCTGATGCCTGTGAATCTTTTCTCGTACTTTCTAGATCGGAAGTGACATTGTGTGACAAGCTGTGCTTTCTAGATAAGCAAAATGGTATTGTTTTGTAGACCGGATGTGACGTTACACAAATTGTTGTATCCCCCTTTAGGGGTTAAAAAAGTATGTGCTGGGAGAAATAAAAAGAGTCAAATCAACTTACTGGTACACTTTATATGAGGATCGATGAACATGACTGAGAGGTTAACCCTACTTCCAAGTGCTAAAACAATGTTTTCCAGGAAGTTGTGTGTCTGGACAGAAACTAGCATTGTCACAGAAATAAAGTGTGTAGCTTATTAGTTTTTCCATATCACTAAAGGGCCTGAAGATTTTAATAACTACAGGGAATAGATCCCTAGCAAGTGTTTTTGATCAATTTTTTTTTTTTAGTTTTAAAGATAAACATATGGAAAAATGAAAACCTCAATTGTAGCTTTTCTAGCCAGCCTATTTCCCTTGAATTTGATAAATAAGTTCTTTTACCTGGTATAAGTATTTCAGAACATCAATTTTCCCAGTTGTTAGACATAAGATTCTTCACTTTTTCCATACATTTATTGTAATTTTTGTGCAGTGTTTGCCTCCTCAAGCAAGATGGCGTCAGATCAGAAACCATAAAAAGCTATGTCTAGATAGGATATCCAACCATCTTGACAAAACAAAGCAAGCTTGGTCAATATTCCACTTATTTCAAATAAATTAACTAGATAAAATAAGTCAGACTTACAGCTTTCAATGCTGATATTTCTGCAAAGTATGGGGCACCTGTATACCTGTATGAGGATTAGAGGAGGAGGGGATGTTTTAGTGATTACATTTGTCAACCTTCATACTGTCTAGGAACAACCCTTTTTTAGGCTGAGCAGCAAATCAAGGCAAAACAAGGAAAATAACAAGGAACATAAAGAAGTTGCTCTTTGACATGACTTACTCTTGACATCCACCTATCACCCCGATTCTACCGAGCTGTCCTTTGTGAGAACAGTTTACAAGAGGAGGGACGGTTTCCCTCACAAGTTCTAGACAACTACACTGCTTCCTTGGAGACTTGACATGGCTACTGTCTGTTGCTGATCTGAAACGACCATCGAGTTTATTTTCTCCGCCAGCGAAAGTACTTCGTCTTTCCATGAGAAATCGAAATTTCGTGATCTTGCTAAGGATAAAACGTTTTTTTTGCGGCATGTAAGGAGATGCTACCGACCGATCCGACCATTTATAATGTAAGACTACAATATTCAAGGCAGTACCATGACGTTTAGGAGCTGGGTACTAGTGCAGGTACCTTACATGACTGTTACACCATAAAGTTAACAGTACCATGTGTTGCACAAACAAAATGGGGGTGTTCAAATCTGTAACGGCTTGCTACTGATGCAGTGTCTGACTATGGCTTTACTTGACCCAAAGTTCTATTCAAACAATGTTTTAATTGTCGGGGACGGTAACTTTTCATTCACCGTTTCCTTAGCGTCAGCGTTATTAGAGAGTTCAGTTAAAATCGTGGCAACATCTCTGGATTCGCGCGCCGCTTTGGCGAACAATGACTTCGCTGTTGAAAACATCGATAAATTAACAGCATTTGAGAATGTTGAGATCTTACATGAAGTAGATGCGACGAATCTGACTGGAACATTTGGCTCAAGAATCTTTGATCGAGTTATCTTTAACTTCCCACACACTGGTGGCAAATCCAATATTCGCAAGTCGAGAGAACTTTTAGAGCGGTTCTTTGCAAGTGCCGCACATCACGTTGACAACAATGGTAATATCTGTGTGAGCCTTTGCCAAGGTCAGGGAGGGACACCAATGGACAACCCTAGGAGGGAGCATGGAAACACTTGGCAGGTTGTTTCTCAAGCCGCTAAAGCAGGTTTGTAGTACAGCTGAGTGTATGAAGTTTAATCATAAAAATTACAATTTCCTCGATTGTGATTGGTTTAAAAAACTTCTACTTTCCACTAATTCACTTGTCAAGTTGTTATCGGACAGTTTGTTATCGGACAAATGAATAAAGGGTGAAAGTTTCTAAAGAAACTGTGGTGCTGCATCGGGGCATAAGTTGTAGTTTAAATCAACCAATCACAACCTTGGTTTCAATCACCCTAGAAACAGTGTAAAAACTTTTAATGTAAATTTTCCCTTTTCATACCTTGGTATTCTTCTTTTCTTGGAAATTGTAACTTTTATGATTAATTGGTAACAAGACTTTGTGTCGTCCAATTCGGTCTGTAATCATACTCGTGATAAACAAATTGGACTCCCGCTGCATGGTCGTCCGATTTTGTTATCACTTGTATGATTACAGACCGAATTGGACTCCACTCAGTCCTATTACCATTACAAATTAAGTTATTTCAGTCTGTCAGTGGAGGAGACGTGAGTGCGTCTTTGTTTTTTTTTCCAGTTCTTCTTTGCCTTTGTTTTGCCAGGAGATTTGTAAAGCTTGAAAATCTTTCTCAAGACCAACTGTGTAATGAGTGTAACATAAAATTCAATTTCATGAGCCCCTCCCCCCAAATTAGACTGATGTAACAACAATCAGTCAATCAAGCAAAATGCGGAGAGGAAAAACTTCAAACTCTAGCTGATTAAAAGAGAGGTAGACGAAAGGCAAACTCCTGTGTATACACGGACCAGCCACAACTCGAAAACTACACTGACCAACCACAGCTTACATTGTTCCAGCCTGGATGCCACTATGAAATCAAACAACTACTAACTTAAGACACACACGTTATGATTGACACTTACTGATGGAGGTTGATGAACATGAATCATTAAATAACTCCACCCACTCCCCCTAAAGAATCTTAATTGTAAGAATTCTTCTAATCAACAGCTACTTTAAATATTATTATATTATCTCATTGACCTAATAGTAGAGAAATATAACTTTGGGTGATAATGATCATAATAACAATAATAATAATAGTAATAGTAATATATTTTTTATTTTTTTAATAGTAATTTTTATTGAGCTCAATTCAATTCTTATTTACAATTACAGAGCTTAATAATAACACGTGGATAAAAAGGTTATAAAAATCAACCATGGCGCAAAACTATTTTCAATGAACGGTTTTATGATAAAGTCGTTAAAATGAAAAGCAAAATATGTTGTATAGAAAATGAATTAAAAGCTGAGAAATGTTTGAAATTGGAATGAGCGATTTAAGGTGCAAAGGAAACATATTGGTTACTTTGTGCATTTGATGTGATGTGGCATATACAATAGAGAATAATAATAGTTAACTTATTATAATAGTAAATAATTTAAAAAAAACGATACAATAACAAGAGATCAAAAATCAGTATAGCTTAAAGGTGCTATCAAAATTAATAAAAATTGATAAAGCAATGAAAAATCAATAATAATAATAAAATATAATAAAAATAATATGTAATATATAATGAAAATCAATAGTAATAATAATAATTTCCTTATAAGTAGTAGTATTAGTATTTTCTGTTATTACTATCAGTATTCCTCGCTTTTTCTTTTTGTTATTGTCACACTTATTTGTAAACACTTATTTGTAAACTTTATAAATATTAATAAAATACAAATAATAATAACGATAATAATAATTTTTTTTAATAATAATAATAATAGTTGTTAATATTTTTAATTTTTTTTAAAAAATAAACTAAAAGTGGCAAGACTTTAAGGACTTACAATAATAATAATGTCACACTTATTTGTAAACTTATATAAATATTAATAAAATACAAATAATAATAATGATAATAATAATTTTTTTAATAATAATAATAATAGTTGTTAATATTTTTAATTTCTTTTTAAAAAAATAAACTAAAAGTGGCAAGACTTTAAGGACTTACAATAATAATAATAATAATTAAAAGAGTGGTAATAATTAAAAGAGCTGTAAAAAAATTATCTGTACAATATTATTAATAATGATAATAATAATTTTTTTAATAATAATAATAGTTGTTAATACTTTTTATTTTTTTTAAAAATAAACTGAAAGCGGCAAGACTTTAAGGACTTACAATAATAATAATAATAATTAAAAGATTTGTAATAATTAAAAGAGCTGTAAAAATGAAGTAAAATATAATAATAATAATATTAATAATAATCATGAGAAGTTGTAGATAACACTGCTAAAGAGTGCTCAATACACATTTGTGTAGAGCGGTGTATAGAATTGGGTTACTAAATGAAAACACACATGGTTCACTGCAACTCTGAGTTTCGTGCACGAAACTCAGAGTTGCAGTGAATCATGTGTGTTTTCATTTAGTAACCCAATTCTAATATTAATAATAATTCTTTTTTTAAATTTTAGTGAATTTCCGTATCTAATCATGATATCATGGTTACAACAACTAATACGAATACTACTATCATCATCATAACATTAATTAACATATTCCATACAAATTGGTATATACAAGGTAAAGGTAAGTAAAAGAAATAAACTATTAAAACGTATTTCAACAATGTTTACATAATGGCTCCCTCCTGGGTTTCAACGTCAATATCGGTATATTACAAGGTAAAAGTAAATAAAAGAAATAAACTATTAAAAACCTATTTTAACAGTGTTTACATAATGGCTCCCTCCTGGGTTTTAACGTCAAACGTTATTATTAGTATTATTATACTAATCATACAACTTTATTTATCTAAAATTCCTATTTACAAGTACACCAATACCTAAAAAAATATATAAATAATAATAATAGTAGTTAATACTTTTTTTTAAAAAAAAATAAACTAAAAGCGGCAAGACTTTAAGGACTTACAATAATAATAATAATAATAATAATAATTAAAAGAGCTGTAAAAAAATGAAGTAAAATATAATAATAATAATAATAATAATACTAATAAAAACAACTTTATTTATCTAAAATTCCTATTTACAAATACACCAATACCTAAAAATTACATAAATAATAATAACAATAATAATAATAGTAATAACAATAATAATAGTTAACATTTGTTATTTTTTAATAATACTACTACTAATAATAATAATAATAACATTTATAGTGCGCAAATTTTGTAAAATGTTCACATGCGCATGAAAAGATAAAAAACGGAAAAATAATAATAAAAAAAAATTAAAAAATTAAGAGTAAACTTACAATAAATTTAAAAGCTAAAATTACAATTGAATGCATGGCAGAAAAGGTGAGTTTTTAGTTTAGCTTTAAAAATACTAACAGTGCTGGCACTTCTTATGTCAAATGGTAGCGCATTCCAAAGTTTCGGTGCAGCACATTTAAAAGAACGGTCACCTAGTGTGGCTTTTGATTTAAAACGCGGATAACTTAGTAAAAGTCTATCGCTTGAATTCCTTAGATTATATTTGGAGGGAAGCCTAAGAGATGATAACTAAGAAGGCGCTAAAATAATAATAATAATAATACTACTACTACTACTACTACTACTACTAATAATAATAATAACATCCCTCCTATGCTTAAGGGGATTGCGTTCATTGAGGAGAAAAAATCTTGACTTAAAAGAGATGGACCTTGACATTGAAAGAGGACTCTTAGGACACTAGATTTTAATATTCAATTATTGCTATAATGTTGAAATCATGGCAGATTTTATAAAGGAATTAGTGAAAACAGATAGCTTTCCCATATTTTTTATAACATATTTTGCATTTTATTTAAATGACAGTCTGTATTATAGAACTGTTTATAGTAAATAGTTTTAATTTTGAAAAATTGTTGTTATTGTTATGATTTCAGCCGGTTTTTGGCACTTGACGTAAATAATTGCTATTATAGTCATTAGTTTTGTTATTGTTGCAGGTGTCCTTTCCGGCGTTTGTTGGATTGTATTGTGAAATTAAGTTTGCTTAAGAATTTGCTAATAAAGTTTATTATTAATAATGTTTAAAAATAATAATAATAATAATAATAATAATAATAATAGTAATAATAATAAAAAGTTTATCCAGGGAGCCTACTCTCCTTGCTGACTTTCAGTGGGGCCCTGCAAATCATATTAAAAATGTTTACATATGAAAAAAGACAAACTAAGAAAAGCATAAAAATGATATTTAACAAGATAAACCTAGTTAAAATGATTAAATAAACAGTAAACTGATAAGCTCAACTTTTAGCAGAAAGAAAGTACCGGTAAAAGACTTCTATTGATGATGAATGCTGATCTAGTTTGTGTGTGCCAAAGCTATAAAAGGGGGATTGGCATTTAGTGTATGGATTTTAATCACAAATTTAAATATCAAATCTAAATTACTGAAAGTTGAGTTTTTGATGCATGTTCTAGAAAGTTAGATAGTTTTAATTCGCAAGTGAAGTCTCCCTAGAGGTAAGAAATCTGAGGTGGACTTGGTTTTGGCCTCTTCTCTGTGGTAAAGAATGAAAGTGTAGATGCTCCACTGGTGACAAACATTCTTTTCTTTACTTTCCAAAAAATGTAGGTCTAATTTTGAATGCTGTATATCCATTTAGAAGTATAGATTATACTTCCTACCGAAGTGCAGGCTTTCGTGGACAGCTTGGTAAAAGTTTCCACACTATCAATGGACTTACTCATGTGTTTGTGCATGGAGAACCACTGGAGACTGTTCCAGACTTAGAGTAAGTTTCTTAAAAACAATTATATCTAAATAAATGCCCTTTGCCATCGTTTAGAAGTGCATATCATTGTTATCAATTCCATGTTCCTGTGCATCTGTTCAGTAATTTATCATACATGTACATGGCACCAAAATGTGGTAAGAACTCAAAGTGTCGCATGAAGCAATGGCCAAGGTCTGGTGTTTTTGCCACATTTTGACCAATCCAAATGCGAGAACTCTACATAATTGTTTTATAGCTCTCAAATTATTATAAACAGTTGTAATGCATTTATTTGACAAGTAAAGAAGCCTAAGCTGTGTATTATACTGTAATAAAACACCACCGGCATTTGAGAACATGGTGGAAATGTAGAAAACATGAGCCTGCGGCTGCTGTTTTTTTCCTAAATTTCTCAAGTGTTCTCAAATGTCCGGAATGTTTTATCACTGACAGTGAAATACATGGCTTAGGCTTCTTTATTTGCTTTATGATATAGAGATACACATGTAGTGCGGCCAAAAAATAAAACATGCATTTCCTATGTTTTATACTCATGCGCAGGGACCTGTCTATATGCTTCCACTCTATCAACAATTACATGTGTTGTTCACTCTTCAATCTTGATGGTTAAAATTATTAAGGATAGTGTTTATATAAGTTGTGATCAGTCATAAGCTTTCTTACCTTATCTATGTCTTTCCTTGTGTGAAATGAAGCTTCAAATAGAGAGGGCCACTTTTTTAATCTACTATCTCTGGGGTTTCTAATGATGGCCCACAAGTCATGCCACCCATCATCTTTCAATAAAACATTACCATCAAAACCATAGGAATCACACTATAAATCTGATATGAACTGGATAGAATGCAGAATGACTTCACTAGACAAGAATTGCCAAGTTGGAAGGATGTTGTAGATTTCCTTTGTCATCTTAAGAACACAATACATGTACAAGTTTGCTGTGAACTGCATCACAGTGCACAGGCATAGACAATATCCATAGTTTTCCTTCTGTAGATGTCTCTTCTTATCATTTCTACTTTTACCTTTTTTATCTTAACCAGGAATTTTATTTCCAATTACAAGAACATCTTAAGAGACCTCTACCCCCAAGACGGTCTTGGATGTGTTTCTGGTACTCCTGTTTCTATTTTGGTCAACAAGCTGAGAAGTTTCTTCTCAAATCACAATGTCTGTGATACAAATGTTGGACCGTATGGCAATTACAGAGAATCAGTAGACGTCACAGTGAGTAGTATGAATCTACAAGCTGAACATTTGAACATTGATGGAGGAGAATTATTACAAGATGCCAGCATGCCTCTTTCAAGTAGGGTTCTTCAAAACCTTCAGGCAAAGTGCCATTCTTTTCTCATTAGTGGTACTGAACTTGACTTCTTCTTTTCTCCATCCTCCGATACTCATCCCATAAGACACAAAATTGTGGCTGGTCGGACTTTCACAGAAACTACAACAGCTTCCAAAGTGAAGGCAGATGTGGATGGTATTCTAGAAGTATTTACCAGAGAAATTTGTTCTTCTCTTAAAGACTTGAGAAGAGAAAGTGCATGTCAAAGTTTGGCACAAAAAAATTCCTCTTTCTAATCCATCTTCAGTAGGCTTCGTGACAGTCCAGTTAAGTAGTGGAAGACAGACAAAATTTGAAAATGTCAGAAATGCAGCTAGTGCAGGGACTGGATGTGAATGTAAAAATCTAGCTGGGCAAAAGAGGTGTATTTTTTGTAGGTTGGAAAGGCGCTATGTTGGACATGAAGCCTCTCCTCAGGTTTCTGTCAGTGACCTTTTTCAAGCTTCCACACAAACTAAACTCTATCATAAAGAGAGGCTGTTACTTACTTGGGGTCTGTTGGATTCTGATAAATCTTCACATGTTAGTTGTGGCTGGCTGATGGAAGTCAACATTGATAACTTGGCTATGGCCTTGTATGGGATATCTGATATACGGCTGCTGTGGTCAAGGGATCACAGGTTTAAAGAACAGTTTTCGGACCTAGAGGTAAGGCTATTTGTTCATGTTGTATTCTTAGTATGCATTAAAAAGTTTCTCTTTGCTGTATAAGTTGCAAATCAAAACTCTTCTAGTTGGTAGGGTAAAGTTTCTTATTTATGTGTTGTCATTCATAAGGACTAAACCATCTCTAACATGCACTGTACTGCCATTTGGAGCTTTGATAAACTGGAGCCAGTTCCTTGAAAATTTTTTTCTTGACCAAGGCATAAAATGTTTGTTTCAAGTTGTCTGTCATTCAATGATACTTTAGGTCAATCAATTTCAAGACCTTGGGCAAGAGTTTGTGCCATTCAGTCTCTTTCCTCCAAGCTACGTCCACGACATAAGTTTTTGGATAACTGAACATATGACAGAAAGGCAGTTCTTTCAGGATATCTACGAAACCACACAAGGATCTGTATGTGACATTTGGTTCATTGAACGCTACCATGATATAGAACAAGATAAAGTGAGTTACAATTATCGCATGGTTTACAGCTCATGCGACAGGCCACTGAGCCATTTCCAGACAGTAAAAATGCAAAACTTACTGAGGAGAAAGCTTTTAAATTGTGACTTTGAACTCAAATAATGATTTGTATTATATTGTATATTTAACATTATTGTACTATTAAAAAACAAATGCATTAGCATTGAATGATAGTAAAATATTTTTACTGTAATTTGGAAATTACACCTTCATTTTATTTGTAATACAATATTAGCTACCAGGTTTCACAATTTTAACAAGTGTAAGCATTTTCAAAATTGCTCCTGGACAAATACAAAATTGGTAGATACTTAATAATTTAGTGTCAAATTCAGCTTGGGTTTGGATAATGTTGGGATTACATTAATTATTAGACTCCTGTCACTTTACCTTTATAATCTTAATACTTAATAATGTTATTTTTTTGTGTTATAAAAGTCAGGCAGCTTATTTACTATTAGTTACAGTAACAAGATCAAGTAATTAATTGACCAACTAATAATTATATCAATGAATTTTTTTGATATTATTTATTTAGTAACAAGCTTTAATAGTTTATAAAATTGTAACCTGTTAGACACATCAGTGTCTTGTTACCTTTCTCGCAAAGTCAGGTGATTTTTGTTTGTTTATAAGTAAAGCAGGTTATTGCAAAAGCCTTGGATTTATTTTTTGAAAGTCCATCAGTTTAGTACTGTTAGTTACTGAGTAACGTGATTAAGTGATTGATTGACAACTGATTTTTTTTAATAAATGATTTTTGAGTTTGATGTTGTTTTTATATTATTTATTTAGTAATAACCGTTATTAGTTTTTAAATTGTAACTTGACAACTAATTTGTTAATAAATAATTTTTGAGTTTGATATTGTTTTTATATTGTTTATTTAGCAATAAGCATTACTAGTTTTTAAATCCTAACCTGTTAGCCACATTATGCTTCAAATCAGTATCTTTTTTATCTTTTTTTTTCCCTTTTGTACATAAACTATATACATTCATTTGAAAACAAATAAAAAAGTGCTAAAAATTGCAGGAGTGCAACATCACATATAAAGGCACACACTGTTGAGTCACTTGTGTATCTAAAAAACATCCAAATACAATACTATCTTGTAAAATGACTAATTTCTTAATGATATGATACATCATTTGAAATCTACGTACAAACAATCTATGTATATATCCAAGCAAATGAAGATAGGACAATTTTAATATGTGAAAATTCTAACTTGGTGCTCAAGCTTCGAGGAATAAAACAAAAGAAAGTAGCTATTTTTTCCCCAACCTCACAGTAATTGGTTTTACTTTATTCCCTTAGTCCCAGCACCAAGTTTTAATTGTACTTGTATCAAAATTGGCCAATTGCTATTTTTTTGTCAATGTGATAAGCACGAAATGACAAGTACAAAAATCATGTAATTAAGTGACTCTAGACCATGTTTATGTTGCAGGGTCTTTGGAAAGGTTTGTATAAAATACTATACAAGCATGTAAAATATGATATAATTGAGGAAAAACAACAAAAGAGCATCAGGCTTCGGACACTAATTGGTTATTTCAAGAAAAGAAAATTGGTTATGTCAAGGCGAGAAAATATTAAGTCATTTTTCTAATCTAACAAAATTTCCTAGACATTAAAGGTATAGAACTATGCAAACTTAAGCTGTTTTGAAATAGTCATTGGCTATTTACTGGTCTTGAAAGACGGAATCTTAGGTCTTGTAATGTTTCAGATGCTCTGTTTTTGTTTTTCCTTCAACGACACAAGTATCATTCATAATGATAAGTATGCAAACTATACACTAAATGAACTTTGAAGTGTTGCAAAATTCTGTGAACCATTCTGCTGAGTTTGCATCATACGGTCTGTCTTTTGTTATTTCTGTTGGTTTGAGAACTCAACAGAAATAAGCATGACTGCAGACAACAGCAGACATGTGATGGCTTATCTTTTCTAGATCATGTTTTCCTACCAGGGGCATTCTATGAACTGCATGACTTTTTCTGTATGCATTTAGTGTGGGCTTACAGCTTATCAACATACATTATTTACAGAACATGCATTGCCTATAATAGCCATGTCTGAACTTGGAATGAAGGGATTATTTTTTTGATACACAAATTATGCATAATCAGTGAATTATCTCGGGAAATATAAAAAAGCACAGGTATTTGAGGTATGTTGCCCATAGCTTGTATACAAAATCTTTTGAAGAGAACATCTAGAGAAGTGAAATGTTTTTACTCATACTGACTTAGTTCTTTACTTTTTTAGTGACTGTATATCGTTTTGTTGAGTTTGCAGTAAAGGTCAGGTTGTGGCATTCAGCCCGGCATAGCTAGCAGTGGATTGTGAGAAATGCTAGCTTTTTTCAACAGAAATACTCCATTCACTCTATAGTCAGACCTGGCTATCTAAGATTCCTAACATGGAATGTCATTATTCAAACAATATTCCCATGATGTACACACGCCAACTTTTCTTCATGCTCACATTGTTATGTAATTTTGGGTGAAATTGTCTTGAATATTGACATAATTTATTTTGTTACAAATATTGTTGAGTGCACAGCATATATTACAGCTATTGTTCAGGTCCAAATGTTGTATTGTTGATTTGTAGCCAGAAAAATAGTTTTAATGCCGGAATTATTGGCCAGTGGTTTTAGTTGCGTATTAAGGAAGTGAACCACAAATCACCACAAAACTACATTTGAACCAACCTTACTTTTACAGCTGTAGACACCTCTAAGTGTGCGCAATTGTAGTATCTTACAGAATTTATACAACCTATATCTGTAACTGTACTGTATGTACAAATTACACAAATACATGACATTTTACCTACTGTAGAGTATCATTAACTAAGAGTTTTATGTGACTGTAAACATTAAACCTATTATTGCCATCTTTGTTTTATTACAATTGAAAATTGTCACAAGAAAACAATCTGAAATAGTTTTTGTAAAAGTGCTTCTATATACATATATAGTTATATATCTACAGGTATGTTCATGTCATGTATTTGTGTAGCTGTCAGTGTACAAGCACGAAACATAATACCCTGGTAATAACAATAACACTACTTGTAAGGCACCTGACTTGTACATTAATGGTTTCACTATCCTGACAGCTCAGCATGAAGCCTGGTGCACTCTATTAGCTGAACTTATCACAAGCAAAAGTGATGGTTGTTGTAAGCAATTTGAAGCCAAGCATGTTTGAAAATCTGGTTGCAAGTGACAAAATAATTATTGCTTAGAGTGTGCCAGGCTTTAGGTGGCTTGTAATGGTTAACAGCCTTTGCATTGACAGATTGATACTACCACTTTTCAATAAGTGAACAGTAAAGTGATGATATCTAACAACATTAATGATCTTTGAGGTGGGGGCCGGTAAGTTTACTTAAGTTTATTTAAGCAGTCAGAACACCCTTAGTTTTGGCTCAAGTACTTAAAAACTCAAAACTAAGCTTAGTGACACTCATCTTTATTGCCATTTGTTGATTGAAATATTCTGCAGTTTGAAAAAAATTCTTTCAACAAGCTCAAAACCTCCTAAAATATTTGTTTGATGTAACTCAAAAGGCCTCCCCTTTTTGAATGTGTTATCTGAACATGGCAGCCACAATTTGATAACAGAACATTGTGTTCTCCAATCTCACTTTGAGTTAAAAAGAAACTAGCATTTAGTGTGTTTTAAGAGTCTATTGTATTGTCTGTGTGGTAACCTATTACATCAGCTTTTTAGGCTATTACTTAGGCATGAATTTTTTTTTTGACAGTATCAATCCATCAAATTACAGAGGTTGTAAACAATTACATACCATCAGAGGACCTTATTAAGAATTCCACAATGGTGAATTTTTGAAACCTAACGAGAACGATTATTCACTGGTGGGTGGCCCTTTAGTGAAGTAGATGATCCTACTTAACTTTGAAAGAAATAGCCAGTAAATTGAGTGGTAAGAGTAGCTTCATTGGACAGCTTCCCCTAAATTTTGCCTTGCAATTTTAGGAACTGAACATAAAAAAAGCATTTGTGCAAAGTTGTGGAATTCTGAGAAAGGTACTTACAGCAGTCCAAAATCCAGTTGTGGTTAAGAATAGATTCAATCACCACAGATTTGTATCTTCCAGATAACAAGTGCATTTAGATGAATAGCATGTCTAAACAATGTATAAACATGCTCTGCTGCTAACTACCAACAGGCAGTGGCAGTGTACTATTTTGTCATTACTTTGTTTCATTCACTTTCTTTCACCTCAACCAAACATTAACTATCTAGTTATCTCCCATTGCTTAAACACTAAAAAAACAGCAAAACCAGCTTGCCTCTTAAAATCTACAAATCTTAAAGCCATTTTAAACCAGAACTGGCCAACTGGGGGTGGCTTACTACAGTTTTGATGAATTATTACAGCTCCACTTCTAACTCTTGAAAAATGTTTCAAGATGTTTTCCTTTCCTTATATTTACTGTTTACTTAGGTCTTACAATTTATGTGAAACATCACCAATTTAAGCTTATTTAAATATCAATAAATAGCCAAAATGAATGAGCGAGTACCCTAGGAGGAACTGGAAACTAGAAGGTTAAATAATGTTTTTCCTCAAAATCTGCTCACGTGATCCCCCATCAAATTAGAAATTGGCTCAGATTTAATATTCATGAAAAGTGAAATAAAAATTTGCAAGGCAGATTTTTTGCAAACTAAGAAAAATTAAGTGAACCCAAAAAGAGCTCAAAATCTTCTGTCTTACAGAGTTTTTTAAATTTTGGCTCTAAACAAGATTCATCCCTACCAATCAACTGAAAATGAAATAAATCGTAGGTTGTATATATGGTAGGTTTTCAGCAATCCTTCATCAAAGACTGGCTTTCACAACCTTAATGAAAATTGAATTGTGAAACCCCCTTTCTAAAGCATGCACTCACGTGACACTATGTGGTGTGTGAGAAAGTGCAAATAAATTAGAGTTCTTTTACTGGTTGTTTTGTTTTCTTTTCTTATTGGCCTCAGGCCTTAAACACATTTTTAAAGGGAGTTTGAAACTATTGCTTCATATACCGAGTGATTTAACACCATTCAAGTACTGAAGTGCTTTTTGTTTCTTAGGGTTACTTGCATCAGTTTTGTATGCATGACTACCGGTAATACTGACATCTGGCAGGCAATTGTAGCGTGTGCTACTGAGTCTCGGAAGAACTGTAGTAAGCCATCTTAATTTTATGAACCAGTATAATATTAATATATTCAGTAACCATACCTATCTTTTTTTTGTTCTCTTTTGTTAGTTTTTTGTTTTTGTTTTTGTTTTTTTTTTTTTTTTTTTTTTTTTTTTTTTTTTTTTTTTTTTTTTTTTTCTTTTTTTTTTTTTTTTTTTATTGCTCTAAACTATTATCCATCCTTAGGGAAGACTTCCTCCTTTCTCCATTTGTTGGATCCTCCCTTCTGCTTGTTTTTGTTTTGTCTGTCTTGTGCCTGTTTTTTTTTCTTTTTTTTTTTTTTTTTATTTATGGTTTTAGAATTAGG
>Ga0126337_10000091_pt1 | contig 31377 bp, 23 predicted proteins | sample DipCmetagenome_FD_92527 | JGI IMG/M metagenome (GOLD analysis project Ga0126337, IMG submission 92527) | Coral microbial communities from La Bocana,Puerto Morelos, Mexico - Diploria C A metagenome | ecosystem: Host-associated > Invertebrates > Cnidaria > Coral | place: La Bocana,Puerto Morelos...
AATGATTCAATGTATTGCAGACCCTAACTCACCAGCTTGTGCCTACATGGGTCTTGCAATTTTGTTTTTTTGGTTTTCTCAATGTTTTTTTGGTTTTTGACCAAAAGTATTAAAAACCTCGAAAAATCAAAAAAAATTGCAGACCCTAACTCACCAGCTTGTACCTACATGGGTATTGCAATTTTGTTTTTTTTTGTTTTTTTGGTTTTCTCAATGTTTTTTGGGTTTTTGACCAAAAGTTTTAAAAACCTCGAGAAATCCAAAAAAAACAAAAAAAACAAAATTGCAGACCCTAACTCACCAGCTTGTACCGACATGGGTCTTGCAATTTTGTTTTTTTGGTTTTACCTTGAGAAATCCAAAAAAAACAAAAAAAATTGCAAGACCTATGTCGGTACAAGCTGGTGAGTTAGGGTCTGCAATTTTGTTTTTTTGTTTTTTTTGTTTTTTTTGGTTTTACCTCGAGAAATCCAAAAAAAACAAAAAAAACAAAATTGCAAGACCTATGTCGGTACGAGCTGGTGAGTTAGGGTCTGCAATTTTGCTTTTTTGTTTTTTTTGTTTTTTTTGGTTTTACCTCGAGAAATCCAAAAAAAACAAAAACACCAAAATTGCAAGACCTATGTCGGTACAAGCTGGTGAGTTAGGGTCTGCAATTTTGTTTTTTTTGGTTTTTTTGGTTTTCTCGAGGTTTTTGTGGATTTTGCCCAAAACAACAACAAATAACAAAAAAAATAAATTGCATATGTGTGTGTGTGTCTGGGTCGGCGACTTACGTAGTAAGTAAAAGAAATAGAAACATGAGAATGTCACTTTTCTGGTAAAAAAAAATGTGCATAAAACACTGGTAATTCCCATATAAAGTGCTTGTGGGTGGATCATGGGGGGGGGGTGTGACCATATATATATATATATATACCTCACCTAGCCAATGGACCGTGAAATAGAAGTTTGAACTTTATTTTCCCTACTAAATATGTAATCCCCAAAAGTTTAAAGTTTAGCAATTGGCCAAGTAAGTATTACTTACAGTACTCTTCAAAAGTTCCCTTCTTTTTCCTCCAACCAAAAAAAAACAAAAAAATCGCACCTGCATGACCATGAAAGTCACAGCATCAGGACCTCAACTGATTTCGGGTTGGTCCAACCAAAAATGATGGTGGAAAAAAAAAACAGTGGTCATTCTATGGGTGTTTCCGAAAATTATGGGTGTTCCCCCTAAATTATCCATTTTAATGGGGTTTTCCATTATTTTCACCATCCATTTTGGGGTACTGCTATTTTTGGAAACACCCATTTGGCACCAATCCAAACTTCATGCATCATAGTTAGGGAAATCCCCGAAAATTATCATAGATTTTTGCTACTTGTTTGATTTCCCCCCAATATGGGGTTCATTGAATGATCCCTGAAGAAAATGGTGGCCGTTTAGTTTGGGCAGCACCACTGGGTCCTCATGCCCAGGATTCCCTAAGATTATTTGCTGGAAATTGTTCAACACCTATCATCTTGCTCCAAAAAAAAATACCAAGCTCAAATGGTGCCAAGATGTTCAATAATCTAAACTTTAACATCAATCCAACCATCCACTCCAACTACCCTCCCTGAAACTAACAGTTCGCACCTGAAAAATTGATAGTTGGTTCAAATTGATTTCCTTTTGGGCTTCATCCCATTTTCAGCAGCGTTGGCTACTAGTTTCAGGGAGGGTAACTTCCATAATCTGGACAAACAATATATGAACCTGAATTTTTCGGGCATTTTCGGAGGACACTTCCCTGACTTACAAATCACCACCATCATTTGGGTGAACAACCCAACCCCAAATCGGCGGGAGGAATAGGTTGCGATGAGTCATTTTGCCCCCAACTTCCAGCACCTTCGAGCCTCCGGACTCTTGTATGGCACTGCTTCCCATGCTGTGGAAATATATGCCAAGGGTCCCATCTCATCGTTACGGTACAAGAGCTGCGGTTTGCGGTGTTGGCAAGGAAGAGTTCTAGGGCGATTACTGAAAAAGGGTCCCAAGATCTACTTTGCTGGGAACTGACATATCATTTTTCCCAAGACACGTTTGCAGATGATGCTCCTGTTCCAAAGGTAGGATATGTTACTTCACCGGAGGGTATATAGAAACATTTTTTCAGGGATCTGTGAAGTTCAATGTTTCAGGATAACGTTAAAAAAGGAAGGGAGCGGGTGAGCGGGTGAACAATTTTGCCCCATTCTAGGGGACGAATGTAAGTAATCCGGGGGGACAAATGTAGATGACAGGATCTACATTTGCATACTTGGAGGATGATCCCACATAGTAAGTGGCTTGTTAAGGGGTGAAGCCATTTGGAACTAGATCAACCCGATCCTTAGGGGACTTACGATCACCATGGCTATTAACCGCTTACGTCCGTCACGGCATGATCCTCCAAGGAACAGCTCTTTGACCAATTTGTTTCTCAAGTCACAATCACTGCCATGAGCCACCAAGTAGTGTGACTGTATGTGACCCTTGTCTGAGATACCAATCTAAAGTATATCGTAGCATTCTTGCCACCAAAGGTGGAGAATCGTGTATACCCGGGATGACAAAAATATGTGTATATAATCATATATACAGTATATGCCTGGAAAACGAGTTGCTGAAAATTGACCTCAACTTGTGTTCCAGGTTTTATACATGTATTACATTCATATATATTCCGCCTAAGCCAACAAACACAAAGACCTCCGCAACTATAAAATTGTATGGGAAAACTTGGATATTTTGTTCAGTTTCAACTATCATTTCACCTGACGAGTCGCTTATCCCAAGGAATCTCCAACATGCGAATGGGAGTCTTCCAATGTTTCCCACCGGACTCCATGATTGTTTGGGGAAGATTAAGCAACTTTCAAAAAAGAATGGTGTGCGTTCTATGTAAATGACTCCAAATGGTCAACAACAAGCAGATTCGTTTCTGTTTGACTCAACTCATCCCTGGATGGGCCCTCACGAACTCTCAAGAAAGGTTGGGATCCAATTCAATACACAATCAATCAAAAACTCAGTGAATAAATGAAACCTGCTTAGGTGTGTATCCCGTGTTTTTTTATAGCAAAAAAACAACCAAAAACCAACCAACCCATCCTTGCCACCAGTGAAACCCTGAAAGACCCTTGGACCGTCCCTTGAAAAAACGGAACTCTCCCAGCCTGAGCTCCACAGAAGTAAGGCTTGGTACTATAGATTTTGGGAGCGCCAGCCTTTCAGAACAGATGTTGGTTCACAGCAAGGGTCCCGGTTCATTTGGTTAAGGTTAAGGGTGCTTATCAGTGGAGAAAGAGATGCGCAATTCCCCAGAATATGAGCCGAAAGAATAGAGAAAAAAACAAAACATGAACTGAAACCATTGATGCTTATAGATTTGAAGGATGATACTTTCGGTGATGTTTTCAGCCAAAGTGGAAAATGTAGTTGATATCAAGAAAAGGAAGCCATTCGTAAATATGGAGATGATATTTTTCCCAAGACCAACCATCTTTGAAAAGGTATGTTTCCTTCCATAAATATATGGCAATTGTGGGTATCCATTCGCCCAAATTTTCGCGGCTGCAAATCTAAGTTTTGAGGATTAAACAAAAGGATCCGGAAGATCACCAAATATTTGGCTGATGTTTGGTTGCTTGGTTGCTTGGTAGGATTGTAAAGGTTCATTTAACCTAAATATATCATTGATTGATAGGTTGGGTAGGATTGATTTCATGATTCATTTAACCTAAATATACCCATGCAAAGGATTGTAAAGGTTCATTCTCTCATTTATTTCCTACGCCTCAGCTAGCTGTATAAACTCAAAAAGGTGCTTTTCGGTCCGTTTTCTGGGTTCCCCAAAAGTGGCCACCACTGGGTACTTACAGAAAGCTAGTAGACTTAGAAAAGGTCGATTGATTTTAAGGATTCCATTTCTTGGCATTACCAGATTGCAGTCCGTGGTGTTAGTAGTATTGAAATAATTCATATCAAAGGTGAATGAATTTCAACCCATCTGTAAGTTTTCCAAAAAGCCTCATCTGAGTCTCGTCACTTTAGCAGTATTCTCAAGGTGATGTGGTGCAGTGCAAAGTGGTCACAGATTCTAGTTGGAGCCATTGGTCGAAAAAGCCGCTTTTGATATGAGGTATGTGTTGGGTTGTCTCCCATTCCAGTCATAGTCACCAGCAGGATTTTCATACTTTTAGTAGGGGATTCCTACAAACTTACGACCCAAAGTATATGAAGGACTTCGATTGCACTTGATAGATTGATCCAGCAATATCAAAGCTTCCTTGTCTACTTGTCTAGGTGAATTGAAGAAAATGTGTTCAAAACCATACACACATGTCACGTATACAACCTCATCATCCCCTCATCATCATCATCATCATCATCATCATCATCATCATCATCATGGAGTCTTGGAATACGAAAAACATCGCTTTCCAAACAAAGAAATCATCGACCTACCATGTCTTTGTTCAGCAACCAATCAATTTAGAAAAATCAAACTTTTGTTTAAAAGAAAAACCTACCAATCCCCAGAAATCGCATGTCAATCTGAACCTTCAATTACTGTACTGTTTAAGAAAAAAACTTAAAATATGTTATATACCTTACCTTACCTGGTTGGTGGTTGAACCAACCCATCTGAAAAATATTAGTCAAATTGATAATCTTGCCCAAGTGGGGATAAAAATAAAAAAATGTTTGAAACCACCTAGTTACGTAATAGATTGAATTATACTCCGGTTGAATTTCAGGACAATGAAATAACAGGTACCGGTACCTTCAATTACTGAAAAGATTGAATCATACGGTGGTTGAATCGCCAAAAGGATTTCCTGGAAATGATGAAAAACCCACCGAACTTGCTAAAAACCACCTTGCGGTCGACGGAACCGACCGTGAAAACCCCAAGGGCAAACCAAGGCTTCAGCGTGGTGGAAAAAATCAATGCCATCCATGGGACGAAGGGTATAGTTTACCTACTAATTTGCAACAAAGTCCTCAACCTTTCATGTAGGTAAATATACCATAATTTCATGGATTCTATGGGAAAGAAAATCAAATTCAAGTTTCCTTTCACAATAAACTGCCGGAAACCCACCTAATTTTCACAATCACCCCAACTAAGTCACCCAAAAATTTCGCGAGATGCCAATGTTCCCAATGTTCCGACAGCCAAGGCCCTACCGTTCCTTGCTAAACTGCTCCGCCTTGACGCCTCCGAAGGCTTTCTCTGCCAACTTCACCAATTCCTCGTGCTTCACCGCTCCTGCGTTTCACGTCGAGGTGGGCAGGGAGTGGCAACTTAGCAAACTAGCAACTGGGGAAATGGTGTTCTGATTCCTGCGTTTGTATCCTGCGTTTCCTTCCTATAAAAATAGTATAACGGTATAACCCCCATATTTTGGGGGCTGAAAAAAAAAACTTCATTTTGTATGGTTTGTATACCTAATGATTCAAGTTTGTATATATCCCCAGTCTTCCGAATACCTTCTGGGGCCCCGGGTGTTCTAGGTGGTATGTTTAGGGTCCAAATAGCGAATAAATTGGGCCCTGCCTAAACACTGGTTCACAGTGTGCATAATGAAGGTTGAGATTAATAGGCTTCACTTCACAAAGATGAATAGATTTTGTTTACCCATTGCTACAAGGTCCAGGGTTCTGGCAACCTTAAATATATGTATATAACATATAACAACATGTATATACTTCTTTCCTGAGAAGAAAAAATGCTTTAGTTTGCCATCCTTAAAAAAAAACAGAAAACGAAACGCGACTCTCAGGCAACTTGGGATTTGTTGACATGTAGCTCCAGTTTTTTAGGCTGAACAAGTTAACCCACCCTCTTTGCCAAGCTTTCGGCTAATTGCCACAAAACCCCACCAAATTCTACCATGAAACATCATCGGTACTTTCTGAGATGAAGACATGTTCATTTCTTGTTTCTAATCTTCATCCTCTTGCAAAAGCCACAAAAATGCTGAAAAGTTGGTGCAAACCCGAACCACTTGGATGATTTCCATGTTAAGTAGTTCTACAACTAATATGGAATTTTTGTTCACCCCTTTCTTGTGGTTGTTTCTTGTTGACATTTTTCTAGGGTAAGGGGTAGTGAAAACTTTTCTTAGAGTTTGATATCTTCATTTGCCTACCCCAAAAAAAAGGACATCATGGCACCATGGGCGGAAATCCAAGCAACACCTGTGCGGTGTTGGAGCATGTTGGAATCACATGAGGTCGAGAGTCGATAGGACAGAGTATAATCACCAAACATTTGGTTCGGTGCCTAAAATGGAGGAATCCTCACTTATATAAGCTGTATGGATACGGCTTATGTAAGGGAAAACCCACCCCCAAAATAGCCGAAAATAAGGTTCAGTACCTCCATTTTAGGTACCTGAAATTCTTGGTGATAAAATAGTACTTTTGTTTTGGCTGAGCGTATGGCGTTTATTTTGATATCAAATGATATCCAAGGAGATTCGAGAAGATAAGATGGACAACAAAAATGAGAGTATATGATATGACAGAATGATGATATACGATACAGGGCCATCACTATGATACTGGTAGAGTATTTTGCGAGGCGACCAAAACGTTAGATCATCTCTAAATAGCATGATTGCTAAAAATATTGTGGTCCCAATTTTTTGCAAGAAAAAATCGAGCCAAACACCCTTTAAACAGCAAAAGTGCGCTACCAACCACCCGTGGGGCAACACTTGAACAAGAAGGTCAGTGATTTTCCTGAATACCAAATAAAGGGAAGTTGCTAAAACTCTTACACACACACACGCACACACACACACACACACACGAAAACTCACATTGGAGATACATCTTCAAATGTTTTTTTTCCATTTTCATGTTCGTTTTCCGGGGTGTACGATCCATCAGTCGTGACTTCAGCTGTCACTCGCGGTTTCCTGAAGCTGCCAAGACCATCTTGTCTGCTGTGAAGTTGCTCTCAAAGTGCGCCTTCAATTTCTCCTGGAAACAACGAAGAATCTGCAAAGAATATCAAAATATCATAAATATCATAAATTATGTCTACACTATTGTATGTGTCTAGAGAGTGTGTATATAAACATGTGTAAGATACAGATGTATACCGAGAGAAAGACAATGCAAATAGTAATTGTCAATTGCCTCCGGCTCTTCATCACACTTCAACCGGGTGCATGGGATTTCAAAAAATTCACCCAACACTTTTAAAGTTTTTTTAGCAAAAGCGGCAAAAACCAAACTAATAATAAGTCTAAGTGAATGGGACCTTTCTTGTCACCAACTAACAGAAAAAAAAACAGATGTCATAACCTCCAAATTCCTGAAGTTTGGTCACTTTTGGGCATAAATCCTCTTCATCCTAACTTACTAAACCTGTGCGGAATCATTGTCTGCAGTGGCGAAAAAAAGATTCACCCAGAAGATGTGTTGTTTTTTACTCGTCCTCCCATCAATAATCATGGTGGAAAATGGGTCCCTCTAAGGTGAGGACATTTGCTTTACAATAGGATCAGCTTCTACTCTTCATGATTGTGGGAGGAATGCAGGGTTTACTATATGTTCCCGTTCGGGTTCTATTGTAACAACAATAGCTGAGTAGCTTAAAATAATGGTTCACCAAAAAACAAGCCATTTGTGTCATAATGTTGATGGCAGAATTCCTGCACCACTTGATAGGTAGTTCATCCTATTATTTACAGGGGTTTTTACATCCCAGGTGGTTGTTCGGGATTTCTGAACCATCACCAGTACCTCTGCAGGTTGTTTCCACAAAAAAACTGTTCGCCACCCATAGGATCCGGTATATTGCCCTACTAATTTACCATAAAAATCAACCGTAAATGTAGCTAAATACAGCAACTGTGGAGAGAAAGTCCCGCAACTGGGATTGTTCCCCTTCCACATGGCCTAAATGACTTATCAATGAAGGGGATGATCGTGCAAGTATGGATCATGGGAACTCTCGGTGATTTTTGTTGGTCGTGGATGTTCAACTAATGGTTGACTGGTGGTTTGGGTTGGTGGTTTGGGATTCGAATCCGATACCCCTAAGTAACAATCCCTTTCGTAAGGGGATCCTAGGAATCCAAAGCACCAACCCAAACCACCAATTAACCATTAGTTGAGATTTGTAAGTTTGGTCGGCGATGTTTGAACCTTCGAAACTCGATGGGAAAGTTGTGTGTTAGAGATCTTCCTAACACCCCAGTGGGTATTTGACCGAAAAAACAATGGCATGGAAACTTGGCAAATGCTTGGGGGAATATGAATCACTTATATAGGATATGTATATTGGAGTTATGACTTGTATAGTTCTCAGAAGACAGTTTTTGGGTCAAACAGTGAGCTTTGGCTTCGCATTGTTCAGTGGCCATAATGACCTAAATCTCTTATTTAACGTTCACATGGGCGGGCGTCTAGGTGCTTTGCAGCGCGGGGATTTGTCACCTGGAATGGTTCATCTTTTTAGCATCAAATAATCCAGTTTGAAGTTACAGGTTCATGTTTCGCATGGTTTCGCTAGATGCATGGAAATGCACTTATGATTTCCAGGGTTTGCTTTATATACTATACTTCCCCCTTAAGCGCCACAAAAAAAAACAAAAAATATTAGTCAAATTGGATCATTCCCCCAAGCAGGGGGTGATGGTAAAAAGTCTTTGAAACCACCACCTAGCTAGCGTACAATTTCCTGGGAAAATTACTTCCTAAACCATTCGATACCTGAGTCCTGAACTGTAAATATGTTTTTGCTAAAACACCGGGGGTGAGATTCACAAGATAATAATAAGCCTATTAAACATGTAGCATTTTTTCTCCCAGAAAACCCACAGGAACAAAGCTGCTGCTCGCATATGTAGGAATGCATGCAATTATTTACCTACAATATCTAAAGATTTATTAAAATATTTCCCCCGTTTTCTTTCATCCCATTTTGATAAATATCAAACCCAATTCATTCTAATATATTTCAAAGCGTCTTTTCGGGGGTTGGGTCCAATTCTAGTTGGTGGTTTCAACCCCTTTGAACAAATATGCTCCTCAAATTGGATCTTTTCCCCAAGGTTTGGGGTGAAAATAAGAAGTATTTGAGTTGCCACCACATAGCTAGAGTAAAAACATGGTTAGTAAGTGGGTTATATCCCTTATATATCCCGTTTATAAGTGGGTGAACATCTTTTACTATCATTTACTAACCATTGATCCTAACTTCCTAGGACATCCCAATATCCCACACCATCCATCTATAGTATATTTGCCTACATTTGCCATAGAAATCAACCAAATGTAAAAAAATCCACCCAAAAAAAAAATCCGGCACCCGCAAAGTTCCCACCCGACACCTGGCTGAGATTCTCGATGTTTTCGAAAGGTCCCGTGGAAGAAAAACCCAAGGAATAGTCACGGAAAGCACAGGCATGGAGCCTTGCCAACGGAAAGCGACCGAGAGCCATGGGAATTCCACAAGGTGGGGCCCCTAGTTACCAGTTTTTAAGTGGAGGGACCATGGGGAAATGGCAAAAAATGAATGGGTTGAACACTGGGGGGTTATAAACATACTTATAAGGGTTATAACTCCAGTTATAATTTGGTAGGGGCCCACTGGGCATACCCCCTCAATGCCACCCCGGAACCCCAAGAAACAAAATTAAGGCCCATACCATCCACGTATGGTGTATTTACCTGCATTTATATACCTACATCTACTATGTTTATTTGAGGGGTTATTAACCAGCATTGTCCCTTAATAAAATACCAAGGTTCCCTGAGTTTTTGCTCACCTCAATGAAAATATCCCCGAATGCTAATATGGCTGGCTGGAAAATCACCATGTCTAATAGGAGATACATCTTCAAAATTGTTGTTTTTATACAGTCACATGCTGCACAAACCATCAATGCTGAGAACTTTCTGAAGGAGTCTTGGACTTGGATTTTGTTTTCTACTACAAAACTGGGCAACTTGCAAGAACTCCTGAATCCTAAAACCGAATCGAATTAAGGCTGTCGGGAATGTCTGAATCCTGAACTGCTACTAGCTTTCAGAGGTCTGGGTCGGTTTGGATACTGACCTTCGGGGTTACCTCTCTTTAGTAGGTCTATCCCGATCCCTCAAATGGATTTCAGCCATCAACAGTTGCTGCATTGATGAATTGAACAGGAATACTTCATGCCTAATAAAACCGAACCAAAAAGTGATGGAAAAAACCAGTGATATCTAAGATTCTGGTGCTCCAAAACCAGGGAAATTCATGAACATCCCACTCGCTCCGCTTGGGCCGTATTCTGCTCCCTTGAGTCCCCAGGCCTATCATCGATGACCTTCCGGGTGTCCTGCTCCGTCTCCTGGCGGTGAAAACCAGCCCACAAGAATTCGAGATGGAAAACACAAACTCGGATACTTTCCATCAAATACCGGTTGTTTCATAAATCTTTAATGGTTAATTAATAATCCCCATCTTCACTGGGTAGGATATCATCCCCAACAAATCCGAAAAAACATCCCAGGGGCTTTTTTCACTGCTCATTTCCAGATGGGAAAAAAAAACACGCCAACGACGCTACGAACATGCTTCAGACATCCCAGGACCAGCAGAAGTTGACCGAAGATGTTTTTTTTCACCACCCTTGGCCTGTCAGAAAAAAAGTGGCACAAGTTAACTGGGCTACCCTACATATATGCAATTGATAAAGTCATCCATTTGGTCCTTTCCTCCCATCTATCTATTGAGTATACATCTGCCTGGGGGATTTCCAAGCATGTTTGCCAAGGTCATGTTACGAAGTCATTTTTTTAATGTTTGTATGTCCGCCTTCCTTCACTCATGGTTTTTTTTTAACCTTCCGGAGGTTCCATTCCTAATTTTCTGGAAAAGAAGTTCAACGATTCAGCAGGTAAGTTTTCTATTTGAAAAAAAATGCCTAAAAATTGAAGCCTGTTTGGCAGTTTTTTTTTTCGCAGGCAGATTTGGCCCAATGAATCTGTTTGCTGCCTGAAAGATTCCTTGTCTATTCTATTTGACTCGCTATTCTCCCACATGGAAAGGAACACCAACATACATCCCTCATCACCCAGCGAGCTCAATCAATCGCGAATCGTTCTTGACTACATTACTGGTTATGTTTTTACATCTCACATATCAGATGGGGGGGATGTTTCTAGTTTCAGGACATTTCTTGTGAGCCTGTTTCAAGATCCACTTATCAGGTACCTTTCCAGGTGCCGATCAAATGGAGGTATGCACCAATGAGTTATGTAATCTGTATGGATAGGCGCCGTGATGTAAAGCTGCGCTTTAGGTATACGCATAGTGTACAGTTTACAGTATATGATGGAAAAAATGGATGATTCAATGATGAAACCTAAAAATTAGATAATTTGAAAATCCCTAATCTCTTCTTTCTACAAGGGGTGTCTCTTCAAAATTAGGGTGTTTTGTCCCCAAAAAGATGATTCCAGAGTTTCACAAAATCAAACCCCTTTTCCAGGGTTTGGAGGGGTGGTTGGTGGTTGGTTTCTCATTTTGGGGTCCCGGACCTCCAACTTTCGCAGAATGTTCTGCTTTTCCTTACCATAGTTGGCCAAGGCCTCAGTAAAAGGATTCTCCATTTTGAGCCACGAGAAAAAAAAAACGGCCGGATACGTTCCATGAAATAACAATTACACTCCCAGAAATTGAACAGCTCGCACCTGAAAATTTGAAGGATTCATTGAATCCTGGTTGTTTAAATAAGGATCCTTATGAATGGTTTATTATACAGAATGTCATCCCCTATATACCCTAAACAACTAGGGATTTTTTCATTGCTCATTTTGAACCACATTTTGCCGGGGATGATGAAAAGAGGAAACTTTTATGATCAAAATGGTGGATTCAACAATAACAGATTTGGACCCCAACGCTTTTCTGTAGGATATAAATTGTGAAGTGAATTTTCTGTTCATTTTAGGGTGATGCTCAGGTTTGAGCCATCAGTTTCCGGGGAAGTAGTCATGATACAAACAAATGAGTGACAATAGTGATGGTGATGGTGATCAAATGCGTGATTATTTGAGATACCCTCCAGGGAATGGTCATTTATCCCACCAAACAGGAAAAGGAAAATCATATTCCAAAGTGTTTTGGGAAAATGTTAGTTCCCAAAAGGGTACTACTTACAGTACAAAAGGGATACCATCCAACCAGCACGACCATCAAATACAACCAGGTTGGATCTTTTACAAGGTGGGCGTCCCGGATCCAGTTCTAAATGGAGTTATGGGGCCCCTATAAGTAGCGTTTTTTCACCCCAGTGAAAGCCATGGGAATTTTCGGCCCACCTTGTAGGGGAAGCCCGTTTACAACTGGACCGTGTCTTGTACTTGGCGGGGCTTCTTTTGGAAGATGGGATGAAACAACCTCAACGTTTCGCCTATAAATCTGACATGATAAAAGGCAATAAACAGCATCATCATTACCAAAAGCAAAAAAAAGTTGTTTACAACCCTCAAAAACTCAGCAAAATGGACCTCTAAAAAACGAAAAGTCTCGTGAAAGCCGCAACTTCAACTGGTTTAACTACGGGACCTCTAGGCTGGTCGAAGTTTCAGCTGGATAAACGATCACATGGCAAGAGCTTGAAAATGACCTATTTTTAACGGGGAAATACATCTTCATCTATTTGAGAGGATCCATGTGACTGGCTTATATACCTACGTTTACCATAAAAATCAACCAAATGTTGGTAGATATACTGATATACCATACATGGATCCTATGGGATACATCATTTATCAAATACTTCCTGTTAAGTAGTTTCATTCACAACGCAACAGTGATGTTAAAGTTGATTTCCATCATATATTTCCCTGAAGCACAACTTTGTGTGCCGAAGAAGGTGGAGAAAAGTCAACAAATAAAAGGTTGCTTCCCATCCATATACATATTCCATCGCGGGGGATGAGTGTAGAAGTCATATTTTCTTGCGAAAATAACCTGAGCTGATGTTTTTCTCGGGGCGCCAATGCCATGAAAAAATCCTGCGTTGCTAGGCATCCCCGGCAGGCTTTGTCACCATGTCAGACAAGATGTCCACACCCTGGGTTTTTTTTTCTGGAGATGCGAAGCTGCATCTCCTATTTTTGAAATGAGTTTGATGCAAGTAACAGAGATACCCTCTCTGTTAATGATCACATATCCCCGAAGAAGTTCGGAAAATCATCAACTTCAAAAGTGCCGGCGAAAAGGATCGGGGAGATGTGATCGTTCCCAACAGTTTGATAGGGATAAGCCTTCATACCGATCCATCCAATTCCCATTTGGAAGCTTTCATAAATCTCATGGGGCAACAAAATCAACCAAGGCCAATTGGCTAGCATTGTATCCTGGGTAGCTAGTAGCTTCAAAGTGTTCCCCATTCTCAAAGGTTTTTAGATACCCTTGGCTCCTCCCTTCTAAGCACCAGCCAGTATACAGACATACGGTTGATGGAAAATAAATCCTGCACCACTTAAGATGCCCCAAAAGGTCTTGATACTGGTATAAAACCAACATTTGTGGCATCCCAAGTGGTGCAGGATGTTTTCCATCAACAGTATGTTGTAAGTTATAAGTATTGTGTTATCTTGCATCATGTCATGCGGTATCATATATGTACAGTAAAAAAATATGATATCACAAAATACTCCATTGAAGTCTAATCCATTGAAAACCATGTAAAATATTTGAAATATTTCATTCTGCTCTATCACATTTCATATTGCTAAAGCGAGTTGTTTTGTAAAATCAATTTTCTTTTTCGAAATGATAATACATATCAATATGTATTATCGTATCATATCATATCCTATGGCATGCCAATCTTGACATGAATTGGCAAAGATCATCCGCAAAATACGATATGAAATTGAGAAACCTTGATCTTCTTGATGATTCCCATGTGAGTTGAGCTATCAGCTGTTTGGGAACGGAATCAAGCCTCTATTACCTCAGCCGTTGAAAAAAGAAAACGCTTCATGTTCCCATCCCTTTTGGTTCAAAATGGCTAGTTCCTAGTACAACCCATGTAACTTGTCTCAAGAAGCGACGTACAGATAAAAAAACACGGGTTATATAGGGGATGAACAACTACCCAGCCAAAAAAAGGGATGATAATAAACCATTACAAGGATCCCTATCAACAACCATGATTTCATGGAATGTCAGCCAAAGCACTGCTCATTTGAGATATCAATAAAGCTCCTCACCAAAGAACCCTGCCTGAGCTAGATCTTGCTTGAAGACGGTCATATTGAAGCTCGACCTCACAATTTTGAGCAACAAAACCTACAAAACCCCAGAAAGCCCAGCCACAATAATGACATGAACTACTGTGGAAGAAATCCGAAAAAAACAGTTAGATATGGTAAATATCCATAATATCCAGGGATTTCTTCCATCAACAGTATGAAACCCTGGTTGGTTACTGATAAGGATCCTCGGTTGCATCTCGATATTTTGGTATATCTCAATGACGTTTACAAACAATCCCTTTGTGACTGGGCGGCATAAAAGATAAACAACGTTTTGGACACTGCTTATGCGACTGACTTGGAACATCATGCTGGACTTCACATAACGTCGGAAAATCTCATTCAGGATGCACTCGTCGACAGTGGCAACTCTCACTCATTCATTCGCCCTGCCAACTAACACCCAAAGCGACAGAGGATGATTCCCTTCAAATTCCCCTAACTATGCTCAGACACCACCACCACCACCACCACCACCACCAACAACAACAACAACAACAACAACAGCAGCACGCAGAAGAAGAACAAGCAGAACAAGTCAGAACAAGACAAAAAAAATAGAGTCAAAAATAATCAAAAGCATTTCAGCTTGAAAGACATGGGGGAAAGAAAAAAAAACAGACAGCACCGAGATCCAGAAAACAGCCCACACGGTGAAGCTGGGCCAGTCCGACTGTTCACGGCCATAGGCCAAATCTAAGGTGGCACCAATTGACCTGGGTTTTTCGAACGCAGCAATGAAGGTAGGTAGGGATTCGAGGGATGAAATGTGTGTGGAAATGTAACATGGTTTGTTCTTGTTGATGTTGGCTGCTGGCTTTCTTCTTTGTTGTTGTGGTGTTTTCTACATTCATGATTTCCCATGTAGGCTTTTAGATTCTATGTAGAAAAGTAAAGCCCAACTAGCTTGTCCAAAAAGTTCCATGGACATGAAAAGATACTTATGTTGTATTCTGAACAACTCAGAGCACCTCAGAGCCCATGATCACTTCTGGATGTTCTTTGGGGAGGCTACTCTCTATGACTTCCCATGCAACAGACATGCTAAGGTTTACAAGTCTCAGCAAAAGGGTGGCCCTTTTCAAGGTCGAAGTTCCTCCAAAGATACTGTCTGACAGTCCTGAGATCTCCTTATTTAGAAGGTGCAAAAAATTGACGGCGAGTGCAACTAGCCATTGCTGTGCATCTGAATATGGAACAAAAATGAAATGCAAGATGATATTAATGTGGTTAAGAAGCTAGCAAAAAACAAGCCCTGCTGAATTAGGTTTCTATTGAACCCTTTTTTCTAGTAGGAGTAGGGGCCTGAAGAACAATGCACAACTCCAGCAAATCACTCCACTTCAGCAACAGCGTTTTTGCGTTGTTTGATCAATATTTTAGCCTCCCTTGATGAACAATCGGCACTCTAAATTTCAAAGCCCTGTGACCATCCTGTCACCCTCTGTGTCTATATTTTTGGGGTATCGTCGTGTCTTACTTACGATTAAACCTCTCAAATCTGTCTCCACATGTTTCATTTTTGTGAAAAATTGAGGTATGTTAGGGTTCTTTTTGGTTGGTCCCAATTTTTGGATCAGAGACAGACTCATAGAATTCACAAGAAATCCATCCCCCGAAAATAAACAAATTTTACGAGCAAAAGTCGCTGTTCACCACCCACTTTCTCCAAAAACCCGAGCCCTGAAACCTCGGAGAAATGGCGCCACCCCCGGCTGTTTTTTAGGCATCCAGACTCGACGTCCGATTCCAACTTGGCGCGGGGCCTCGGTGTGGGTCATGGTGGGAAGGGGGGTCCCTTGCAGGATGGGGGGTCCCTTATACTCAACCCCCATGAAACTACATCCTTATATAAATAGTCCTGGAACCGAAATGGGGCCCCTTGTTTTGATTGGAGTTTAGGCCTTGTTTTGGTGGGTTGACCTTCAAAAATTGAGGTCATTTGGGTTCCAGGGTGGGTATATTTATTGGGTAATACCATACTGTTGATGGTTCGTTCGAAATCCGGCAAACTCACCAGTTGATATGGAAGTGAAAATCCCAATTAATATCCCATTACCCTCCCTGAAACTAACAGCAAAAGCACCTGAAAATGGATGGTTGGAATATGATCGCTTCCTTTTGGGTTTCGGCCTATGTTCAGAGGCAAGCTGTTAGTTTTGGGGAGGGTATATAATACACCTTATAAAATTCGTGGGTATTTATTGGGTATATCCCCTTTTTAAGGCCTCCTTGGGGAGTTAGTGGAAAAAAAATACTGTTGATGGAAAACATACTGTTGATGGAAAAAACCCGGCATTCACCAGTTGATATGGTAGTTTATCTAACAATATTTACAAGGTTTTCGGCATCCCAGGTGGTGCAGGAGGTCTTCCATCAACAAGATGTTCCCCCGGAAATTTGACCACCAAAATATGAGAAAAAAAACACCACAAACAGAAATGTAACTATCCTCGCCCCAAAAAAAGTGTTTCCATCCCTACAAAAGGACAGGATGACCCTTTTCCGAAAAACATCCTTTTTCTTAGGAAGGGGGGACGTTAAACTTTGAGGGGGGAGTAGCTTGAATGATTTGTGTCACCTTGATTTCCATTTCTCTCCCAAAAAATGGACATGTGTAAACCCCAATCCCAAACTACAAAATTCCTGGGAAATTCCCATCCCTCAATCACTCCTCAGTTCAACAAAAAGATACAAACTGTTTGACACCCGAAACGAATTTGTGTCAAGATTTTGTTATTAACAATTCTTACAAAATCAAACGAAAAAAAATAAGCTGTTTTTTGGCATAGAAACCAGATGTTTGTCCATCAAATAGCTACAGATTCCGTTTTTTCCCCCCGTTTTTTGGGGGAATTTTTTTCCGCGCCTGGTGCTGGTGCCTGTCAACGTCAATTGTTCCAAGACAGCTGTGGCACCTGAGACATCGCCAATGGGAGGCCAGGTGTGCTCAGTGGGATCCTTTTTTCCTGGGTCAACCCTCGAAGATCTTGGCCACCATTTTTTATGTCAAGGGTCATTCCACGGACCCAAAAATGGGACCCCCTTATGGTAAGCGGGACCCATACCATTCCCATATCTTTAGGGATTCTTATGGGAATGGCATGGGAATAGTTGGGAAGCTTATCCCATTTTTGGGGGGTCCCTGGAACTTCCACTGATTATAGGTTGGTTAACAAGTTTCACCATTTTTCAAGTAAGCGTTTAGCATCATCCAAAAGGAACCACCATCTCTTTAATGGTGGTTGACTTCCAGGGTATATATACCACGAGCCCCCAACAGCCCATGGAAAAATCCAGGTTTTGGGCCACCAGGTTTTTTTTAGCATACAAAAACCTCTAAAAATGTAGTAGGTGTAGGTTTTGGGGGGGGCCCATGGTATATCCGTGCATTTTCTTAGGGGTTTTCTTATGGTATCCCCGGTTCGGGAGAACTCCCGGAGGGTCATACACCTCCTCAACCTTTCCAGACCCTTCCGAGGTGGACCCTACCTCTGGTCTCCAAGGTTTCATCGCGCACCTTGGGTCTCCAGGGGAGCGAAGTTCTTTCCCACCCGTTTACTCAAAGGTTGTTTCAACACACCCCTAGAGCACACCCCAGGCAATCCCCCAAGCCAATTATGAAAGACATCCCTCTTTAGCCTTTTCGTGAAGGTTTAGGGGTGTGTTCCAAAGGTGTGTTGAAACAACCTTGGATTTACGGTCAGATGAAATCAACAGAACCCCACGACTGGATGTCCCAGGCATTTTAGTAAAAGGTTACTACGTAGTAAGTGGGTTATAAGTTATAATCCCCAATATATCACATTTATAAAGTAGGTTATATCCCATTTACTAACCATTTGCTAACTTCCAAAGCCATCGAAGCACCAACATGAACCCTTAAAAAAACAAACTAAGACCACAACTGGAAGCTGAAAATTTGATTCGATGATTTGCAATGAAAAGAGGTGCAAATTCAAATCTTTTTACAGCTGTCCCATTTTTTCAGAGATTTTTTTTTTCCTTGAGTTTTTTGTTGTTTTTTTTTTAAACTCGACCTTGCCAAAAGAAACAGCATCGGTTTAGACCAACCCAAGTTGAAGAGTGCTGACTCGTCCCGCTGTCCCTGAGCTCTCGCACGCCCGCATCCACATAGACACCGACAGAGGCCGTCTGCCGGTGGCATGGCGATTTTGTTGGGGGACAAAAATCACTTGTTGCAATAGGGGAACCCCGAAGTGGTGCAATGTTTTTCTCCCCCCCCCAACAAAAGAAAATCACATGCCCCCCCAAAAAAAGGGACCATTTCAAAAGGACATTTCATCTTCTCCAACAATTGATTTTCAGGGGCTTTTGCTGTTAGTTTTCGAGGGGATGTGTTTTTTCCTCAAACACTTGCAACTGTGTTTTTTGAGGGGTGTTCTTGGGACCCAACTGCTCCCATACGGGTGAGTTCAAGGAACAAATATCTGGATAAACTATGAAGATAACAAATAAAGGCATGCCATTTGTATATATATATATATCTGTATAAATACCTACAGTAAGTATTTCAATTTGACTTCAAAAAAACGACATTCTTTTGGCCATTTGGTGGATGAAATTCGCCCCTTCACTTTCGGAAAGCTTCGGGGATGAAAGTCGACAAAATTCAGGCACTACACATCTGCAGGTTTGTTTACACATTGAAGGGTATGTAGACCTGGGACCCCAAACAACCATTTATAAATGTTTGTTTCAATTGGATGATGAACCAAATCTTTATATAGAAAATGGTTGGAAATCACCAAACATCCATTTAGAGTATAGTGAGTCTTTCATGATATCCCAGTTCGTTTTGGCTAAAGGAAGGTTCCCTTTATATATAGCTTGTGGCTAAAGGTTGCTCGGGGTGTGTTCCAAAGGTGTGTTGAAACAACCTTCGATTTTGGGAATACCCTCCCTCTAAAACTAACAGTTCGCCCCTGAAAAATGATGCTTGGAAGACTGCTTTCTTTTTGGGAAGGTAACTTTTCAGGGGCTCATTTTCTCAACTCCCATTGACAATTCAATAAAAGCGTTCAAAATGGTTTGCGCTGAGACTATACTATACTTTGCCCATAAGATCAACAATCCTAAATCTTGAAGTTGTCTTTTTTGGTCCTAGACTGAAAATTCGCCAACTAGTTTTCCACCTACCAAAAACAGACCCACAAAATTCAGTCGCCGTCAGCCAGCCGCAAACCCGTCATTTTTTGTGGAAAGTGTAGGGACACGCGCCGCACTGGCGCGGGTATGGACTCGTTGACATGTTCGAAGCGGAAAAGAACGTCGCGGTGAAAAACCAACTCTTGTCCAGAAAGGTCATTAAGTGTCCTTGTTTTTTTCGAGGTTTTCTTGGAGTACCCTCTGGAAAAACTAACATAGCAATGGAAAAAACCCATTGTTGTCAATAGGAAATATTCCATCTTCAATCCGGGTCCATGTTCCATTGCTATGGTAGTTTATGAGAGTGTATTTTTATTTTGAGTTGGCCTTCAGTTGAGCAGTGGTCAGTTCACCAACCTGTTCCAACCAACAACACCTGTTCCGGTGGTGCGGTGATCTGAAGTAGATGCTTAATTGTCGTACCTGTGATTTGCTGACACAACAAGACAACAAAACCTTAGGGTTTAAACACCACCCCTTGGAGGGTGCTGGTAGAATATATATCTATGTAAATATGCATATATGCCCTGGAAGTGCAACCACCATTTTTATAGGTTGCTTTACGAGCTTCACCATTTTGCGAGTAAGGTTTTTTCATCATCCAAAAGGAACCACCATTTTTTTAATGGTGATTGACTTCCAGGGTGCATATATGTGTATATATATATATATGTATGTATGTTTCTACATGACACAAACTCAGTACCAAAAGAGCCTGCAGAACACCAACACTTCTAAAAACACAACTTATCAGAAAACCACTAACCATGCAGCACCTTTCATTTGACCCGCCCTTTCTTTTCGTAGCCACAGGAAGTCCATCACAAAAGTCCATCATGGGCTGAATTGACCATTGCTCAACTACCACGACTCGAAGTTTCAGAATCGATTCTACCAAAGAGCTCCAGCGGTCGACACTGATCAGTTGAAGGAATGATTTGATCGAGACATCGCAGGCCCAACTACAAAAACACCATAGCTTTTGGAGGAAATTCTTCTGTTTTTTCTTGAAAAATACAACAGATGCCATTTTTGCCGAACAAAAAATGACAAATGTATAGAATTCTTGTCATGTCCTTTCACAGAGCCTAAATGGCTTTTCGTCCAACTGATCGGGAAAGGTTAGATTTTCCGGATCCCGCTTAAAGTTCACAGGGAATCCAGGTCTATATTGACCTCTCACTTTTTACAGGTTTCCTTTCTGGTCAATATTTCTGAACATGGCATAGCACGGCTTTTTTAAGGACTGTCTTTCTTGCGCTTGATCTTTGCGGGTGTTGTTGGTTTCAACCCTGTGGAAAAATATGCAAAAGTCGAATTGGATCATGGGACCCCAAGGTTCAGGATGCAAATAAAAAGTATTTTCCATCTTCCATCCCACATGACCAGCTGTGAAATAAAAAGTATTTGAAACCACATGATCATGTCGAACGCACCGTGTTGGTGCCGTGACTCGTAGGCAAAGTAATTTGAAACCACCACCTAGCTTTTGTTAATGACATTTAATGACATTCTTTTGGGGTGTGAAGCGCGTAAAGTTGATGCATCAAATGATGGACGTCCACGTCCTAAAGCTTCCTTCCAAATGATGAACAGCGGATTTATGGACCAAGTCGTTGTTTCAAGAAAAATTCATCAAGCCTCTACCATTGGAACCCACGTTTCTCTCATTTTTAGGGCGAGAACCCATATCTTAAGGGATTAAAACCTTCATTTTTCATGGTTTTGGGGTCCAAGGGTAGCGCATTACCGATGATTCTTTGTACAGTCTTCATTTTTGTGTATCTAAAAACGGGCAGCGGCTGGTTTTTGGATTCTTTTCCTTTTGGAGACGGCAAAGTGTTTGATTTTCCCGTGTCTTCATGTTTATTGTCAAGATTTGCTGTGGCTTCATTCCTTTAGCAAGGATTGTTCGGTGTGACTTTATTGGCTTGCTCTCCCCTATTCAGCTTTCGTTTTTGCAGCGTCATCCTGGTTTCCTTTCAGGGTGTTTCCATTCCATTTAGCATCAATGCTTCCAACCACATTGGTTTTTCACCATTGCCAGTTCCCCTGGTGTTTTCAAGCCGACCATTAAACCCTTACCAAAACAATGCCGTCTTTACGGAAAAAAAAAAGTCAAAAAATAATCGACAGAAGGACTTCCAGGGAGTAGATAGCTGCTGAACGTGTGGGTGGAAGAAATCCCAGCCGCAAAACAGTCACATTTACAGTCGTACCCTAGACATCCAAATACCGAAACTGAGGTTCGGTATTTGGACCCCAAAAAACATACCTAAAACACTAAACCTCAGGAGGTGTTTGGATGTCTAGGGAGTCATAGTTAATTGTCGATGGCGATAATTTCACAGTTTTGGATGCTCTGATAGTGGTCAAAAAATGACACCATGTTGAATGTGGCAATGAGACCATGAAGGTGGACGGATCAATGAATCAACGAGGAGGGATGAATGCTACGTAATTAATGAATGATGCGTGATGAAGGCTGCACAAGGAATGATAAGTGGTGAACTGTGATTGTACAACTATGAATTTTTGAGTGATCTGAATGGGGAATGGTAAATGAACATGTTGAGTAATGATGAAGGATGATGATCACGATGATGAATCCGATGATGACGGTGGCGAGGAGGATGTGACAATGATCACTAGTATATTATGCCAAAGATCACAGCAGCACTGAAATCAAGCAAAGCAATGGAGAAATGGAAAGTCACAGTCCACATATACAGTGCAAATATGAATGTATGAAAACCATGGAAAGCAATCAAAGGAACTAAAACCATGCAACAACTGCGGGAGACCAAGAGAGGGGCCAAACACAACAAAAGGACATTACCGCAATATAGCTACAAATGTCTTGCATTTGTATCTCAGCAATGCATCGTGGTCATCATCAACATCATCATCATCATCATCATCATCATCAACATCATCATCATCATCATCATCATCATCATCAATCCGGATATGTTCTGATGATCATCGTCCTTCATTGTCGCTTCTGCAATGGTTGGGGCATCTACGGTGGCCAGTTGACTGAATAGTGCTGACATTCTCTCCGATCTTCGGGACATATTAGTGAGGGCTGACCTAATGTCGAACACATTGGAGAAAAGCAATCAAGAACGTGGACACGTGCACTTCACTGGTTGCTGCCAAAAATTTCAGGGTTGGAACGGATCCAATTTCTTCAGGTTGCATCGCTTGAGGTTGTTGGGCATAGATAGATAGCCACATTCTGGAATTAATGTCCGTCGGAGACTGGTCATGGGAACGATGATGTATGGCGGCCGTCAGATTAATTTACGCAAAGCCTTTCGAGTTTCAGCTGCGCCTGGTGGTGCTTAGTTATGCAAGTTTTAGTGCCATGGATCATCCTGTTCAAGCGTTGCACCTGGGTTTGTTGACACAAACCAAGCTGTGTGCAACACTTGTTGTGCTTTGGTTGTTTTGTTGGACCATTCATGTCATGAAAATTCAGGTTTGTAATTCACTCATGGAGAATTGTTTTCTTCTGCGGCCTTATGGAGCCGAATTTTTGCTGGGGAACCTTGGCCTTGAACAATTTATCTTTCAGGTGAAGCCACTACGTTGGGAGTCAGCACGCGGGATCCGGAGCAATTTAAAAAGTTTACCCTTTGGTAAACTAACAGGTCGCAATGGAAAACCACCATTTTAAATAGGAGATACATCTTCAAATGGTGGATTTCCCATTGCTATGTTAGTTGATCCCGGAGTGTATTTTTAGGTTATATAATCGGGATGAAAAGTTAGCCAGGTATGGTGCAGATTACCATAAACCCATCATAAGGGATATCTGAATTAAACAACCAATATTTTCCATGGAAAGTATCCGAGGTTCAATGGAGTTTCCTGGTTCCCTTAATAGGTGGTAGGTACCATATAATCCCCCAATTGTCAGTATATACCACTTATATACCACTTATATATTGCCTATTGGGATCTATTGGGTGATTATATATCACCTACCACCCTATTAAGGGAACCAGAAACAGTTGTTGATGGAAAGTATCCGAGGTTGTTTTTTTTTCGGTTTCTAGATATTTCGTTTGTATGACATGCCTTCACCTCCTGTCTTGTTAGTTGATAAAATTCAACAGTCTGACAGCGGAAAAGAAAAACATTCAAAAAATAGTCGTTGGACTTCCAGGGTTTTGTATGTATTTTGAAAAAATATGTATATATATATATATCCAATTTCAAAACATCGACATGATTGAAAAACTAATTGCCATCATGCCATGTTGACTTGCCAGAAAGAGAGCAGTTGCGTCCTATGCAAACGTGGCGGCAGTTTGTTTGACACACTTCGCCACTTTGACTCCGCGTCTTCCCTCCACGTAGCAACATGTAGCAAATGGACATTCGGATGTTCATAACCTGCAGAGTGAATTTCAAGAAAGGGGCGTTTTGAATATTTACAGAGACCAGGGTTTTGGCTAAAAAAAATGACCCAGTTTTTATTGTGACTGGTCTTTTTTTTGCCTCCTTGACTTGCAAGGTATACTCATCCCTTAATCCCAGCTTCGTGTATTTGGGAGAAAAAATATCCAGCCTTTTGACATGTTATGACTACCGAAAAAATCCACTAGCTGAATCTAGCTTCCTCTCTTAGTGCAATATCTGGTTGGTGCTTTCAACCAACCCATCTGATAAATATGCTCCTCAAATTGCAAATGGTCCGCAAATAGAAATAAAACATGTTTGAAACCAGCACCGAAAACAATCACCAAGACATTGCGGATCTATTTTGTTGTGCACTTGAAATATCCGAAATCTTGTTCGAGGGGAAAGAATCACCAGAAAGGCATCATCTAAAGATCCACTGATGTCGTACAGGTCCACCGGAATTATTCACGGGTCAGTATATGTCACCAACCCAAACAAGACACTATTGGGGGGCCGTGTGACAGTCGCAAGGCCCCCCGAAAGACCATGGAAATATGGATGAAGAGCAGACAGAAAACAATCACGGCATCTTCTATACATTTGGATGTAGGGGTGTAGACGTTCCAATGATGTTTCTTAACACAAACCAAAGGGTGGCTCCGAATAAAGTTGTAAAAGAGATGTTACATAGTCTTGCTTTAAGAAATGCAAACAGGCCCCTTTGTGGCTTTTGTATGCTTTTGTGCCTTTGATGGTTCGGAAATCTGTCTACCAAACAGGATATTCTCCAATTTCTCAATGGACACCGGAGATCCGGAAATCTCGACTCACGGGATAACCAATTTTACCAACTTAAGTTGGTGCCACCAGGAGGGTCACGCGGAGTTTCTCAAGAGCTGACGTGACGAGTGGGACGAGCGTTTTTTGGAGGTTCCATCCCCTAAATGTATCGGCGGGACATCCAATAAAATCTCTTCAGGCCTGCTGCGACAGTAAACACGCGAAAATTTGTGATGGTCGCAGTTCACTCCTGAATTTTTAAATCCAAAACGGTGATTGAATCACAGGTGAACATGGCGAGTGAGAATTCAATGAAGACAGTGGCAGTGGCAGCCTTTGATGCAAGAGGTCTTTGTGATTGATAGATTTTGCAAATAGCTATGAACTATGAACCTTTACCCTCCCAAAAATACGAACATAGCAATGGAAAATCACCATGTGTTTTTTAGGAGATACATCTTCATTCATGGTTTGATTGTCCAGCAAGGTGATCTCAGGGGTCGGACCGTGCCGTGTCTCATTTGGAGGGAGATTACATCCAACAGCTTGGCCGCCAGCCAGAAGGGATTCTCATCATTGGCTATGATATGCTATGATAACATATATATATATATATACATATAATAACCTCCCTTTTTTAGGGTGTTAGTTCCCTGGAGGGTATATATATAACCCCTATAAATGGCCGAAAATAGCTGGGGAACTGGGGTGAAAGAACCTACTTTTTGGGATTATTTCACCACATTTTTTAACTGGTTAACTGGCCCACCTTCTATGAACCTTTAAGATACCTCCTGGAAACTAACATATCCCTTCCCAAATCACTTTTGAAGATGATTTTCCTTTTCCAAAGGTGGGATATGTTAGTTCCCTAGAGGGTAGATCTTGACTAGGGACAATGGTAGTTGATAACCCTGTCAGGAAACCCTTAAACTTCTGTAGCGTTTGCTCGCAAGGGGAAATTTGGAGGAAGTTCTAAGATTTTTACATCCAGGAATGTCCCGCGATTGTGAAAACAAAATCCGTCCGCATCAACAAATCAATCCTAGGCAAAACTTCGGGTCCCTAAAGGTTTCACTTTTTGTGGATAAAAATTTAAACTCCCACTTAAGCACAAGCTCGGTCTAAGGTCTTAAGGTCGACGTCCTATGAATTGCTATGAATCAGCGTGGATCCCGCCTGGATTGCCTGGAGGTGATGATAGATTGTGCTCATGATCGACTTCCAAGGTGTGAATCATAAGATGAGTGGAAGCCATTGACGATTAGATAGACTTGGAGAAATTCCATTGTTGTTGAAATGTTCAAAATGCATGTAGGTTGCCTTTTTCGCATGTGTCAGGTATTCCGTTTCGTACCACTCTCAAAACTACACCCACTGGTTTTTCGGCAAGTACACTGCTGGGTCCCAATTTTTGCCTATAGGAATTTATGACCCGCCACTATTTCTCAGGCAACAAGGATTTGATATGACCAGTCTCGACTACCTCATGCCACTCCAGAACTCCCGGGCATAAGAATCCGGTTTTGTTGACTGAAACTGGTGCCACCACCTCTGTGTTGTTCAGTGATCTACGTGTCGTAGAGAGAACATCTCTCCATTTCGGACTCCACGGATGTGGAAGAGCCCCCCGTGACTCCAAGACTTCGGGAAGCTCTCCAATCCCAGGATGATGAAATGGAAAGCGTGGGAGACGCCGCAGACGGTTGGCTTCGACCTAAAGGTTTACAAGTGGATTTTTTATAAAGGTTAATAGGAATCCCTTCATAGGAACCGAAGAATTCATCAGATTATGTACCCCCTGGAAGTCCAAAGACCAAACTTTGCCCATTGGTAGCAGGGAATCCTGAATCCATGGACCATCCTAAAGACCAGCCACTTTGTTTGGTCTTGGACTTCCTGGGTACCCATGTTATCAGGGAAACTCCGCAACACTCAACTTCTCGGATTGGAACTACTGTAAAGGAAGCTCGGGAAGCAAACCTACGTAGTTGATGGTCCAGAAATCCCAAGGCCCAACCACCCTGAGATAGATAAAACCCTGTAAATAGTGGGTAGATTCTCCATATTCACTGGTTAGCCGGATTTCTGAACCATCAACCGTATCATGCGGCAAAATTGCACGAAGCAAAAGATCATGGCGGTTTCCACGCAGTCATTGAACACCTCGAAACATCATACTCTTACAATGTGATTGGATTCCTTGCGTTTCAGACCATGGGTTGAAATTCAGATGGGCTTTTTGAAACGTCTCTGGACCCTAGTTGAAACGTCTCTGGACCCTAGTTGAAAAGCCCAATACATCCAGTGATACCTTTGAGATGTTCACAATATTTAGATATCTTAGCGCGTCCCAAAAAACCCTGCTCAAGAGGCATTTGCATGTGTAGGGTATTTCAACAGATCTAGGGAACTACCCCCCGAAGTTTAACATAGCCCCTGACAAGTTACCTTCCCAATAGGAAAGTAGTCTTCCAATCACCATTTTTCAAGGTCTATGTTAAACTTCGGGGGTGTATTGAATTCTTTGGAGGGTTTTGTACCAGATTCTGTTACCACCAACTTCGAAACCCAAGTTTCAATGATTTTGCCCACATACCCTGGGAAGATACCCCAGACTTCCCCAAACCCCCACAAAGAAAGAAATTCCTTCAGAAACTGGTGAAGGGTCGGGGGTATCTTCCAGTGAAATTTCCCATCAACTTTCAAATCAAAAAAAACATGGCCGACACTTCTGGCGCAAAATAAAATGCCTAATACACTTTCAATCAGAAAAATTAGCCCTGCCTAAACACTGGTTCACAGTGGATGATTTAAGTTTATAAGGGGTTCCCTTAATGAAAATTCTAGAATATAATATGTGTTCCCCTCTTAGTTCCCATGGTTTTTCACAGCATGCCCCGCTCAACAAACTTTAAATACCACCATACCCATAGGATCCATGTATCCTTATATTTACCTACATTTACCATAAACACCAACCAACTGTAGATATAAATGCCATACCATCGGATCAGGGGTACGAGATAGCTTGATCCTGCGACCACTTCAGTTTTTTTCTCGAGCTTTTTGATGAACCTTGGGAGGTTTCACACACACCGATGTCTGATCCCGCCATCGGTCGTGTGCCATCTCTCTAGGGGCTTCCCACGCTGGTAAATGTTCAAAAATGGCCGGTCACCAAGCATCTCCTTCGGTGCTTTGTAGAGGTGCACTTGAGATACACAAACGAGCCCAGTGATTTTGTGCCACAAGGGGTTTTTTTTTGGTGGATGGGATTGGGGACCGGTGGGTTTCGCACCCCGACAGTTGGTTGCGTTGAGGGAAAATAAACAGTTGCGACCAGAAAGTCCAGGAATTTTCGACAATAGGTTTGACCAATTTCTTGTCAGAGATTTTATGAAAGGACCTAGGTTTAGTTCTTTGCAAAGAAAAAAAAACGCAAGGCGCTTGATTCAAGTACAGGTTGAAGCGGAGAAACTCCGCAGGAATTCAATCTTCCAAATGGTTGAAATTCATGTTTTATTGCTGGAGCACCTACCCGGCTCTGGAATCCGGGCATTTCATTCATGCAGATTGCGTTCAGCCGTTCAACCTCTGAAAAGGCCAACAGATAGGGGATTTCAAGGAATTTGCTCAGATTTTGTAATGGAAACATCAATAAAATCCTCATTGTTTTCACTTGCCCATCAACTTGATAGAAACGCACCGTTAAAAAATGGGGATTAAGTTTCGTCCCGGATTTTCCGGATGTTTTGTTACCTTTCTTTGTTGCTTGTGAAGAGGACCTGACCTCGTTTTCTTCCCATAATCTTGCCAAGATCAGGCGATTGCAAGTCAAGTTCATTGAATCACCTATCGTCGAGCCAAATTTGATGAACGAGTCGAAAACGTTTCAATATTGAAAAATGTGTTGGTATCAAAATGGCAATCTTCCCTCAAGTTTCTTATATGAGTGGAACTTTAGAAGAAAGATTTTAAAAAACTCCACTTTGATGTTTTTTGAAGGGGTGAAATTTTACTACACTCCCAAAAACTAACATGGACCCTAAACACCATGGTTTCCAATAGGAATTCCTCGTCCAAATTATTCATAAGCATTACCCTCCCTGAAACTAACACAGCACCTGAAAATGGATGGTTGGAATACTAATTTCCGTTTGGGGCCCGGCCTATTTTCAGGGAGTGTATCATACACCACCAGGGATGTAGAGGACGGAATGGTTGCTTTAAAACAACTTGGATGGCGAACTTTGGTTTTCCTTTGTCGACGTGACATGAAGAGTACACATGTGTCTGGACTTTCAGGAATTTTCTCCTGGCGGTGTTCCACAGAATTTTTGCATCACTGGACGTGCCAACTTGGAGTTGCAAATGGTTTTAGCAAAATCACAATAATTTTGGCAAACATAAATTAAGAGACTGTTGATGGTTCAGAAATCTTGCACCACCTGGAACGCATGAACCTTGCAAATAATGGGATAAACATGGATAAACTACCAAGCTCAACTGGTGAACGCCGGATTTCTTCCAACCATCAACAGTAAGTCAAGGGCCATGGATGGGATTGTTTGGGTGGCCCAATCCCCAAACGGCGCAAAAAAAAAATTGGGGTGAAAACACATGAGTCGCGTCGGTCGGGTGGCTGGCGGTGAAATTGTTGCGGAGGGTCAAGTACTATCTGGGGCCGGGAACGAGCAGCTAAGGATTCGGTGGATTTTTGTGGCGATTTTAAAACGCAAGTAGGAAAAAACCCTCCCCAAGTTTAACATGGTTCACCTCAAAATGATGGAATGTCTCCAAGTTCGGTGAAAATCTCCGGGCTTCATTCCTTCTTTTCGGGTGCCTTTTTTTTTGTAAGCATTCCTTAAACTTTGGGAGGGTATGCGACGCTGGGACCTTGAAAACCACTCATTCCATCGTATTCTGATCATGAAGCGGATAGCAAAACACTGCCCTCCCAAACAGAAGTAGCAGCTTCGACATGTTGAAGATATTTAAGAAAAAATAATAATCAAAACAAGAAAAAAACTCGCTTACATCCCAATAGCATCCCATTATCCCCATCCATAAAGAGTTTATAGAATTACCAACTGCTTAGGAAATTCATTGGCGATGCCATTGGGGGACTGTGGTTTGGGGGTCTTGAGCTGAATCCGGAGGGTTGCATATGTTTAAGAGAAACAGCTGGACCTACGCCACCCTTAGTGGCGTTGTTGCTTCACCCAGTGATGCAGTTTAAATCCTCGGGGCTTCACCGTCGTTCGGGATCCAGAGAGCGTTTGGTGCGTTTTTTGGGTGTCCAACGGCCAGGGGTGAAACAGTTGGAGATGTGCTATACCAAAAGATCCGTAAATTTCCAGATGTCGCTCACAATTTTGGAGTGTGTCGAACAAGTCTATCCCCAAATTTTGAAGTAAAGACATGTAAAGACCACTAGAATGAAGAGAAAAGTTTCTTGAAATTGTTTGGTATTCATTTCTGGATTTGGGATTTGGGGCCTCTCTCCCGAATCTTGAGCAAGTTCTCGAGAACAGAATTCCCGAGTTTCTTTATTCGAATGAAAAAGTCTTGGGCTGAAAATGGTCTGCCGTGACCCAAGATTCCTGTGGACCGACCTGAACGAGCAACCCGAATCAATCACTTTAAAATGGTGAAAATCGTCATGTCAGAAATCAATGGATTTGGATGTCCGGACATCGATTTTTCTCTTTTGCAAAAATATGGTTTTTCAATCACCACCTTTGCCATGGACTGCAAAGTTTTCGCTGTACAAAAAGGCTGGAATTCGGAAATGGCGAAAGTGCGGGTGACCGAGATTTTGGAAGCCAAAAAACTCCAAAGTACAGGTTTTTTGCTTCTGCGACCTGTGTTTCCAACCTCTTTCTAAGCCAGGAAAAATCAATGGTTATGCTCCCAAACACTCCCATATACAGGAGAAGAAAAAAAGCGATGATGCTTGACTCAAATCACGGATGCACCCTGGAAGTCCAAGACCAAACAAAGAATGGTCTTTAGGATGATTCATATGAAGGATTCCCTACTACCAATGGGCAAAGTTTGGTCTTTGGACTCCCTAGGGATGTATATAAGTGGCAAGGTTTTTTTTTTTTGCTCGTTGATTGGCCTTCACATGTCGCAAAAAGGTGAACTTTCACCACGGAGCTTAGCTTTCCTTAGCTTTCCGCAACGCTACTGGCTCCTCAGGGCTGCGGGACCCGTGACGTGAAACGTCGAAACGACAAGTGACCCACCAAATAAACCCCACAGGTGGTAGAAAAAAACCCAAAGGTGGTGTTCTGAGATCTTATTTTCTGAACAGCAATTTGGAAGGATTCCGAACTAAAAAAACATCATCACAATTAATCCAAGATCTCACCGATGTTTGTACACCCTGTTAATTGATAAGGTTGCAAAAAAATACACACATACAAAAGGTATGCAACTCAAATCTGAACCATTACCCTCCAGGGAATTAACATATCCTACCTTGGGAAAAAGAAAATCATCTTCAAAAGTGCCGGCTGGGAGGGGATATGTTTGTTCGCAGTTCGGGTGAGTTATCACTCAACAGAATCTGAGAGTCAACAACAAACACCTGGGTTTGTTGACCTTACACCCTGGAAGATTAACATGGACCATAATCATGGAGGTTTGGAAGATCATTTTCCTTTCTAAATGGGTGATTTGTAGGTTCCATGTTAATCTTCCAGGGTGTA
>Ga0126337_10000096_pt1 | contig 30945 bp, 13 predicted proteins | sample DipCmetagenome_FD_92527 | JGI IMG/M metagenome (GOLD analysis project Ga0126337, IMG submission 92527) | Coral microbial communities from La Bocana,Puerto Morelos, Mexico - Diploria C A metagenome | ecosystem: Host-associated > Invertebrates > Cnidaria > Coral | place: La Bocana,Puerto Morelos...
TTATTACATTTTGCGTCAATGTTATTACATTTTGCGTCAGTATTACATTTTGCGGCGATTGTTATTACATTTTGCGTTAGTATTACATTTTGCGGCGATTATTACATTTTGCGGCGTAACAATGGGGTCCCACGGCAGAAACATTTCCTAATACTGTGTATTACAGTGATAAAGCACGAAGGGCATTTGAGAACACGAAGGAAATGTTCAACAGTCGTCTGCGGTTCGTGTTTTCTATATTTCTCGAATGTTCTCAAATGTCCAGAGTGTTTTATTACAGTGTACTAACTAAACGGCTTGGGTTTCTTTATTCGCTTTGATATAGAGATAATGTTGCGAAAAACAATAAAACCTGCTTTTTCTTTGGTTTACACTCTAATAATAAAACAAGGGGTTTCGACCAATCAGAGCACGAGCAGAGACTCTATATTATAAGAAAGAAATCTATAACGTTAATACTTCATATTTTCATACACAAAACATGATTTTGTTGAATTATGCAATAAAAAAAAATCAGTTTTGTTCCAAACTGAAGGGGTGGTCCATGTACTTTCAAACTACCACATTTTCAAGTGCTCCCACACGCCCCCCCTCCCCCCTGTGCTCTTTGACCAGACACCAAACCATTGCTATCAGTCTTTCTCTTTCTGTCTTTTCTCTTATTGTCTTCTTTATGTAAATGAGAAGTACGCTGCAATTTACAGGGGTTTCAATAACATTAGCTATAAGCGACCACTGGAGGTGTAATAGGCGGCTGTGACCACTAAAGGGCCGCAAGGCCCCTTTCCCCTACGGGGGTCTGGGGGCATGCCCCCCAGAAAAAACAAAATCTAGAAGCTCGGAAACGAGATTCCCAGCGTTCTGGGCATGAAAAAGCGTGCTATTGATGGGTTTTTTTATTGACCACAAAATTACCGTTTGCGCCTTTAGTTTTTTGGCCTTGGGTCTGTTTTGCCCGCTTTTTTGTAGCATTTAAAAATTTCAGTGGTCGTCGTTGCTGTTGTATTTGCTTTTTTTATTAATATAATTTTTATTTTCATTAATGAAATCCAAACAGACGGCGGTAAGAGGTCCTACAGGCGGCGGTAGACCGACGGTAACCGGCTTTTATTTAGAGTAGACCTAGCAGGGAAGGAACGCTTCAATCAGAAAGAGAACATCTTTTAGTCTACCCTGGTCAACTAAAATTGGAAATACACTCAGCATCAGAGATTTTAAAACAATGAAACTTTAATTCCTCAACATATCAAGATAAAAAGCCAACGTTCTCTCAATATATATTTATGCCTAGGTCTTCTTAGGGTCCCAAAGTGTGGTGGAACAGGTGAAGAAAAATGCTAAAAAATAAACCAGCCGAGTAGAGAAGGGGAAAAAAAGAGACCTATGCAATTTTTTTTGCTTTCATTCTGCCACGTCTCTAAAAACGATTTACTTTATTAAAGCGAACTTCTTCAATTCAACACTGACAACATTTTCAGTGTGTGGGTTCTTTTCACATACTGACAGTTGGAATATCTATTTAATGCGGTGCTTTCTACTCCCTGAACAAACAAATCTGCAACACCGACTTAAACAACATCACACTTAACAACTTTAAAACATTCTAGTCCTGAAGTATCTGTGAAAGTAAAATGTCTATTTTCTTTCTTGAAGTATGTTTGAATAACATGCACTTAATGTGCTGGCTCTAGTTCACAGCATTGGAAAGAAACAATATTCCTCAGTGTCAAACGAATCAGTTGGGGCTGGCTGAGCGACTTTGTCTACCACCCTGTTCTTCTTCTTTATCACTGAACTCTGCTGCTGGTGAGCCGGAGCGCGACCGTGATGCTGATCGTGCGGCAGGTGATTGTGAGCGTGACCGAGAGGGTGAACGTGTTCTCTCCCGTTCCCTTTCTCTCCTGGTATCACGATGACTCTCGCGGCTTCGTTCACCACTTCGTTCGCCGCGTGTGGTGCGTTCACGGCGCTTGGGAGAACGTGATCTAGATCGTGAGTGGGAGCGACGACGACGGCGCCTGAAAAAAGAAAGCCTTCCTCAGCAAATATTTAAGTTTGCACATCTTGAAAAATTTACCCTGCATTTTTCAATTTTGCTTCCTAACCGTCTTTGTTCCTCTATGAATTATTTTTACCTCTTTGGTGTTTAGAAGTAATCCATTTTTTTTCAGGTATACTTCAATTTAAAGGAAATTTTGTAGGTGGCAAAACCAACTAAGAAAATGTGACTGAGCTCCTTTAATCCTTTGACCACCCAGGTGCAATTAGTCTACCTCAGCGATTGTGCTCAGTCTTGGTGCCAGTTGTCCGGTCTTCAATTTAAATGTACCGGTAACTGGTACCGGTAGAGCTAGGATAGATATATGTGCATATATCAACACAGCACTCAGTTCTGAATACTGAAGGCATTCTGACATGGCAAATTAGAGAACATCAGTTTAGGTGCAAAAAATTGTGGTAAAATGGCATATTTAACCTACAATAATCGCTCAAAGTCCTATTTCATGGCAGCCAAAAAAACTGATTTAATGGTTAAAAACATAATTTTTTGGGTGAAAATTTAGCAGTCAAGGGTTTAACTTAATGCAGTGTGTTGGTTGGATGATCCTTTTCTCCTCTCAACTCTAGAAGATTTTCAAGGCAACAGTATACCATAAGTATACCAAAACTTACTGGCTGTGTGTTGCATATTTCATTACTCTCTGACAAGGAATCTTAAATATATCTCTACTAATTCAGAAACTTAGCAATAGGACCAAACAAAAAAATCAATAATACTTAATTACCTTGGACTTCGACTGCGGGAACGACGACTGCAAAAAGAAAAATATTTTACATCACTAGACGATACTAAACTTGATTTTGGGATGCCTAATTTGAAGTGTTCTTACAGCAACTGTAAGTAACAGGCAAGGTTTTTCCCACGATCTTACAAGTGTATTCATTCACCTTAAAGTGAACTGAAAAGAAAAGTAAAAGACTAATAAAAATAAAAATATCCACCCATGTATCATTATCTGCAAAGCTACGTCTACCCAATGATGGGAGTCTGTCACACTGTGACAGCACTTTAGAGTAACCCAGTGGCTCATGTTTGATAGTCCAACAGGATTCATCCATCAGTCACTGGGATATACTTACACAAAGCTAGATTGTTCTTTCTTGGTTAATGCCAATTTTAATAACTTGCTTAAAGCTTTTTTTTCAGTCAACAGAAACCTCAAGCAAGTATTATTAGCAAAATTCACTCAATCATGAAAGAAGAAGATATTCATGTAGCACTGAATCATTAAAAATGCAATACCTATACCCTTCATCTTGATAATCTCTCCTACTACCGTATCCACCACCCCCACTATGGGTATCTCTCTTTTCTTTGCCACGCATCTGTGATGGTGCTAAGGAATACAAAGTTACACAGAGTTAAATTATACAATAACTGATATTTAGAAAACAGTTCTAGAAAATATGTGCGCAGATTGGTTAAAGATCGTGTGTCCAAAACTCGATAGAAACACAGAACTAACACAAGCTGTTGACGTAATGATGGCATGAGCAAAGGGAACTTACATTTTGATAATCAAAGTTAATAAGTTGTTTTTCTCTGGAAGTTTGGGAGAACTCAAAAAAGCTGTGGAAATGCTCCCCTATGGTTCGTGTCCAACAGCATTTCTTGTTCTCCCAAACTTCCACTTGAGTTTCTTTAACTCGATATAAACATGGTATGTTTTCTATTTCTTTAATAATTATGTCACATAAAAAATGCCATAAGCTTCACAGAGTCAAGGTCAGGAGATTCAGAATGTTTCCAGTTCTTATAAGTCCCTTTATGACTCAATCGCTTATGGTATAGTGAAAACTACATTGTTGAAGTTGGGAGAAAAACAAAGAAGTAACAAGTGACATGGCTTGGAATTGAGCATTGCGATTGCTTCTGACAATCTAGTTTTCACTAGATTGTAAGCAACAGAGGCATAAGCAGTATGGGTGTTCTGCTTGCGACTCTGCTCTGTGCTTCTAATTATGACTACAACTGTGACTACACTAAACCAACAATGATCTTCAGCATTTTTCGCAACCATCTCGATGGCTTGAAAGGCCAGCCAAATTAGCCAAAAGGAATACCTCAGATGTTGAAAATATCAAGAATCTCCATGAACAGAGTTTCATGAAATATGTAAGCTGAACTATTGCGTGAAATATCCTGATTCTTTTATTTGTTTTTTAATGTGGACCACATTAAAAACAAACACCCCTAGAGTAGGCCCATATTGTAATATGAAGCCCGAGTAAATGCTCTTCTTGTAGCGTTTCGTTTTCTTTTGGAATATGTGCTCCAAGAATTTGAAGCTGTGCTCCTGATATTTTAAGCTATGCGCCTAAAAATTAACTAACTAATTTACTAACTTTTTTTTATTTCCATCAAAAATGAGTTCCAAAAGATCTATTACCAGTGTGCCAAATTTTATGGAATTGAACTGTAAGTTTTTCTTTTTGTGCCCTTGTTGACATCAAAAAGTATTTATAAATGGCATTTTCCTTTGAGTGCCTACAGACTTAAGCTTTTGTCCTCAATGCGCATGTAATCATAAAACTTTAATTGCCAGGGATATAATAATTACTTTTCAAAGTCAAAACAACTTGGACTTACTCTTTCTGTCTCCCTCTGCAAACTGAACTTCTAGTTCCCTTCCATGTAACACAACTCTGTCCAAGTAGTAATGGGCATCCTCAGCATCACGAATATCTTCAAATGTATGATATGTTAAGGTGCGACTTTTCCTTTACCAAGCTTGGCCAAGACCAGAAGCTGGGTGGTGCTGGCATTGCTGACAAACACTTGATGATCACGACACTTGCTTTAACTGTTTAATACATGTAGTCCAAAACATTGAAGATCTCTGAAAAGTTCCCATTTTGAGGGGACATGTAGATTCAACAACAACCTATAAATGCTGCACTTGAAAGCAAGTTTCCCATGAGAATACAAAACAAGCCTGGGACACAAATTATAGAAAAGTCATCCACTATTAACTGTGTAATAGCCTCTGATTCTCTACTCTTTGGATTGCAATGCTCCTGACTTGACTGGAACAATCTTATGAAGCTTCAAGTTGATACCACTTACTATTCAGCCTCAGTGATGTCGTTAAATAAATGCCAATTACATATAGATCAATGTAATACAGAGAGGCCCCTGATTATGGCCATATAAAACCAAACAAATGAAGAAGACCGCCTCAGACTTGTGACAAACTATTTTTTTTCACAAGTAACATTTATCATATAAACAAAGAAAAGGGGAACAACAATGATGTAAGTTTCCGTATGCTTACAATGGCAAGAGGAGTCTACTTTTTGAATTTCAATATGGCTAAAGCATAAGATTGCCATGCAACAAATGAGATGAAGCCCTTCAAATATTATTTTCAACAGCTGTGAAATAGTTGACTAAGTGAGAACAGTGAATTTACAAAACATTGTTGTGTATACCAATTTTTTTTAGTCAACAAAGACTAATAAGATGATCAAGGTTCCCAAAACTGAGGGGAGAATAACCCAATTATGCAGCAGGGATACTGGTAGATAGTGGTTAAGAACTTGTAGTCAGCCGTGAACACAGGCAAGGGACAGTTGAACTTTTTAGGCAAGAAACGTCGGATACCGCGAAAATACTGTTCTAGTAACAAGCAGATACCAAATAGCTTCTTTGAAAGGCAAGAAGACAACAAAGGAAACCCTAAAGCCCATCGTAATTAACAGTGATATTCAAAATACTTACAACATTTCTTGAATTCTTTAAAAGCTTGGCACTTGGCTAGGCTTTTGCTAGAGGCCAGGACTGACAGAAAAATTTCTTGATACACCTTTTATGACTTGTCAAACTTTAATCTTTTATGCTTTCAGATACTTTTCTTTGAAACTTGTCTTTGTCTGGACCATTATCTCAAACTATGGGCTTTAACCATTGAGGTGGCAACCAAATTGACTTTTTGAATCTTTACATCGCTTTCAACTCTGGTTGGAAAGAAAACCATGATGACGATGCTGCTGTTAGATTGCCATTTCCCTATACTCAAGTTGTGCACTTTGATCAGGCAAGCAAGAGACTCTTTCTCTGGGCTTCACTTTTTAGATTCTTTCACTATATCTCTACTTGGCCGCTTGAAGAGAGAGGTTCTTTTAACCTTGGACTCTTAAACTTTGGCCTTTGCTTTACTTGTGCTACTCTGAAGTGCAAAAAAGGGCCTGTAATATTATTTTGGTTTCTGAAGTAACTGAAAAATGTTTAGTGATAAGTGAGTAAAGATGGCGAATTTTTGGTGAACTGATGGTGAAATGTGTTTGGTTATCAACAATCAGCTGTGTTAGTTGGAAGGCTGTGGCCCTTACTGATACTTACATTTTGATCTTTCTTTCTTTAAACAGACTTTACTGCCATTCTTTTGAATCTCAATGTGCACTTGAGCCTTTTCTGTACCTTTGTTTGGACTGTAAAACCTGCTGTTTTGGCTTGCACCCTGAACTTTTTCTTGTAAGCTGTGCATTATGTTTGCCCTTTCTTGCCCCTTTTGCTTGAGCTTTACAATCTGCTAGAATCATTTGCCTTTACTTTGCCTTTATGAACTTTCGTTTCTTTTTAGCTCAGCCTTACACTTTCTTTCCCACCTTGGATTAGCTGCGGCTTTTAGATCTTTATCGATTTCCCTGACTTTTTCTCGTGGACTTTAGTTCTTACTCTTTCTTTAGCCCTGGTTACCAAAGGTACAATAAGATCATTTAGTGCGCTAATATTATCGAGCTACAGGACATACAACCCATATAAAAAGCCAAAAAGAAGGAAAAAGTGAAAGAAACATAAAGGATATTGTACATAAGCAAATCCGCGAGCCTCCCTCGTGTAGTAATCCAGGGGAATATAGACATCGGTTATACGGCCATATTTGCCAAACAGACGTCGAAGATCTTCAGGTCTAGTAAGTGAATTTCAACGAATGAATTAGATTAAAACCACAGAAGAATTCAAATCAAGCCTCTAATGACCTCACCTGGTCTCGTGATGTAAGTTTCTTACATAAAGTGAACTGTTCGGGGGCCTTGAATACCGAGACATCTTTGCCGCCTTTCTATCTTATCTGCCTTTCTTGTCTGCCCACGCTACAAAACGAATTATTATGGGATGGTTATGCGCCTTGTCCGCGCTCTCATCGGTCATCGGTTACTCTCCAAAAGTCACTACCAAATTTGGTAAAAGACTACCATATTTGGAAAAGAACCTTCTCTGACCCAGTTGGCGCGAAATTCATTTCAGAAAGAGCGCAAACACTTCTAGACTGACTAAAGAAGTTCCTTTCACCTGCTTCAAATAGCTTTCTTTCGGTGAAAACAACTTATTTTTTTCTCTAAAAAATGGAGAAAATGCTTGGATCGGTTGAGAAATATAAACAATCACGCATATACAGCGGAGAGCGACCGCGCAGTTCAAAAGAGTCCCGTGAAATCTACAAGTCCGGACATTCATCGCGAAGGACGCAGCGACGACAGGAATGTCCAAGGTATTAACTTTAATTCAGCTGTTTTGTCCATCTAGAACAATCTACTTGAAAAAGAAAAATTATTTGGTAAGATCTTTACAGAATATGAAAGTGATCACGCACAAATAATTGCACGATCTATCCAAATTATGAATACGTGTAGTTCAACGGTTTCCCGCCAATGTAAACGTAAGCCAGCTCTCCAAGAACATCTTGTGTTTTTGCCTTATGGTTCGATCGGTTGATCAGGTCAGTCTTTGAATTTCTCTTCGATTGCGAAAGCATTATCTACAATTAGCTGCATATTTTGGTTTCATTGCGTTATTAAATGCCTTGACTTGCTAGTTCAAGGTTTGTTTCTTCGTTTGTTGATGTTAGCCTACTTGCACGCGGTTAATGGAATTCCCTTTGCTCCTTTACTAGACGAAGAAAAGAAATTCCAGAGGACAATTGCATATCACTACTTCCCTCTGCCAAGACTAACCCCAAAGAAAACCTTTCAGAGAGCAAGACTCCAGAGAACTCTAAGAAAAAATGGATCAACAGTGAAATGTCATTGTCCAACACACAAAACGAACTGGATCTATCCAAAGAATTCCCTCCACTTGCACTGCCGAGGTAAGTATACAACCCATTGTAATTTTAGGTTTTATTACACCTGGTAATTACTCATGTGACTTGCAGTGCCATTTCCTGTAACACTCTGAAGTTACATGGAAAATTATCTTACATTTATGTAACACATCAAATAATGCCCCTGTTGTCCCGTAGAGGCTATTCCCTGTGGGCTTCATGTTACATTGCGTGGCCACCTGCCAATCCATCAGATCAGAGATCTCATCAAAAGTTTTCGGCCAGAAGGTGTCTACATGCGAATGAGTCTCACCTACAGGTTCATTTTCCTGCATATCAAACTTATTTTCATATGAATGGTTTTGTGCGAAGACTCATTTTGAAACAGAGGCACAAGGTAACTTGGAAATGACCATTTCCAAATCATCCTCACAGCCAGTCAATTTGTCTGGTACCCAGCCCATATTGAGACACCTGATCAGGTGCAACACATAACTGGAACAGACATTTCTCTTGCAGAGAATGGGCTGGGTTGTAATTCCAGATCAGCTCCAGTTGATTGGGAAAAAGGGCCTCTCTAGTCTGTGTGCACATGAACTGGTTATTTAATCTACCATAGTAGTACATGTTGTGTACATCCAGCCTGTGTTTAAACTACAGTATGTTAAAAAGGTAGTAAGGTAAGACTCTTGTTGTATAAAGATAGGTACTTTTTTTCAAAGAAGCAATTTCATTGATTATTGTGCAGTTACACACCTGAAATGACGAAGGACTGGGGAAGCCAAGTTGACGAAGAAAAAGAAAAAGACAGAAGAATGCAAACAAGAGCCAAAGATACATGTAATTCAAGGTACTACATAATCTGTAAAATGAAACAGCAGTTAAATTCTTTTTTGATATTAACAATAATAATAATAATAATAATAATAATACACTTATATAAGACTGTTTTCCAGCTTTTCAACAGTGCTTTACAGATTTAGAAAGTGGCAAAAAAAATAACTCAAAACCTACCAAAACTATCTAAAATTGACTTAATGTAAAAACTAACACTGTAATAAAACAATTTGTTTTGATCAAAGATTGAGATTTGTTTGAGGAAATTAATAGCGCCTGTGGCTTTATAGAAGGTTAAGTCATGATACAAATAGCTGTTGTCAGTCATGCTCCATTTTAATTAGCATGTGCCAAGTGATGACAGCGAAGTGCAGGAGACATGGCCATGTGACTTTGCCTTCTCATTTGTTCGTGCATTCATTTGTTCATTCATTCATTAATTCATTCATTCACCTTGTACATTCTTTCATCCTTGCTTGTGTACACTGTATGTTCATCTGTCATACTTATCCAGTCATATGCAGCATTCACCACATTCATACATGTATCTGTCTGCTTTATACCCTTTGTGAAAGTATGCTGCTTGCTCATAGCATTACTTTCCTTTGATCAGACAAATATCAAATTGAGCATCCTTGAAAGACTAGCAAGATTTGTTAGAATTAAATCTTGTTTTCATAAGGATGGCACAACAGGCAGAATGTCACAGGTTGCTATGACGTGATCACAAACAAAAAAGCTGGCTGATGGCACATGATAATGTAAGGCTAAATCTTTGTAGACATGCTCAGTTATCAAATGTTAGATAGAATGAAATTTATCATCTAGGCCTGAACTTGCCATTGCCTGAACCCTACATGGAAAAAATGGCACTACATTTTTTACACCACTTTCCACTTTGGAAAGTAGATTTCAAATTCTACTCTCCATCTCACAATTTTAAATTTCACAATGAAGTGCAGTATCATAGCTGCTAATATGATAAATAATAAAAAATGTTACCATGGTGTAAACTCATTCGTTTAAAAATGGAAGATGGATGATTTTGATGATTTATACAAACAATTTTCACTAAAGCCTTTTTAGCATAAAATGACTTTCCAGCATAGCTCAAAATTTAATTATTCAAGTATTTTGGTTCATTTTTGATTGTTTACTTTCCAAGAAGTAAATTGACTTTGCAATGGAAAGTGGGTAAGTGTTAGTGACAAGCCCAGTCCTATTACAATCCCTCTGTTCTTATGGCTTTTCATTGATTTTAACAAGTTGAAATACCTTCAGTGAAGTTTTCAGCAGTAAGTTGTACAGTTATTACGTATGGCTTGGTATTTTTTAATGCTAAGACAAAAATAAACACAGCAAAAAATTCCAAAACTTTCTTCAGAATATGCTGAATAAGCTGGCAATATACTGGTTTATTTTGTGATACAAAATGTTTGTTTGCTGTGAAAATAGGATACCAGTGTTTTAAACACCTCGCCCTGGTGGATGGAGCATGGTGAAGTTGCTTTGCCAATACTTATCCATCGGCTAAGGCTGATTATAGCCTTATAACCCTTTAAACAACTTGGCCCTGGTTTCTCTTCATGCTCAAAATCATTTTGTCATAACATTATTAAGTATGTTTTGAAAATAGTATGTACCATTTTCAATCAATGCAAATTTTGTTTATTGCCAGATATAAAAGAAGATTACTACTCCCAGAATCTCAAGAAGGGAACTTGCAGAGATCAAAACCACCAAAACCTGTTCTGACAGATGCACATAAACTCCTTCAAAGACAGAAACAAGTTGATATTGGAAAGAACACATTATCTTATGGCCATTACATAGCTGCAGTGCCAAGGTAAAACAGATCATATTCCGCAATAAGATTATCATACACAGCAAAAGTACTTTTAGAGGTGTAAAATCTGCTAAGATGTTAATATGCGGTTCTTCCTTTTCTTGTTGTCTTAATTCACAAATAGCTGGCTGGCATGATAGCCTACTGAAAAGATTTCTGGGCGGGCTGTTCGCATGCCTATAAAAATGAACATCTCAGCCCATCTTTGGGCAATTGTATGAGGATTTCCCACTGGTCTTGATGCTCTCTTTCACATCTCAGGTGTTGATATTTGATAGATATTTTGTTGGGGTTAAAAATTATTTTGCAGAGAACAGCGCACAAAGGAAGACCCCAACACACCTGACAAGTTCCAAATTTGCAGCACTCGCTCATGGGTGGGACAGATCAAGAACTGGCGTCGGAAACTCCATGTCTGGGACCCACCATCTGAAGGACAAGAAGATTTGTTCTCCTCCTCTTCACAGAGGTATTTAGGATAAACGCTCTATTTCTGTCTATTTTGTGCTGGCAAACTGGGCTTTTACCAAAATCAGTTGACAAGTAGAGATCCTGTAGCCACCTAGAAGTTAAGGTTTTAACCATTTCAGCATAATAATTTATTGTGATAATTAACTTTTGTTAATTTCCTTTTCATAAATTGTGTGGTTAATTTAATTTTATTGTGCATGACCCCATAAGCTAATAAGCTTTAATTTAATTTTGTTTAAAATTTAAACCTCTGCAGACAATCTTTATTTATTAAGATTGTCTGTACGTATGTCTGTCTGTCTGTCAGATACCTGCAGTGTATACAAATATATCTCTTTTATTTACCAGCAGTGTTATGTCATTTCCCTGTGAGGTGAAGATGGAGGTGGATAGTAACTGTGATGCCGATGATGATATGATGTCTACATCCACCCCAAGCAGTGTTGATGACCTGTTTGGCGACTTTGATCTTGATTCTTGTTTGATGAATGATGGCTTGCCTCTTTAAACCTTTTTACTTTGTAAATTTTGCGACATTCACTCTAAAAGTTAGATTAAAATTAGTACAAACAAATAATCAAAGAAAATGCAGTTTCACTGATAATTGCTTAAAATTAGGCTGAGAGTTTAAAATTTGAGATATTCTTAGTCATTTTCACTCACTCAGTCCAGATCAGTGCCATGTTTAATTTTAACAAAAACTCTCTTTTAAGATTTTTAACTAACAAGGAGCCATTTTCAAACTTATTGTCAACCAATGAAATTTGTATGAACTGACTGTCGATTATTCTGAGCATGAGCTGGTGTTGCAATAATAGTTATTTATTGCAAAAAGGCATACACATTTTTGCATCCACACAATTTAGTGTTTCCTGGGATTGTTCACGTTTTAGTTCAAATTTTTAGAGCAGATCAGAAACACACACCATGATTGCATATATCTTGTTTGTTGTTTATTTCATCAATGGATGTGTTATCATGCAAAATAGGCCATTTCTGAGTTGACTTTTGCTGCCGTCTTTATGCAAAGCCATTCATATGAAAATGTTTACCCCTATAGGTTCCTTTTAAGTCAAATTTATGTCATATGGAAGGTTTTGCACAAAAACCAATTTTGAAACAGGCACAAGGTAACTTGGATGTGGCCTATTATATCACCCATCATATATTTTAATAAATTATTTGTTACTTTTCTAAACACCATCTAATCTCAATCTTTATTGATATGAGTAATATTATTATTAAACACACATTCTGTTGTACAATTCTGAGAGTGATGAAATTTTTTTGGCTTTTTTTAATGATGAATATCTTGCTACAGTATTAGTATTTTACTTTGCATCAAATGCAACGTTATGACCATTGTTGAACTTTTTGAATTTAGAAAAGAAGGTAAAATTTCTCGTGTTGCATTTTATAACTGAATTATCAAGAAGTAAAATGAACTTAAACATTGTTTTTAATTGGCATTTAATATTTGCAACACTAGTACTTAACAGGCTTTGGGACTGAATTTTTGTTTGTCAATAGTGATTTTCAATATTAACAGACATTGTAATGTAATCTGCTGAAACTATTTTTGAGTAAATTAAATTTCTTTTGATACTCGACTTGTGGTTGTTCTGAGTAAATGTGTTGTTCTCTTTCCTTCAATAAACATCTTTAGAAGGAAATACTAACTAAATCTGTAAAGAGCAACATAATAAAAGAGGTTCAATATTATTGTCGTTGTAAAAGGTTACATCAAGTGCACTAGAATATTTGCCAAGCTTTATGGCAGGAAAAAACAGAAACTTACACTTCATCTTATAAGCATTTAAATTGTTATCTCTCAAAGAGGCAAGAGCCCTTATCCTGAGGCTGTTGTCAGATTTCTATTAAAATGACAGCAAGAACATAATCCTATTTCACTAACGTTCTTGTTTAATCAGGCTCTTGGTTGTTTTCTAGGATGGCTAATAAAGTTTGATGGTAAACAGTTCTCGCTGATTTGGCTGATCAGATATGTCCACAGAATTATTGCCATTAACCCAACAGACACCCCAACTGTTTGTTTTCATCAGAGTATTCATATAAATCACACAATCAGACATCTCATTTTATCTTTAATGTTATTTTATTGGAGCTGCATCAAGTACAGAGTAGACTTAAAAGGCTGTGATTCTTAAAATCCTATTGATTAAAAAATCACTTGAAGTGGCACTTGTAGCTAAGTGAAGTACAAGGCCCCTTCTCTCCAAGGCTATTTCATTTCACAACCAAATTAATCCAAATGCACCTGACTACATACATTTCTTTTGTACAAAACAGCAGAATATTTTATATATGTGACATTACTTTATAAAAATTATTTTTTCCCCACTTTTAATTTTTCATACCTAGCTTATCTTACTTTTGAGTGACAACTCAATGTATTTACAAATTGCTTTGGCATGAAACGGTTTCTGTATGGAATATAATGAAACACAAAGTACGTTTTACTGTTGACTGCAGTTCACCCAGTGTTATGCAGTACAAAGCAAACAATTTTCATATTTTAGGGTTTTGAGTTAGTGTTGTCTCCACATGAAGATAAAACAACCTGAAAAGCATGGCATATGAAGTCTTTAGTCACTGATCTTTATCATGTACACAGTCTGAAAATGGTGAGGGTTTTAATCCATTTCTTTTGTATTAATTTTAAATATATCAACCCAATTAAGAGCTCTGCAAAGAGATGACTGATTGAAACCTGAACATTTTCCCTTGACAAACTGATTTATGTCCTATGGCAAGGGAAAAAATATAGTTTTTCTCTCAGAAAAGAATTTTGGCAGCTTGGGTAAATGCGTTGATTTTAGATTTAGAAAAACTAATATATAACTGACACTTCATAACAAAAATTGTCATTACATACATGTATTCTAAAAACATGTACGTCACATAAACTTGGTCTTTCCTTGTGACAAATCACTACATAAAGAAATGGATGAAACAATTTTGACCAAATGGAAAAGACTTACATGTATACGTAACTAGAGAATCAAGTTCATGTAATTCTGTCTTTGGTTACAAAATTTGGCTGTGGGTTGTTTCAGCTGAAACAAGCTACAGTAATCACCAAGCTAACACAGACATAAATAATGTGAATATGTAATTAGACCATGGACACTTGGAAAGAAATCTTCTTAACAGTCAATGAATAGGTCATCTAAATCTGATCTACTTCCCACATCAACTGCTTTATATCATGTGATCTCGATTACAATAAAAATAACTGCCATACTGGTTTGGGATTGGCTCATTGAAAGCTAATATTAATAATATTATTATTACTTGCAGGATCTCTGTATTTCTCAAAAATTCAACAGAAATTGATTTGTTTCAAAGTTCATCATTCATTACATGATTTTGTACCCTATCAAAATAGTGCCACGTTGCTTTGTTGTTAAAGAGACGCATGACACCTGTTCCCCTCGACTCATCTTCTAATAGATGGACCACTTGAATATCTTAATGTCTCAGCACGCAATATCCATATAAAACCTCTGACAACTGTGGAGTGCCTTTTAGGTTCTACAGACTCCTGAATTACTTTTATACAATTCAAAGCCTTTATAAATGCTTGACTGTTGTCCACTACCCTTAATAGTGCTTTTATCTTTTCACTCCCACTTTTCAGAGGACATCTGCGCCTTAACTTGAATCCTTAACAAGGTCTTTTAATCTGTGTTGACATTCACTTCTGCTCTACAGATGGGACACGTTCTGTTTGACTGCAAGAGATAACACATTGCAATCATTTACTTGTACAGATGCTTAACAATTCTATTTAAACAAGCTCAGAATATGAATTCACTCCACCAACTGGCATTCATTACTTTTAAAATGCACATGTACTAAGATGTGAGCTCTTCCTCCCTATACTTACCTTGAGCCATTTATCAATACATCTTGTGTGATACTCGTGAAGACAGGGTAGAACCCTGACAAGCTGTTTCTCTTCAAAATCCACTAAGCACACCACACATCTTTTGTCCTCTTCTTCATCCTTTGCACCCGCTGCAACACGGTATGTAGGAAGTTGATCAATTTCTACGCGAGACAGACCTTTAGGCTTTACTTCTCCCATCTGCTCTGCGAAGTTTAGAAGAGTCTGCAAGGAAATTTAAGACAAATACACTTAATACTGAAACAGATAATTCATTATTTGATCCTTCTGTATACCACACTTAATATCTGAAGGTAACTTCAAAAGTACCGGTATAATGCATCAATTTGACAGCATCACTGAAAGTCAAATGGTTACCTCATAGTTTTCACGAGGATGGTGGTCTTCTTCCCATGCAGGAGGAGGTTGTTGTGTTGGTACTGGCTGCATTGACATCACAGATATTAGATGGTATAGTAGATCTGGGTAAGGGTGAACTCCAGAGTGCAAGGGTGGAGGTGGAGGTGTTGGATGTGAACGCCGTGATGGCCAAGGTGAATGTGATGAACTGTTTTGGTGCCATCTCCGGTAGTGCCTGTGATGCTAAAAAATATAGGAAAATCTCAATTAGGAGGGTCACAAGTTAATCAGTTACCTTGGTGTTATTTGTCAATTGTTGTATCCTCAGAAATTTAAGCTCTTACCTACTTATTCAATTTTAAGTTCAAAATATCAGTTTTCATTAACAATGGCATTAAAAGAATGTGGTAAACTTATGTCAAAAGACAATGTCTCCTGCAGTAGATAATAATTTCTTTTCATTCATATCAACTAATTCTATTGTTAGGAAAAATTAACTGTTTATCTCACCACACTTCCAGGTGTAGGATATGGGTGATATGCCTGTGGTTGCGGAACTTGATACGGTGGCTGCACAAAATGATGATGATGATGATGGTGGTGGTGGTGATAATGATGATGATGGTGTGTACTGACTCCATTATTTCCTCTTGGGTCGACATCCATCTGGTGAAATAAAACAGAACATGAAATCACATACAATGTACTGATAAAAGAAAACAATTTGCACTAGATTATTTAAGAATGCACATTTGAATATTAAGTGAACACCACTCACCTGATGAGGATGGTGTGGTTGAATATATGTTGGTGCTGCGACAGGCACACTTGCCACCAATAAAGAATTTGGTAAACTTGTTACTGGTACTGCCCTAACATGATCTGGCATTTGATCCACATCGATAATAACTGGAGGTCCAGGATGGGGCGGGTGGTGTTGTAGAGGTACCGTTGACCCCATGGTGAGAGGACACAAATTGCTGTTTGTTGGGGGATGGAACAGTCTATTATGCGATGGGTGGTGGTGTTGTTGCTGCTGTTGTTGTTGAAAGAAGGGACAGGCATGACTTGATGAATTCCTGAAATGAAGAATATGTTGAGAAACTTTGAATGTCAAACTTTGCTGTCTGATTCAGGTGTTTTGAAACCAATAATCTTGGTGAGCAAAAGTAGAAAGGGGGCATATAATTTATTTTTCATTTCTAGTTGCCCTGATTATTTTCCACTATTTCCATAGAAGATTTAAATCCTAACAAGATTTATTTAATTCACTGTGTTAATTGCACAAAAGAGGTCATCCAAGTACTTCTGAAGTTACATGTAGGGGTGAATTATGAAGTCGAAAAAGAGGGCAACATAGATCACTCACCCATGACTTTCAGGAAGATGGCCAGGTGGATGATTCACTCTGTGGAAGGCCGAAGAGTGGTGGAGGTGGGGTGGATAAGGAGGCATGTGCCGCAATGGTTGATGCGACATAGTGGTCGAAGAACTTTCACTTGTTAGGTCAATCACTTGCGGACCACAACTTGGTTTGATATCTCTCTAAAAGGGAAAACATTTTACATCATCTTATGGTTCAATTTTCATCATGCTCCTTCCACGCTAATAAAATATCCCAAATTAAATAGCTGAATAGTAACATATGGTAGAATGTCTTCAGGGAATAAAAGACACGCTTCTTACTAACAGAAGATGTTTACTGAAAGTGAAACAAAATCAGTGAGAAGCAAATCTTGGAGACTGCACTAGTTTCAGTGAGTGATAAGCTTGAGTTATGATCAATATCAGAGTAAAAAAAGATAAATCTTAAACTCACACCCAACAAATCACTGATCAAGAAATTTTGGTTAAATAAATTTTTCAAACACTTGTGCTTCAGAAGCAATCAAAAACTGCATGACTGTACCAGATGATTATAGATACAAGTATTGAAACACAGCCTTGCACCCTAAAATCTTTGATTATAACCATGTGTGCAAAATCCTAATTTTTACTGGCCAAATGAACTGAAAGTTGTGAAGGGATGTATGGTCAGGTCAACTTAAGGGATCCTAATCAGCCTCTGCCATTAATGGTGCCATCAAAACAATATTATTATGTTGCATGGTGAAGCAAAATCTTTTTGTGTTATTGTAAGTTGTGTCCCTGAAAGTGTGTTTAATTATCTTTAGCAGTCCCTTCATTTTGACATGCTCCAAATGAAATATAGTAGCCAAACGCTTACATATAAACAAAACAAGGGTGTGGCTGGGTCTGACTAGCATAGGGCTTTTTAAGAAGTGTTAAATATTTATCAGGACACTGAGCTCAAGATCACCTTGACGAAAGTGCCACAAGAAGATGGAGGATGCTCTAAAGGAGGAAATGAAGGCAAGCTGGGTATTAACTCTCTGGCCATATCATAACAAACCTGGAACAGAACAAAATGAATTGGTCAAAACTCTAATTTAATACACTAAATCTACATTAATGCTGTTCAACACTTTGTAGTGAAATAAAATACAAAAACTAGGTACTTGATTAAAATACACTACTGAAAATTCTAAAAAAAAAGACTTACAAATAAATAATACATTAATGACAATACCATCACGTTTTTAAGTTATGAGATGCTTACAAATAGTTGGATAATTCTGAGCTCTAAGTGCAAGTGAATACAATTCCAGTTTCTTATAGTTCTAAAGATGCTGTATATAATAGTCATGATGTGCTCTTCGTTGTATAAAATTAGTATTGCAAGGTCTTAGTCCCAAAAATTATTATCAGCTGTGACTTATCTACATGTAGACAGCTTTTAACACAAAAGCAACTGAATTTAAGCAGAAACAAATTGAAAAATAACAAATGAACACTACCATAGTATGCTATAATTTATCGTATTTATCAGCAGCACTAGTCAACATTTACTGCACCTAACAGTTTGTTAGGTTTCCAGTACCAAGTCACTGTGATTAATTACTGGAAGGTTGCAAACTGCATTGAGAACTTTCTTGTTGTCGATCTCCATGTAAATTCAAGATAAACTTACTCAACTCGACTTGATATGTTGTGGTAGCTTATTCTGTTGCTGATTTGTATCATTTGTTAAGGTCCAATGGGACAAGAACAAAGTGCCTTATCAAAAATTTGTGAACTTTAAAACCCATCGGAATCTTGAAATTGTAAATAAATCATACTCAACAGAAGCTTTAGCTTTCAAAATGTATGAAAACAAAGAACTAGGCCAAAACAATATTTTTAAAGCTTAAAAAATAAAATAATTTTATTCTGTTGACTGCAAAAACTTCTGAAGCCTTACTCAGTTCACCACTCAGGTATGTTGTGGAAATAAAAAAACAGAAAAGTTATCTAAGTGTAACAGGGAGATATAGAGAGAATTTCAAAGTAAGAAAGATAAGCCAATGGAAAGTGGAAAGGGCATGCATTTTTCAAGAGCAAACCCCAGGGTTGTAATCAGCCTACTGAGGAACCGCAGACAAAGAACTGAAACGTGATAGGTAAATGTAACCACAAACTAAAAGAATCTGGGGCCAAAAAATCCTGAACGTCGTTTTTCACCCCTGACAAACTACAGAAATGATTTCTGTACACGCCAAATCAGTGATGGTTGGGTGTTTATCAAATTTTCAAACAATCCTTCTCAATGGAAAATTACAATGAACCTTTTTCAATATAATATTTACCTACTCGTAGCATTGCTGAGCGGGTTTTTTTTCTTCTTTTGATTTTGCCGCTACTTTACCACTGTTGCGACCAGGCGTGACAGACGCGCGTCCGCACGATTTCGGATCGAATCTTTGATCACCGATTTGAATACTTCTTCGTGTCAAGGAAAGATGGCATGGCCAAGAGATAAACTCAAGTTAAAAAGCTGAAATAAACGTGAAACGCCTCAGCAGCAATATTGGGAGAGCAAAATGATTGAGCCACAACGTCATTTCAAACAATTCCTTTTGACTTCTAATTTATGCATGAAAGAAGACAGCATGAAACGCTCCCCGCAAAGAAATTTTTGGCTCAAGCATTTTTAGACATTTCCGCAAACCTTGATTTTTCTCTTAAACCCCATTTATTTTAAGAGAAATACTGCTTGTTAAGCGATTGACATAGCAATCGCAAGAAAACTGAGAGAAATAACATCACCCAGCTGAACTCAGAAATACCGCAAAAAATTTGCATATGGTTTTCCTCGGTAGAACTGACAAAAAATGATGATATATTTCAGAGTTTTGCCCTTACGGGGTTCTGTGAATCACTAAACATCTATTTTCAGGATTGATGCAAATAGCTTTGTTACAAAATTGCTCTGTAACACTCCCCCTCGAATTATCTTCGAAAACTTGCATGTTTCAGTACTGAAATGTTAGAAACTTAATTCAAAGTTGAGTTTATTCTCTTAAGGTTCGAAATTCGTTGACTAGCAATTGTTCTGCCCACGATAATGAACGCTGGAACAGGTCTAAATCGCCGCCAGCTATAAGCTTTTCGCCGTCAGCGGAACCACCGTACCTTGTCTTTCCGTGGTTCGATCTGCGAGATTGAGGTACAATGGTCTAGCCCATCAAGACTGATTCAATCGCCTTTGAATACATAGGAGCCAAACACATCTACCTTTGGGCTAAACATCGATGGACGATTGAGTTAGCACTTGCCGATTGAACTGGGGTCCCTCTAAGGAAAAAAAATTCGTTGTTTTGCCTGGCGGGCGACCATACGGTAAAACGTGATTTGAGTCAATATTCACTTCGGTCGTAGGGAAGTAAACTCCATCACACAGCTACGATACAAACATGCGATGAAATAGCACATGAAACTAACGCCGACATTTATGTAAACAAGCAACAGACTATCTTTTAGACCAAACTCCGCTCTGCGAGTCCGATTGGAATAAGAAGCAGACCCACCTATCGATACAGGGGCAAGTTTGTTGTTCCTCAACAGGATCGAGCCCTGCTTAGCGCTCCTTTCTCTACCATAAATGCGTTTGCTACTTTTCGCGCGATCGTTTCAGTTTTATCTTGTTTCTGAGCAGCCGTAGCCGAATGTTTTACGAAAAGCATTTTACTCTCCGTAGTTTAGGCCCAGGTTGAACGTTTCCTATGGACGAATTTCAGAAAACACAAACATTTCCGTTTGAGGTTCGATCGATCGCTCTAGTAAATCACACTGTAAAAGAGGTGGGTTGAGAGTCCTAGGAATGTTGCCTTCAAAACCATTACACATATTTCCAGATCACCTATACTTTGTAATTTATGGAGATGACATTCTACTACTCCGCTTTTGAAAGCAATAACAACAGAAGAACATATGGCTCATACCAAAAGGATCCTAAAACCATCTATGTAACCTACCTAGAAAATGTTTGCCCTTCTGGTTTTGTTCTCGGTTCCCGACTCGACAGCCAAATGAATTCTAGTCTTCGCAGTAGAAATGATTCGGTCTTGTTCAAGAACCAGCCCTGAAAAGTTTCTGATCGAATTGGAATAAGTAGAAAATGAATGTATATATACGAGAATGAACTCCTCTGCACATGGGTTTGCGGTTCTTTGTGAAATTGATCAATGGAAAACCTCCCTGGCCTTTGTTGACATTTGACATCATAGTCAATCACATTGTGACGTCATTTGACAGTTCTCGAAGTCCCAGCCCACTGAATCCGTAATCGCTTCCACTTGATATTGTACCCTCGGTCGTCACATTCAGTCTCCCTGCAAATGGCGAGAAACGATCGTCGTAGTGAAGGATTTTTATTTGGGCAAAAAATGATTTATCACTTCCCAGTCCTTTAACTGATTGTAAAAAGTTTAATTTGACGGATGCGCTTTTAAGTTATCGTGATTTTGTTCAGCTGTATGTCACCTTGGATTAATTCAACATCGTCCGGTGTGGAGTGCGCGAAGGCTTTGTTTTATTTTGTTATCTCCTCGGTATACTGCTTTGAGCCATGCTATGGATAAAATTCAACTGAATAAAAAGAATATGTGACCAATATGGCGACCTTTATATTTTGCTATTAAGAAAAAAAAAAGGTTCTTTTCAAGCGCACTTCCGGTGTAGGAGGCGGAAAATGTTCTCAAAAGAAACAGCCCTTGAAAAAAAATGAATGTTGCTTCTCTTCGGGCTCTGCCAAGCATATTAGCCATTACCATTACGGTTTTGGGTTTGATAATCATTATTACGAAAGAAACGTTCCCCAGGTTTCGTCTGTTTGTGTTTGTAGCCCGGGAAACCAGAATTGGAGAGAAAGGCTTGGACGTTTTCTCGGTCCCTGTGGAATATTCCGCAACGAAATATAATCACGATTTACATTAGGCGCGCTGACAGTGAAAGGTATGAATAATGCAAAGAGCGAGGCATGCATCGAGATTAGGTTGTTTTCGCACATCAGAAAGGCCCTTTGTTTTTAAAGACGGATTATGATTGGCGCGTGACATCTGCCTGTTCCTTAGTTTTCACGAACTAATCATCTTTGCGCTTAAAAATCAAAACACCCTACGGAATGGTGCTGTTTTTTGTGGAAAAGTAGTTGTGTTGAACTGCAATGCAACAGCTTCTCAGACCACTGAATCCGCACAAGACACTGAACAGAAATATTTCGTGATATTCTGCCACAACGCTGTGCTGAGGAGAAACTCGAGCTTGAAACGAACAGCGTTTGTATGCAAAACAGCTATGATGCGTTTCAACATATCCGCTTTTAATATTCGACCTTACAACAGAGATTCATCTTTCCAATTCCTAAGATTTTAAAAGAAAAAAACCGGTTTGCTTTCGCTCTAGGCAGAATCCCGATTTATGACAAATCCTTTCAGTTTCACAAAACAAAACTCTGACGACAAACAGAAAACCATCTTCCTGCTAAAATTAGAACATAAGCCATTTTCATCTCAAAACGTCATTCTTCATCACCTGATTAGGGTGTGGAAAGGAAATGGACGCTGATTGGCTGTTGCCATGGCACTTTTTACGTAACTCACTAAGCTGATTGGTTCGTGAGGCAATCATAGGAGAAGCAAAACCTATTAGCGATCATTTTAGTTGGGTAATTTGGCCTTGCTACGGAGGATTGAGATATTTTGAGGAAAAGGAAAAGCTCGATTCTTCCTTTTAGCTGTTTCGAGCGGCTTAAAGAAGAATTGGTCAAAGAGGAGAGTGACAATTAGAGAGGATCTAGATACAGAATCGGACGAGGAGAGAAAAACTGACCCATTCAGCAGCGATCGCTTCAGAACCAAACAGTGACGAATAATGACGTTCGGAACACCAGTGGCACAAAGCCATCGAATTTTGCCGAATAAAGACAGTATTCATCACAAAAATAAGTCAAAGAAGAGTCCAAGATTCCGAAATGACCGTTCTATTAAAGTTAAATCGGTTCAAGAGTCTACTTCGGTTGCTTTCGATTCGGGACTTGCGACTTCTGTAAACATTCCACGTCGACGACGAAGCGAGAACAGAACTGACGCGTCGGTAATTCCGTACGCAGGACCGAAATTTAGCAGTCCACCACCACCAAGCGTACTCCCGAAACCGCCATCACACTGGATAAGTTCTCCCATCCACAGTTTCGACGGGGATATCGCAGCAATGTCACAACATCTCCGAATGCTGCTGAGAGTAGAGTCGTAGTACTGCCATTCGACAAGACCGAAAGTGAAAGTGCTTTCATTGCGAAAAAAAGCTCAGTGTATATAAGAAAAGACATTAGCTTAGGCTTACGTTTAAACAAATTTGTAGATTTTGTACAAATTTGTATATTTGTAAATAAGAGAAGAATTTATATATGTTCTAATTTTCAAATTGTAATCGTGTCGAGGCAATATTGAACCTGTAATATTCGTTTTACTTTTTTAATTTTAATGTTGGTTCTTTGTACGTGTTTGATCAAGTTAGTCTTTTTTTTAAACAAGCGTAGGCAACTAGAAATCTCGTTAGGTTTAAGATGCGCCTACATGCTAACGCAAGGGCAGCGTCTGAAAGACTATTTTGTAACTTAGGAAATAGATTATTATGGACAGAAACGACGACAGCTTAGGTAACTGAAAATAGTAGAACTTTTTAAAGGACTGCTTACTTAACACTGACTATCACCTCATAGAAGAGACAAAACCGCAGCGACAGCCGAATCCAGTACATCAGAGAAGAAGTTAGAGATGCCAGCCAAAAGCTAATGGACTTATCTCCTTCAAAAGAAAATGAACTAAAGACAAAACAAGAAGACTGAAGACTCCAAGCACTAAAGTACAGCAAAGAACACAGACCAACTACAAGACCACAAGGTCGGAAGACAACAAGACAAAGATATTGAAGACAAGTGCTCAACATACCCAGACAAGACAACGACGACAACAACAACAACACACCGGCCCTTTTCAGGGCCACCCAAATCTGAAAAGGTCATGATCAACAGAGATACACTTGTGTGGAGACGTCTTGTCAAAACACAATTCTTTGTTCTTGTAGTTTCTCTTTTCTCTTCTTTAGTGCCAATGTCCATTTATAAAAAAAACACTAGCGCTGTTCATTTGGTAAATTCAGCTTTTTTGGGAGTTTCAAAGCCCCTTGGGTAAAGCTCCATTTGTCTGAAATGTTTCCTGTTTTCCGGGAAAACCCTTCAGGAAGCCCCAAGTGAATTCAGACCAATATGCATTGTTAAATTCCAAAGGGTCCTGCTAGGATGGTGACATTTCCTGTTTCTACATGATCATTGTCCGAAGCTGGGGGGCACTAACCTTTTGAGGAATGCGGAACCATGATATCTGAAAATCGACATCCCCCGAAGTGTTCTGTCTTAACTTTTTTTTTTGTTGAAACAATTTTTTTTTATGCAAACTCCTTTGGCAAGTTTTCAAGCACCAAGGATGCCCTATTCCAGATGACAAACTTGTGGCAGATTTGGTTGATTACACCTAGTGTCACTGGGAATTAGATCTCTATTGTCAGGTTTTTGCCTGCAATCCAATTATTTAAGCCAGACGTGAAAAAACACAGAAAGATAGAACATTTCCTTATTTCAGTTATTATTTGATATTTCTTCCAAATCAGCATCCTAATTCTACTTTGAAAATTGCAAATACTTTGTCATGGGTTCTTAAACTCTATAAAAATTCTTCTCTCAGTTCTCCTGAGCATAAGTATTGTAAATACTGTTCAATTTTTTTAGGAAAGAAGAAGGATAAAAGATATTGAGATATTTTTGGAGGATACTATGGCTGTTAATTTTATGTGTCATCTGTACTTTGAGTTACCTACAGGTCTTCCAAAATTCATACTGAAAGACTGCTAAAATAGTAAGTGAATAAACTTCAGACAATAAAATGACTAGCAATAAGATACAGAAAATCCTATAAAAGAAATGACTACTGAATGAGGATCTGCTGAAGAATTTTTAGAAAATGTAAAGCCTTTTACTACTTGACAAAAACAGAAGTTATCAATATTATTGAAAGACAGCCTGGGAGTAATAGGCATTTAAAATAAGAGTCATATTTACCTGTCGCCAACAACTACAGAAAGCTGCCAATTTCTTAGCCCAAAAATTGGTTTAGAATTATTGATACCCATTTTTGTGTGCTTGCTTTTATTTACTTCTGAATCAATAATTTTTATCCTAACTGTAGCTGTTGTTTGTAACATAACACTTTCTTTTGCAGGCATATTGAATACCACACAGTGAGCCTTATAACTAATATGAGGATGCCTATTCTACTGGCAGCTTGATGGGATAGTCATGTTACTTGTTAGAAATGTTTCAGTTTTGCCTGGTTAGTATCTAAGAATAATTATTACAAATAATGATGTCAGACATCAGACTGGAATGTGTTTCGTGTATATATCAGTTTATAGATATGAATTGCAGGTTAGTTCAAGATCTTTTTTTTAATAACACTCGACTGATGACTACTTTAAAAATCAAGTAGATACATTATAATTTTACAATATTATAATACAATTAAGATACAAACATCTTTATACTATGAAGAGTTTAGAAAAGTTGTGCAATACTATTCTTTCATAAATGTATTTTACGTAAAATTCTAACCATTCAAGTAATTAGAACCTGTAAATGTCAGAGAACATGCAATATAGTCAACCAGTTTTCATAAGTGAACAACCAAAAATGTTCAAAACTATGCACGTACTAAAAATTACTGTTATTTAATCTTATGTGCTCAAATCAACATTTCAGTACAGGCATACATGTACTACTTTAAATTATACAGTGGTATTAAAACTGGAGACATGTCCATCTCATCACACAATAAAAATGTTTAAAAAAAAGGACAGAATAGTGACCAATATCAACTATGTTACATCCCTGATGTACACATACAGATAAAAAAAATAAAAGGTATAGGGGTGGTCAACCAACACACACAAATGGGTGGTGGGTACAATGATCCCTTGATCCCTTTAGGGCCAAAATGTTTGATATAGTTAATGGCATTTGTGCCAATCATGTTTGACTGTAATCAGTCAGTGCGGATAATCACTTATCAGGTAACTGTATGTCACTAACAAGGACAGCCTGATTATTGCTGAGCTGTCTAACAGGTTGGGTTTCTTGAGATTTTTTATCTAGTATTATCTAGTCTTTTCTTCACTTCTTTGGTACCATTTGACAGGGCAATTAGCATTTTCTTTCTGGTTTTTAAGACCACAATTTGATATCAAACAAGCCATTTTTAAAAGTTCCATTATTACGATAAAGTATGTGTACAGTCTTGATTGACTCCATTTTGTTAACCAATATAAATCGTAGTATTATGAGCATGAACACAAATTTTCCTAAGGTCAGCTTGAAACTTGAGGTGCCTTTCAAAAATTTCTATCCACAAGCTTCTGACCTTTTTTTTTAAAGAATATTTATCATGTTCATGTAGTGTAAAGGTTGTGCCTCTACACTAAATACTTTCTTCTAACTTCCATCTGTTCTTTGTTTTCTTCCTTTTTTTTTTTTAAACAATACGGCAATGGGGCGATAGTAGCTTTTGTCTCAAGCCGCCTTAAAACTCCTTCTTGAGGACATAATATTTCTTGACAGTATTCAACTCAAAACACAAAATATGCCATCTAAATCTTTCATGAATGCTAAACAGTACTTCAATATTACTATTTTCACATGGTTCACAATGTCTATTGAGAGGAATTTTTCCTACAAATCAAATTGTGGCATGCGTGCAGAAGGGTGTCAAATGCCCTTTAGAATGAGTTTCAAATGCTACCATATCATCTAGTACTTTACAGCATCATTTGTTCTTCTGTAAAGTGCGCCACCTGTCTTTTAGATTAACTGATGTCCGTCCAACAAAATTATACTTGCTCAGAATCTTTGACCAGTTTCCCTCACCATACAGTTTCACTCCTTCTTCTAACCACTTTGTTTCTTCAACACTCCATTTCTTCCTTGGTGGAACAGTAGGAAGTTTTACGTTAAGACATCTTCGTCTAGTTGGGTTTGACAATTCTGCAAAAGAAATTGTGTGATGCTAGAGTACTAAATGCTTTTTATTTATTTTCATTAAAACAGGAATTAAACTGGCTTTGTTGTGAGACCAGTTTGCATGCATAGCTGCCAACCATCAGTCAGAAGGAAAAAATCATATTGACTCACTGATTGCCTTGTGCATTACGTCTGTCTCATCATCTGATTGCCATTCTATTTCTTCAGCATCACTGTGTTGCTCATTATATCGTCTTCTTGTTGATCTGGTTTCCAGAGGTCTTTTACCTTTTTTGTCTACATTTTTTCCACTGAGGGTAGAAAATTAAAAACAATAGATATCAAATTATAACACAACCAAGTTAAAGAGTCCTGGATACATCTCCATTGGACAAGAACCACTCCTTTGTTATATTTGAACTTCTAATTTCCATCAAAATGAAACTGTATTATCAAACACCATAGTTTAGCACTCTTGTCTGGTATGTGTTACGAGGTTGTGAATTGATAAAATCGTAAAAATTTAATGTTCTCATACCCTGTATCTTGCCCAAAAACATTGTCACATTAAACTAATTGGCACAAGTAGCTCTTAACTTTTGCTTGCCCTGGGCAAGTGGGAATGCAAGGTTACCTCTCCATAATGTAAACCTCCTTGCCCAGGACAACTGGACGACACTTTTTTTGAGCCCTGATTATGGCCAGCCATAATACCACTGCACTGCTCAATATTAGCTCAATTTCCCATAGTACTCTTACTAATCTAACCTGTCAGCTATAGCAACCACTAGTTTGCAATGCTTTTTTACAGTTAAATCTTGGTCATCATCTTCATTGTCATCAACAATGACTCCACTTGGAGTGGCTTGTCCTGCTACCATACTAGAGTATGGATCTTTCAAATCAGAGCTGTTAAAAGAATACAATAATAATAATAATAATAATAATAATAATAATAATAATAATAATAATAACAATAATATTATTGAAAAAGAAATCAATCGTGACTCTTGCCTTGCAACCTTGACAAACCCAATATCCAAACCTTCCTAGAATTTAAAGGTTGCAGGAAATAATAGAAGCAGGACTATGTAACAATCCACTAACAATTCAGAAATTTAGCCTTTAATAGATACCTTGACTTGTTGAAACACACCCTGCCTTGCACAGCAGAGCAGCAAATGTAGACCAAGTATCAATTGAAATAAATATGCCTTTATTACAACAAAGCTTTGAGTCCATTCTAGTTCTACTACTCTCCCTATATACCATGTAAGGCTAACCCAGGACTTAAACTTGTTGCCGCAAATTAAGTACTTTAATCACACAATCAATGAATGAAAACCATCATCAGTAAGTCAACAATAACCTTTCTCACCACTTAATTCTAGTCTTATGAATTAGCCATGACAACAATCAGCAACATGTCATTTTATTCTTTGTCCATTGAGTATGGTGCAACAAAATCATAACAAACATTTCTGGAAAGGAAAGAAAAGCCCTTACAGGAGTTTTGAAGATGAAGTCTTCAAATTCTGCATAACTTCGTCACACCGCTGAATACTGTCTGATACACTGGTCACTGCAGTGCTACTGGTTTCTGCTCTGCTTTTAGTAACCTTTTGGAAGTGAGGAATAAACATCATAAGCAGTAAAAACTAGGTATTAACGTACGTTGTGATAACTTGTCAGTTACCAAGTCTCAAACATCATTATTATGACACTCTATAATAACTGGACACAGTCAAGCACGTGATTTCTTAATTTTGAATAATATATATATTAGCTGTAGTCACACTAGAGAGTTACCTCGGGAAATTTGACTTGTTCACAGTTTACCTAGGGAAACCTGAAATTTTGTAATGTGACCAATTTTTCCTGAGGTAAATTACTTAGATGAAATTTGATCTGAGCAAACTTTAACATGTCAAGCCCCTTGACAGCTACCCTACATGGATTGGAAGGTAGCCAGCCAGTCTATGCTTGTCAGCAAGTGCACTACTTCTCAGCCATTTTGAAAAGAAGTGATCTTATGCGAGTGCATGTTTTTTTCAAATTAGGCACCAAATATGTGTATTTTCCAGTATGAAATTTAATCTTTTGGTAGGTAACACTCAAGAGGCCTGTCAACCCTGCAGTGTCACCTTTTCACCTGGGTAATGTAAAACTCAAGAAAATTACTCAGGTAATCCTTTTTTCCCCAGGTAAAAGTCTCTAGTTTGACCAGTGTTATAATATCAACTCGTGAGGACCCCTCACACGTTTAATATCAACTTGTTGGCACCCCTCTGTGGAGTCCCTGACTTTTTTGTGGGCCACCCCACATCTCAAGGACATGTGAGTTGACTAATGTTGGAGATTGAGTTTACAGTGTTTATCGTTGAGTTGAGTTTAATCAAGCTTTAGACCTATTTTACAACAACCATGGCACATGTTTATTGACCAAGCATGAGGTCAAGATGGCTAGATATTGACCAAGTATAATATTTTTGCATGTTGAGGTCCATAAACTTTCAAAAAAAGAATGAGACCCATAACCAGCCATCTTGACCTGACAAGCTTAGTCAATAAAGGATTTATTATATGGCTTTCAGGGAAATTTCAGGGACACAGCGAGTAGTCCTAAGTAGGCAAGATAGCTATATCTCTCCCGCTTGAGTAGCCAATCACAGCACAGGATTTGGTTTACCTTACCCGCTCACAGAGCTAGCCATACAATACATGTAATCAGCTGCTATTATTAGAGGAAAAACCCAAGCATGGTCAACTGTTCACCCAGCTTACCTGGCTAACCCATGAACAAACAACCAGGCTCTACATTTTACATTACAAGTTCGGCTTGATAGTTTGACATGAGATGTTCAACTCAGGAACAGATTTAACTGTGACAACTAAATATCATCTTACAACTGTATATACTGAAAAGTAACATTGAAAGCATCATGTCTTATTATTCCAAAGAATGTTGCTATATACCTGTTGTCGCAGTCTTTTCACAGGACTTATTTCTGCTGGGCTGCTGGTGGTAACTCGAACATTCTTCTTGCTGAACTTTTTCTTGAGAGCTTTAACATCAGGATGAGTTTCTTCAACTATACTTGTCCAGTTTTGTTCTGCCTCATCTGACTTATCCCATGCAAAATAAAGGGCTCTCAAGGTTCTTGCATCTATCCTGGGTCTGCAATTAGGAAACTGCCAGTTTCAATCCATTGTTTGTAAAATCATTACTTGCAATCATTAAGCTTCAAGTCTCCAAGCTGTACTTTTATTAGGCAGCATACATGCAGTAAACCTTTAACTTCTATCTGATCACGTCATCTAGTATGAAGATACCTAGTCTGTTCCCAGGGATAAGGAAGAGGGAGAGAAACATATGGGACCAGCAACCCCACTGCATAAAACATCCTAATTATTTATTGAAGTGAGAACTTCATGAATACAAAACTGCACCTCGCATTACATTACATTACATTACATTACATGTAAAGTTTGAAGCACTGCTGAGCTAACTGTGGACACACATTCAATGAACAGACGAATAGGAGTATACTTTCCAAATGCAAACTATAGACAAAGATAACAGTATTGAACATTATTGTCAGTAGGACTGACATATGTGTTGTAGGGTGAGACTTGATTATATGAACATTTTCTTATATACAGTAGAAAACATTGCTTATTGCTGGCTCGCCTTAGCGAGACAGCACACTATTCTGGTAGTCCTGTGTGTGTTGGGTATCCTGTGTTGTGTATGCGGTCGGAGCCAAATTTTGGATGTCAGATTTAGCGCATGCAATGTTCGATTTTGTATATTTTTATCACGTGATACGATTCATGTCATACTATTGCGTGAATTACCGTTTGTCATGGGATTGCGTGAAGAAGCGTTTTTAAAAGTATACTGGGAGATTTGTAAACCTCATCTGCTACTTGTACTATTCAACCATTGTCAGAATAGTGTTGAAAA
>Ga0126337_10000097_pt1 | contig 30944 bp, 18 predicted proteins | sample DipCmetagenome_FD_92527 | JGI IMG/M metagenome (GOLD analysis project Ga0126337, IMG submission 92527) | Coral microbial communities from La Bocana,Puerto Morelos, Mexico - Diploria C A metagenome | ecosystem: Host-associated > Invertebrates > Cnidaria > Coral | place: La Bocana,Puerto Morelos...
AGCTGGAAAAGGAAGGTTTAAGAACATGGGCAACAGCAGCATCGGCTGCGGAGGACAGAACAGCCTGGAGGCAGAGAGCTTACGGCCCAATTCTCCACTTGGAGAATGGATAAATGATGATGACATGTACATATATGGTATTACATATATAGCTGCATATGTTTCATAGTAGGAATAATGCATTTTTTGTCTTGCCTTTAGTGCTTTAGGAGCAGCCGTGGGGATTCTAAAAGTTGGTCATAAGAAGCTCTTTTTACTGGTGTGTATTCCAATGTAATGACTGTCTATTTATATAAAACTATGTAATTATAGCAATCCACATTGTGTATACATGTGTGACTTGTACATTCAACATGTAACATGCACTAATTTAAAAGAAATGTTTTGACTTGAGGCCTTCCAATATACAGTACAATCACTTTCCCAATAGTATGTATTATTTAGGGAGCTTATGCAAGCCACAGAGACAACAGCACTGAGATTGCCACTAAACAAAAGGTCAAATGACCAAAACATCGGTGTGTACATTTGTTGTATAAATCTTAGTACCAGTACATTTCATGGCCATCCTCTGCAAAAAAAAACAAATGAATACAAAATGACTGAATGCTGTGTAGTCGAAAAAGGCATGCCAATGAAGGTGGCTGAATTTTCATATTTCCGTTTGGAATAATTGTTATAATAACATTGTACACATTTTAGTCTGAGATGGTTTTTAGAGCCATAGGTGCACTGAACAAATCTAGATAACTGCAAAATTTGAAGGTAAAATATGAACTCTATCTTACATGTAAGTAGGCACCATCCTCAACTTTAATAGAGTGTTTCTGGTGAGGCTGAAAATTGGCCCAGGGAAATTTGGTGTTCTTAAAACAAAATTAATATTCTAGTTTTAAGAACCTCAAATTTCCAAGGGGCAATTATAAGACTGAGAGTTTCAAGACGTAGACACTCTTTTGTATTTGATTGTTCACCACCTACCGGTAATGTTCTTGTGCATGTCAGCTCAAAAATGACATTGAATTAGATGAAAGTTGTGACTGCCAAATGCAAAACTTGAAAAAGAAAACAGCCAAAAACACACTTAATAAAATTTAAATTCTTTATTTCTTCTAACCTGCATTTTCATGGAGAAGTACTATTCATCTGGTTATTTTCAGAGGATTGGCACTATGGGCTGATAGAGAAAATATAGGTGCGAACTATGGGGGAAGATAATGCCTCTGCCAATATTATGAACACTATCATGTCAAGTGATCAGTCTTTCAAAGCCTGTAAGGTTATACAAAAGTACTGTATCTATGCTCTGCTTATATCATCAGGACATGCAAAGTGTGCAGTATGAAGTTAATCCCTTGTGTGTGTTGGATTTCTACATTCATGAGTCTCGTCAAAGAACAGGGTGTGGCAAGAAGATGTTTGAGCACATGCTGAAGGTAATACATGTATTATTACTTGATTGTAGTGTATTTCATATAGAGCAGTTTCAATTGAGTGTTAAAAGTAATTAGGTAATTACTTTGGTTTGGGTTTTACTACAGTCTGAGATTAGCTGAGTAGTTTAGTTGGTAAGTAATAGGTGTGGTTTTGGTTTTATGAAGCTCAAATAAAATTCGCTCTAAATATGTGTAGAAAGTAGCCTGAGTACACCTTTTTAGAAGAGGAAAAGTCCGATACTCGGGTAATGTAGAGAGTTTTTTATTTGTCTGGAGCTTTATGAGTGTCCCTCATGATTGTAAACATAACTGTAACCGTCTAGTTATGTCAGGGAATGTTAAGTCTTTTTGAAATAATTTGAACATGTAACTTTTGTTGTTGTAACAAACCTCTTACACTTGCATTTATTATGATATTTCATTTTAGGTGGAGGGTAGAATGGCACACCAGGTGGCTATAGACAGACCGTCTCATAAGTTTGTCTCTTTTCTGAAGAAGTACTATGGATTAAAGAATGCTATACCACAGGTCGGTCAGAAGTCAGTAATCAATGGAAATTTTCATAGAATTGTTACCCTGGTCTCAAAGTACAAATGTTCCAACTCAGTTCACATACCTCAGTCTATTCATCTACTGAAATGAAGAATCTTTAAACTATGGTTTTGATTTAACTGTGAATAGAGCTGTTGTGGGTAAGGTGAAGTATTTGGATTTTTAAGTTTCTGATTTGACTTTTAGCAGGATTTACGATTGATTAGAATAAGGTTTACTGTGAACAGCCTTTTAAAATTTATGCACGCGTGGCTAGGGCTGTTCCTAAATAACATTTGGTAGGCAAATGCTGACTAAGTGTCCTCTTTTCAGGCCAATAACTTTGTTATCCACGAGCAGTTCTTCTCTGATTTGCAAGGTACGAAATCACTGTTATGGCTGTAACAATTAGGTGTCGCTAGCCTCCTCGTACGGTTGTGTAGACTGCATTGCTGTTAGTCATATCGCACTGTAGTAAAGCCGCAATAGAAGCTGCAAACACGACGATGTTATGCAAATCTTGTGACGAGAGTGGTCAGCTAGGCGCTAATATTGTGTTCTTGCGTGCTTACGCTCTCGCTGACCCGTTTAATCGTGTATGGATTGTGTATCCCTTCAACCTTTTCATTCGTTTTTTGTTTTTTTTTTTAACATGTAATGTAGCTGTCGGTCATGTACCTCGTCGAAGTCAAGGCCTTGCTAATGCTGGTCAGTTAGGAAGGCCTCCAGTTCATCCATACCGGAGAACAAGTGAGTTAGGCTAGAAATGGATAAAATCATACACCAAATTGACCCACGTTTGTTCATGTAACTTTTTGACCATTCTACGAATTTCTAACTGCATCCGCTAGGGTAACCCTGAAACCTTTGTATCCACCTACAGTCTCTCTAGCTTCAATAGGCCAATTTCGATATATTAAAATTCAGCCAAGACAATAGACCTCAGCACAAGGCCCTGGGGAATAACTGCAGAGTTTGTGGGGTTTATTCCCCAGAGCCTCGTGCTTAGGTCTATTGTTTAAGGCTGAATTTTAATATATCGAAATTGGTCTATTATTTTCGTAAGCCCTCCGTACCCACTCCTACCACTTCAGCGGTCTTTCAACCGAGTAAAACTGGGTCAAACTCGGTTGCGTAGAGCTTTTACGGAGGACATTTTAGGTTCTTGATGTAGAAGCCGTAAGGAGCGCTAAAATTGCGACCAATTAACGTTATGGCCAACGACATCAAAGTTTGTGGCAATCGGAAAACATTGGCTGTTCTGGCCTGGTAGAGTGTTCATAAAGCGTAAGACCAAAGCGAACACCGATGTATTATTGTACACGAACGAGACAAGAAAATTGCAATTTTAGCCAAATAGTCTTTTCAGTAAAACATTAATAAGTGTGATATTAGAAACTTCTGATCAACTATCGCTTCACGGAGTTCGAGAACACACAAGGAGAACATTGACCTTGATGATTCTTGTACAGACCTCGCGGCTTCACTCGGGCCGTATGAGAAGACCCCAGGTAATAATCTTCTAGTGCGTCCCTCAAGCTCGGTATATAAAAATTAGTAATTAAGGCCACTAATTTACTCGAAAAACCTTGCGCTTGCTGACTGGATTTAGCCAACGAATTAAGTTTCTTTTTCCGCTCACTTTCGTACAATTTATAGGCCAACATGACTACGAACCACCGCTGCTGAAGAGGTCTCGGTCCGGCTCATCAAGTCGCACATTAACTCGCCCAAACAGTGGCAGAGAGTTTTCGTACGTCACAAATGATACCGCGCACAAGACAGAAGCTGAAGCAAGCACCGCACTTAGAATAGGTGATACACTGCGAGAGATCAACCTGCCCCCTCTTGTACCCAGGCCTTCATCGAGAAACTCGGCTCCAGGCTCACGGAGTTCCTCTGCAGGGAGCAGGTCTGTGACGAGAGGAATGGAGTCAGGGTAGGAAGAAGCTGGTTTTTGTTTATATATGTTTTGTTTATGTTGTGCCTTGTTTTCTCTTGCTACAATAATCCAAGCATTTTTGCCGTTTTAGTTTTTGTATTAACGCATGTCGATGACTGGTCATGTCAAAGTTGTTAATTTTCTTGCAGCTATTTGTGTGGTAATTTCGATGTCTATTCCTTAGGCCCTGTAGTAAAGACAGTTGGTAAGGGACAATTTACCAAGCTTTGTGTCATACACTATTGATACCTGAAACTGAAACGGTCAAAATTTCACATTACTACTCAAGACTTTTCGTATACAACACCTACATGTACTCTCAATTTATGATGAGAAAACCAATAATTCCACTGAATAAAGGGTGAAAGTTTCTAAAGAAACTGTGGTGCTGCATCGGTGGGGGCAACAAGGTAATTTGGTTATATCAACTAAGTTGAAAATGTAAATTGGCCACCGTAACGAGTTATAAAGCTGACGTTTCGAGCGTTAGCCCTTACGCTCTGACGAAGGGCTAACGCTCGAAACGTCAGCTTTATAACTCGTTACGGTGGCCAATTTACATTTTCAACTTAGTTGATATAACCAATAATTCCACTGACCCACTTTTTTCATGAAACACCAGAACATATGAAGCAACCAATTACGTTCGCTCAGGAGCTCTCAACGCGTCACGTGGTTTGGCGGCTCGCGCCACATCGTACAGTCGCCACTCGAGCCGCACGGGGTCAGCGGATATTGCAAAGTCGAACAAAGATGCTTCTGTAGCAGTCATAGCGTTGGACGCGAAATCTGACAACAGCAACTTTTATAGAAACAGCAGTGGAGGAAGAGTTAGGTCTCTGCATCTCACTTCAGTAGAGAATCCTTTCGTGGAACAGGTATTGACGGTACCAGTTGCTGCACAGAAGCAGCAAGAAAAGTGAGTGGCCCTGAAATAATTTTTCCTTTTTTTTTGGGTAGGATGACACAACAGTATGAAAAAAAAAAATCAAAAACGAAACTTCGGGTTTATAGATAGCGTGTACCAATGCCAAACTAGGAAGGTAACGCGATATTTTAAGTTCTTTCTCAAGTTCTACCTGCTAACGTTTGATGTTAGATTCAAGGCAATTATAAGCATGTAATACTCTATAGGAAGAGATTACCACTGGAACTTAGTTAACGTTTCGTTTTTTACAAGAATCGAGGAAATCATATGTAGGAATAACTTTATATGCTTCTTTTTCTGTTTTTTAGAGTTTCTTCAACAGTTGCTTCACAAGCCGCCAAAGTTGATCAAGATCATAACTCCAATATCCCCAACAGCCAAAGAACTGAACCTCCAAGTGGATTAACTTCCACCGGAAACTATTCCGTTAGCACACTTTTCAACAATCATTATGCAGTCCGTCCCCCGTTCATGGGAAGTTCCTGGAATATTTTTGGAGTGCCGACTAGCATGAACAAAGACCCCAGTTCGGCAAATTATCTTCACACGAGAAGAACTCAAAAGCGACATCACCCGTTCTAAGAAATAAGTTAATTTATATGTAATGTATGTATATGATTTGAATCAGAGTTAATGGTAAAAGAGTTCGCTTACTTTCGTGATGAACGAATGCGCTTCTCTCACAATAGCCTTATTTATGTTTTTTTGCGTTGGAGTGGCTAACTTCAACAACAAGGCTTGTTTTCCAAGTGCAAGATTGTAATTTCAACTGACGTGAACGGCTTTGCACGATAGTCAAGGCAGCGCCCGCACTCAGTGCTGGAGAAATTTATTTCTACTGTTAGGCCCGGCTTCCGTCCACACTAATCCATCACGCTAATCCGTCACGCTAATCCGTCACGCTAATCCGTCACGCTAATCCGTCACGCTAATCCGTCTCTAAAACGGAGCTTTACACCGAGGATGAATTTGAAAACGCCGGCTTTTCGTTTTCGTGTGAACGTGAAACATTTTTAAAACGATGGCTTCACGGCGGTATTCATGTGATTTCCCTGACAGAGTTTTCCTCAAACAAATCCGAAATAACCATAGATTGTTGCGTTTTTAAATTTCGCCGGCGAACTATGTACGGGAAACATTTGATGCGTTTTCAGAGTGAAACTTCCGTTTCCAAATTCCTCTAGGGTGGTGTGCACGATGCTTAAGTGTCTGAGGGTCGTAATTGTCCTTTGGTCACCTGCCTTTACGGAGTGGACAATTCACTCAATGTGGACAGTACACTCAATGTAGATAGTTCACTCAATGTGGACAGTTCACTCAATGTGGACAGTTCACTCAATGTGGACAGTTCACTCAATGTGGACAGTACACTCAATGTAGACAGTTCACTCAATGTAGACAGTTCACTCAATGTGGACAGTTTACTCAATGTGGACAGTTCACTCAATGTAGACAGTTCACTCAATGTAGACAGTTCACTCAATGTGGACAGTTCACTCAATGTGGACAGTTCACTCAATGTATGGTCCTCTCCCAGAAGCTAAGAACAACAATAATCCGTTATTTAAACACGATTTGGGTTAAAGCAACAGTTTTGCTCGTGGGATCGTGTATTTAGCTAAACGTTTAAGAATAACAGAAATGTGTACATAATCTTTAATATACGTATTCATTCACTTCCACTGGGAAGGCCTCGGATTACCCCAAGCAAATATATGGCATTCGACTTCCGGAAATGGCCGCTATTATCAGTATTATCAGTATTAGCGAGACTATGGGGCGACTTGATTAGAGTGGTTTTCAACAGAGTATTGAAAATAATGCAGATTTGCTTTGATTCTTTTTTACTTACCTATTTGATTGGTTTGAGAAAACTTCTTCGTCTACTCAATCAGTCAGATGGAAATTACTTGTTCGCATGCCTGCGACAACTTCGAGGTTTGATTGGTTCACATTGGTTTGTTGTGATTGGTCGTATAGTAATTGCTTTGGATTTGGTTATACGATACCCACGCGAAAACCTGCTCTAATTTCCGACAATGATGTATATAAAAGATATATAAAAGATGTAACATGCGGGTTGGATATATTTTGGTTCATTAAGACAGAGTAATTTATTTTTTTTAAGAAATGAGATATTTGTTTAAAGTGTGTCAGAAGTTTTCTTTTTAAGTTCTGTCTCAGCTTTGTCCATTCTAATCTCATTAAATGCCTCTTGGAAAAGTACCGTGTTGTTATTGGGAAGTTATATATGTAACACTCTTTATTCGCATTTAAGCCGCATTGAAGACAGTATAACGTTGCTCTTCGTCTTTCCGTACACGTGCTTCCCCACAACAAGACCTATCCCATAATACTTGTCACAGGCAGCCCAACAGACACTACAATATATATTATTATGTTGTGTACTTTTCACGAGGAAGGACACTAACAGTTACATCTGCACATGTGTAAATGATACACAAAGCACGCCACCTTGGTTAAAATCAATCCTTTGCTTCCATTCCTACGTAAACTCGATAACTAGCATTACACGTGTTTCTCAAATTTGCGAAACGCCACTTATAAGCAATAAGAAGTAAATCGTACGCGGCATTGTACGCTCGGAGGCATTAAAAGCATTGCATACCATGCTGGTGTCGTAAACTGACGCTTCAATCTTAAAAAGAACGTTCATTACGAATACAGACCAATTCCCATGCGACGTTAGGATTTGCACGCCACGCCCACGTAAACGATACAACTTCGTTCTGCGAGCAGGAATTGTCACTGTTGCAAATATTCTAACAATAACGAAACATGCTAATTCGAATCATACGCATATTTACCTCACGTGTCAAAAGTTTCAGCATATGGATACTACGTGAAAATGTTTTATTCGACTTAATTTGGTTGAGTTTTGCTACCAAATGACGTCTCATGAAAAATCCTTCGTGGGAAAAAAATGGCGGCCGTAGGCAGTTTACCATAATACCATGCGAATCTATCACAACCCATAAGGCGTAAGAATAGCCATATTTTTCATCATTTGTCTCTGTACTAATTATAACGACATTGGAGATGTTAGAACTTTTCTGTACGCTTTTATGGGCGTTGGTAACGTTTTCGTGCGCAAAGATCTATGGGTAAATGTACCAGTCTTCCATCTATTTTCCTACAGAGAATCGAGCTCAATGCCTGTTCGCGTTTATGTCGGCAGCGGGTGTCATCCGTGCAAACGGCGACTGCTGCGATCTTGCTAAGTTTCGAAAGGCAAAACAGAACGGACATGCTAAAAACCTCTGCAACTTTTATCCTTTTTAAGAATATTACTCTATCATGGTTTTGAGGGCAGTAAGCCTCAAAAATAAAGTCTTTACTGCATTTGGTTTTCTATTATGAATCAATAAGTGACATTGGTCGACCATGGTACTGTCAACCTGTTTTAATGGAGCACAGTCATGATATTTAAAGTTATTTTGGCCTCGTACTACAGAGTTGTGGGAGGCGCGGTAGCCTCATTGTTAGTGCGCTCGACTCCGGATCAGTCAGGGTTCGAGCCCTGGCCGTGGACATTGTGTTGTGTTCTTGGGCAAGACACTCAACTCTCACAGTGCCTCTTTCCACCCAGGTGTATAAATGGGTACCGGCAAATTTAATGCTGGGGGTAACCCTGCGATGGACTAACATCCAATCCAGGGGGGAGTAGCAATATTCCTAGTCGCTTAATGCTACAGAAACCAGGATAAGCTCCGGTAGACTTAACCTTTACTACAGAGTTACCTTTAAACAATCTTTAAATTAAAGGAAATTAACCTGAAACTAGATGGAAACCAACATGGAAAAAGTACAGCGAAAGCTCAGCTGCTCCTTTACTCCATACCAAAACCAACATTGCCTTTCTGAAATCTACTAAAAGTCGTAACAGTATCGACTGACGATATCAGCAAGGGTCAAACGAGGCACGTGAAGTTTAAAATTCAAGATTGTTAACTTTTGTCGATTTCTCTAGACAGGCTTGTAGGTTTTGTGTCATTTCCTCCTTCAGACGTGCTTCCGTTATAAGTTACAATTGTACGTTGGTTGTTATGATAGGAAATGACAAGGCATTTTTATCACGAGCTGTAGCAATACTGTGTGGTGTCTGTGACTGTAAGTGATGAGAAACAACTTCTTCGGCGCCAAGACAACCTTGGCAGGATTGGCGCCTTTTATAAGAGGTTTATTTTGCAAATTAAAATTTTCGAAGAAACCTTTTTAGGCATTTATTAACGTTTGGGATAAACGCTTGAGTACTTTGAGTTTGCTTGAAGCAGTTATAAGTAAAGCCGCTGTTCACACGGTGTGAGTTTCTTTGTACTTCCGTCGTAAAAAGGCCCTATAAAGACTATTCTAGGCGTAAATCAGCCTCGCTTGCTACACACACGTTCCAGTTTTAAAATAGTGTTTGATATTGAACAATAATGGAGTCATTGTTTAGATAATAAAATATCGAAAGCTACTCAAAGCTTTGAAGAGCTCGATGACGTCATTACACCTAGCGATGTGGTAAACAAGTATGATATTTGAAAGGTATCTAACTGATGTTTTCAAGAATCTTTGCCAAGGTTTAAGACTCCGGGTTCCGCTTATCTAAATAATGAAAGTCTCTGACCTTAGCTTTGCCCAGAACTAATTACAAACTCCCACTGTAGAAAACTCCAGAAAGTTCCATGTACCCATGCATAGGTATTTAAAAGTTCGCTTACATGTCATAGGTAAAACGGGTTAGTTCTACAAGAACATGGTTGAAATGAGACTGGGTGAAACCGAAAGGTTTGCACAAACGGACGTTATGGCGGTCAACATCATAGCGTGTAGTTTCTTAAAAAAACGCGTTATCGTCTTCGTGGGAAACAATACAACCTTGCCCACCTTGTTTGCGTAGTCGGCACTCCCAAGAGCGATAAGGCAGAGGCCAAGACATCAAGTGAGGACCTCTTCCTTTTTTTTATTTGCGCGCTCACGAAAGGCCCTGCAAGGCGCCATGAAAGTTTCCAGCAGTGTCCAGAATTATTTTGCAAATTTTTCTGTCTGTTCAATTACTGCTGAGGCAGTAATAGACTCTTTCTAGAGATTGTCTTCCATGCAAGACGCTGCAGTGTATGAATATCCAGCCACTGAGCGCTAATTGCTTTTCGGCGGGTGGTTTCCAATTGCGCATTCACATTATAGTGGAGTCGTATTTATCTTTTATCTCTGAGATGTTTCAGTTCAATATCGGAACTTTCGTAATTTGAAAATAATCGGACCAAAAACCACGGTCTAATCCCGTGAGCTCGATTTAAGCAATTTCAGTTCTCGAATGTGCCGATCGTGGGATAAATAATATCAATATCAGTGACGTTTCAAGACGGTTTCAGTCTTGTTTCAGGGCAATCTTTCAATAACAAGTCTTAAACAGACTTACTTTATACTTCTTGACTTTATTAGCATACACAGCATTGAAAGGTATTTCAGAGGAAATGTTTTGCCCTCTTTATCTGATAGTGGGTGAGAGTGTTTCGTGCAGAGCTAGCCTGGTTTACTTTTCCTTCCTGCGGAGGAAAAAAGACTCAGGAAGGAGCGGCTTGACACAAACCTTAGAACGCATACCTGAATATTTTTTTTTTAAGTCATGCTCTTATTTGGTCATCCAGAGAGTAACTGCTATAAGCTGATAACAGTTAAAACTGCAGCGTTTGATTGTTTTTTTTTTTAATATGCAACTGTTCACTTCCCCTCGTGATTGAAAAGAGGTCAAAAATTCTTAACTCCTTTCACTCAACTTTTATTAACTATTAAGTTAGAGTTTATAGCGTGCGCACAAATCTAGTTTTAGCATTGGTGGTCAGTATCGAATTTCAATGGAACTTGTGTAAACTAGATGGTTAAACATTTTTAGTTATATTGAGTATAACTCTATTAAGACAATTCTTTTCGTTCGTCTGTCTAGAATTCTTGATTGCTTTATTTACTGATTTGTATATTTATTTGTAATTCTTTATATCATTATTTGCTTGTTTGTTTTGTTTTGTGCATGTTACTGTACTTCACTGACGTGCATAACATTTTGAATTGATTGGAAAATGGATTAAATTGAAAAGGAAATCGTAGTTATAAATAACAGTGTTTCGTTTGGTTAGTTTTTCAAGACGTTAGTGATAAACAAGAGCTAAAAATTATAAAAGAAGATTTAGTGTGTTTGCGTCTAATATTCAAAGTCAGTCGTGGCTCATGTGTGTTACTGCTTCACTGACGTGCATAACATATTTTAAAATCGATTGGACAATGGATTAAATTGAAAAGGAAATCGTAGTTTTAAATAACAGTGTTTCGTTTGGTTAGTTTTCCAGGAAGTACGTGATAAACGAGGGCTAAAAATTATAAAAGATTTAGTGTAGTTGCGTCTAATAGTTGCAAAGGTGTGGCTCATTCAAAATTAAGCAGTATAGCAATGTGAAATAAAAAAAAACGTTATCATATCTAACCCCTTATTCATGAATAAGAAAACTTCCTCCCACATGTTCCTTTTCATTCAAGTCCTGCACGAGTAGTGTGAGTACCACTCATCTATCAAGGATTTGCTCTTCATTTTGCCAGATTTTTGCTTTTACTTGGCCTAACCTAAAAAAAGTGAAGCAGTCGATAAAATCGGCTTCACGCAAGGGAAATAACGTAACTTTGGAAAACTGTCGATAGTGGATTACTTTACTGAGTGGCAGTAGGAACTGCATGACCAGTGACTGCGGGAGGTCGGAAGAATATAATTTAAGGTTAACTTCGAGCGATTCCTTAAGATGGGATTAACACAAGGCATCATGGGCCAGCTGCAGCTGTACCCAAGAAAAAGACTGAGCAAGTGGAGGCCAGTCATTTCTGGCCTTACGGCCCACTTGGAAGAAACAATGAACTAAACTAACTTCGAGCGCGACTATAGAAGCGTTATTTTAGTATCAGCAAAACTAGAGATAACGAAACATGCGTTGAATTTTATAAACTGACTCTGCTCGAGAATCTCAGTACGAATGTCATTGGTGCACCGTTTCCAGTAGATTAATGTTTTCACATTACAATTCATATAAGATTAAAAAGAATAAGTAAAAATAATATACATTGTTACATATGTATTCAGATAAACTATCAGATTTCGTTTTAAACAAATCTAAATTCATAATGTTGTGTAAAGTATTCCAACTTATTACCATTCGATTAAAGCTATTAAATTTTAAAAGATTGGTCGTGGCATAGTTGTTCTTCCGCTTATTGTTGTCTAAAACTCTGAGGATACGGCGTTCTTCTACGGAGTAAAATTTAAGTACTTAGTAAAATCACATTTTCTCATCCGCCAGTAGCATATCACGCGCACTTGTCGGTTCTTTAATTGTATCGAAACTAACAGAAAGCTGTTACAATTCAAAGTGGTCAAAAATTGTCAAAAAAATTCAACAATGGATTGCATGACTACCGCAAGGCTGTACAAATAGGCAGCACCTTTTTTCTACCGATTAAATCCTCGATTCTATTGAAAAGGCTTGTAAAATTTCATTCAATGCTCAGTTTTCTTCCAAAAAAACAATAATCAAGGCATTTTGTGCAGTAGTCATGCTGTGGTCGATATCAGTCTTCGTTTTCAAGTGCGTCCTTAGTTTAAGTGAAAACTCGTGAGTCATTAACGAAAAAAACTTTAAATTAAATTACTTTGTCCGTGCATTAGTGCATTCAATGCGCGAGATTAGTTTAATTTTGTCGTTCTCGTACATTCCAAATAACAAGCAAACTGCACAGAAAGTGGCTGAAAATTCAAATTTCCTGTCTATGCAACGAGCGATTCTATGTCGATAATTGTACAACAAAAGAGACAAAAGGTTTCCACAAAAATGGAAAACATGTTCAATCAGTTAACTTCTGAGCACGAGTGATGATCTTTGTGGAGAATAAAAACATGCCAACAATTTTGTTCCTGCCTTGCAGTTTCAGCTGCCGGAAATGTTCGAGAAGTTCGTGGTCTCTTATTTCTTCGTGGCTCAATCTTGTCATTGGTCTGTGAGCTATTGCAAACTATGTGTAGTCATTCCACGATTTTTGATGAAAACTGTTCCAAAGTTCCATAGTCAATATTGACTTAAACACACTCGCCACATTTTCCACTTATGAAGCAATAGATCATAATTTAATGACGTAATTCGCACAATAAGTCAATCACTTTCCCACTGATATAACTAAAACTAACCTCAGTTTCTCATAACAAATATTTCAGTTTTCCAAAAATACTTCTGACGTTTCCCTTCAGTACTTCGCCCAAGTGCATTTTTAGTGATCTCGCTTTGTGTTAGTATGTGCACTTAACTTTTCTTCTCTTCATTACTTGTATCCATAACTTACTCGCACGAATGAAGTGTTTTTTCCTTGGACACGTTTGCTAATTCTGGCCATACTTCAGGAAGCCATACTTCAGGAAGCTGAAGTACATGGCTTTCCATCTATCTAGTTCAGCGGCGCAGCCATATTTCACTATCTGCCCTCGTTAGCGTTTACTGAAGCGTTAGCTTTTACTGAAGCATGTAACTTTGACGCAAATCGCAAACAAACAAGAGCTGATACCATCTGTAAAAAACCAATATGCCTTCACAAAATGCGAGTTAATTGGCTCGCCATTTGCAAACCCTTCGTGCATAACAACACTTCTCGAGATGGCTTCGCTTCAGCAAACGAACCTCTGTGGGATCGTAGTTCGTGGCAATTTTCTGCTTCTTTGACAAGTTAATTACAAGGAATAAAAGCTCTACATTGTTAAATTATAACGCACTCGTATATCCTTTATTTTTGAGAAAGTTTTGTTCCTCTTTGATACGACAGATTAACTGTTTGAGTACTTACTTGGTCATGCGCTACTAACGCCATTAATAACCTCACATGGCCTCTAATTTGAGTAGAAGGTCACGTCAAAATGTGCGACTACGCAACCTTTTGAAACATCGGCAAGTATCACCAAAACAAAAGGCAGCATTCCGATTGGCTGCTTTGTAATAAACACTTTAGATCGGAAAGGGTTTCTCTGGCATAAGTAATGAACGTCGATATCGGACAGTGTACGAGATTGTGACTGAGAAAATCAAAGAACAACATGGTTTGTCCCATGGAGAGCAAGGATTTTGGATGGTTCTTGCGCAGATAAGTGGTATTTTATATGCTTGGATTTGCCGCAATGTTGTCCGAAAAGTTGGAAGGATGGCTCACTATATTAAGTAAGTAACTGCACAACTGAGTTAAAATTATAAATCGGAAATCAATGAAGAATAGTTTACTAATTCGACTTTGAATTTTTCCTTTTACGTCGTCAGCCGAGGACGGAAGCGAGTGGCTAAACCGATTGTGTGTGCTGTTTTCAAACGAAAAGAAACTGAGGACGTTCATCGACGATAATGTGAGTTGTTGGTGAATTCTCTCTTCCGAAAAGCTACACAGAACTAAGAGAGGTCAGTCTTTGCTGACATGAGATTTTAATTGAATGATGCTTGTACTTTTATCTCTTGAAGGAATATCTCGACTGTATACGGTTTCTGGCGGCAACAACTAAAATCAAGGCCAAACTCTGCGACTGTCCAGATCTGATCTCCAATCCAACACACGAAGGTAATTCATTAAGATTAATTCATTGACTTTTTTTTAATGATTTTGGATGCATCTATCATGTGTCCGTAGCAAGCAACGGAATATTGACTTATTCAAAGTATGAAACCGGTATCACAATATTAAAATGGCCCCTAACTTTGATTTCTTCGGCCGCCTCCAAGCGTGTTTTTACGTCATGGGTTACTTTGGTGAATTTATTCAAACAGCAATCTCTCGAGACCTCTCGCGTAGTTTAATCATTGCCATTACTCCATCACAGGCCACAACAGACAACTAGACAAGAATATATTTCAATAAGTAAACACTTTTCATTCGTTGCACCGTCAGTGACTGAAATGATCGCCAAAAGTTTACTAGCATCGGCGTGGCTATAGTTTTTGTACCTTTTGTGAAACAGCGATTCGTTTAGTCGCGGTTTTGTCAGAGAACAATTATCAACGTCAATGTTCGATCTAACCATCTCAAAATGATTACTTACGACAGGTTTTCATGCGTTGTTCTGTTGTTTTTTCCGACATAGAACCAGCGGAAGATTTAATATTGGTTAGGTTGATTACTTAATTACTTAATATTACACAAAATTTTCATTTTGCTTTTTCAAACAATCGGAGAGTAAACTCGCTTGTTTGGAGTACTGATGACAGAAACAAACTCGAACATGAATGAAAATTTTCTTGGTCCACTAATTTCTTTATGGCTATTCAAAACAGGTCGTGTCTTTGTTTACATTCACCGATCTTGCAAAGTATGACAAAAGTCTTTGTTTATAATGCTGCGTTCTGTTATGATAGTGGCAATTCATCGTGAACAACATTCGCCAAACCACTCGTTATAAGTTGGTGCAGAGATCTAAAGCTGTAGACAGAAACATCGATGAAAATAAGCATTCTTATTTTAGCACCAAATTGGTCATTTCAGTCGCCAAGCCGATGTCTAGTCACTCTCAAGCAATTTCTATTGTTTCAGAAAATTGCTGCACCTTTGCATTTCTTTTCCGTTTAATTCTCTGTCAAAGGCTACTAACAAGTTCCAAAGAATTTTCTGGCAGATCGTAATAAACGGAAACCTTTTCTTCTAGATTCTCATCCTCTGTTGACAATACACTCCCATACACAAATAGTGGGGCCTATATTCGCCTGTAGTCTTGTTCACCGTCAGCTTTTCACTTCACGTTGGCGGTTTTTGTACGTAACCATTGTCCAACTTGTTAACGTGTCAATCAAAGACGCCGACTGAACCGAAATTCTCTTTAATCTTGCCGCGGCAAGATCAGGGGCTTATTCAATACAGAAATCGCCTAACGGTTGCCTGCTGATAGTTTTGCATAGAAGTTTATAAGTTTGTTAGGTAAAGTGTATAAATATTTTCGTATTATATTGCTAAATATTTGTCTGTTTTTCATCGCAAATTGGCAACTAATGTAGGCTTTCGGCGTTTCTTTTGAAATCGCAAATGGATTAAGCCTTTTTTCACCTTGTCTGAACTAATTGTTTTATGAAGTCTTTAAGATTTCTTGGTGTTAGCAAATACACTCACAAAGGCTCAATGCTGGATTTAAACCCTGGCGTTGCGGTTTTTCATTAAACTAAAAAAGGGATTACTTGAAACAATCTTTTCCCTTTCATGTAGCAATTACACATGATGTTCTCGATCAATGCCGCGAGTCAAGTCATAGCGAATTTAGTCTCCTGGGACGGGAAAAACTTTTTTTCTTCAAATTGCAATTACAACCTCGACATTGCGAACATGTCCTCTTTTCGTTTTTGATTGAGCAGGTTTCCCAAAGGTATTATTCTGACACAAAGAGTTTTTGTATCACGAGAAAACTTAAAGGTTTATTAGTTATTCTGTTTGGCGGTTTTACTTAAATATTTGTGTTCACGTGTAAAACTTCACGTTATCAATGATCGACAGTGGTTTAATGCTGTAAAAAAGTTTTTAGTAAAATCTTTGAGGATAAAAATAAGAAGATTTATATACCTTTTCGTTGAATCCATGTAATCATTTTTAGGTGTAAAACTTCTTTTATATTTTATCCTCAAAGTAATTTTTGAATGAATTTGAACAAAATTTTGAATGAATTTGAACAAAATCCTATTTTCACTAGAAGTATCTCTAGCGTTGTTAAGAATTAAAAGGAATATTATACCGGTATCTCTTGAAATTGTTATGTCTCCTTAAGAAATTCGCTGAACTTTAATTGTTGTCAAAGGAATTTAAAATCAGTTTCACTTGTTCTTAAAATGAACGCTTGTGCCACGTTTTAATTTAAGTAGATTCCAAAAAAGGCATTAAAATAGGACTACAAGTAAATGTAAAACGTGTAAATTGTTTCAAAACATTTTTTATCAGTGATTCATTCAAGAGTAACTGTTCTGCGTATTTAATTGAGATATGTTATTTATTGGCATTCATTGTTCTAGCTCGAATCAACTTAAACATATTAGGACTTGTTTTGAACCCAACAGAAATAATAAGTTGTGTTTTGATTTTGTCGTTTCGTGGAATTTGTTTTGTTTGGTTAAAACGTTCCTGTTTCTAGAAACTCGACCCCAATGTGTCTATAATCTACCAGAAGATCCTACTTACTTAGTTAAATTAAATGATTTTAATGATAATTTGACAATCCCATCGATCTCGGATTTTAAATTAACCTCGCCCCCAGGTTCTCTCATCTTCCCGCACTGGGAGGGAACTAGGAACGGGGTTGATTCAGTAAATATGAAATATTTCATGTCCAGAATTATTAAGGTTCTGTTGTCATGAAATTATAAAAAACGTCGCTCCTTGAGAACCAAAAGAGAATTTTTAGGAAGGTGTTCTCTTTGAGGCGTGACAACATGAACTATTAATAAGCTGACCACCGGAAAAAGAACAGTATTTCATATCCAGGTTTAGGGATGACGTTTAATCAAACATATTTCAATTAAGAAATTGACCATCTTTTAACTCGTAAGGTGATCCAAACAAATCACCAGCGTGGTCGTTATACTTTTCTTACTGCACCAAAATCAGTGTCACGCGGTATCATTGAAAATAGCTGTAGGTAACATCATTTCGCTAGAGGAAAGCTTCTGATTTTATTTCATCCCGCCGAACATGCACCTAAAATGAATATTTCACATAAAACATCCTGTAAAAGCACAAAACTTCATCTCAAAGAAATAATTAACAATCATAAAGCTGGTGCCAAAATCTAAAACAAACCCTGAACATGTATAGTCGTTCTCCTAATTCCAATTCCTCTTGAGCAAAATGAAACAATTATGAGTTATTATTAAAACTAATAAGCTACAGGCATTAACCAAAACCAACATGTCCGAATTCCAATTTGACCAGGATAGAGGACCCGCATGAAAACAGCGAAGGCTCATCTGGCTCCCTCTTCATATATTAAGGGCCTCGCAGACTACCACAAAAGTAAAAACGTCAAAAATACCATAAATAAAAAAACATCAAACATAATGCTCACTAGATAATCCAGAAGAAAGCACTCGATCGTTTGATATTGCCACCCCTCGTGAGCAATATGAAATGAAGAAGAGTTATTGTTAAAGTTAATTAATTAACCACAGGCAACGCATTACCGTTCTAGTGAAGCTATTGAATGAGGACGGACGAAACCAGTAAGTTTCGTGCAAAAGATTCCCATCGCTGACCAATCATGTAAAGGAATATTTTCTATCCAGTATTCTATAAATTAACTTTGATTCATAAAACTGGAAAGATGATCTGAAACAGACTTTCTGCTTGGTATGATGGCTGTGGCTTAAATCACAGGAAAATAAAGTTGAGTTATTATTGAAGAATAACTAGCGGTCATTTCATTTAATCAACTCGTAGCAATAAAATTAAACGTCTCTGGGCAGACCGCAATTCGAGCGAAACAAATCAGGTTCTTGCATTCTTACATGGTCGCGATTCAAATTAAAAGTCATTCGCCCGTTGAAAAAAACTCGAATAGCTGGTTTCCTTTTTCAGCAGTCAGTTTTTTTAATTTAAGCTGTTAGCTTTCTCTTTCCTGTTTCGGGGAGAAATTGAGTGCTCACAGCTATGCCTGCTCCAAATAACTGTAAAAAAAATAGTTCCTGTCTGTAGTAAAATTAAAACGTCTTGCGACAACATTTACCGATTACAATCTAGTCGAAGCAATCAATGACTTTTTTTTAACTGGGAGCTTTTTACTTCCGGATGTTTAAAAGATGATTGTCTAAGTCTTAGTTATCTGAATGTAACATAATAAAGAGTGGAAAAACTGAAGCTAATGGTATATTTCGTTTGATCTAACTGAGCACAAGTTCTGGTTTCTTCGTTCAATATACCACCTGGTATTTTAAACAGTTGAAGGGGCTAATGGAGGTTTATGTCGCAATGTATTAAGTATATTGAGTCATACATACAGTGAAAAAATGCCTTGAAGTCAAAAGAAATCGGTCGACCAAAAGCGCCAAAAACATAATCAGCATAACAGTAAAACCAAACCCGAGAGAGGACGAATTTATATTTTCCTACCAAAAAGCTTCGCCAGTGCATACAGATTCTATACCAAGAATGAAAATACAAGAATAGTGTATTTGCAAGTCAGGCGTGCTGATTTTAGTGCATATTATACGTTAGTTTCATCTGGCTCCAGGAAATAACTACTTTTCTACCAAAGATTGCTCACAACATTTAGAAGTTAAGCAATGGTAAAAATTGCTACATTATTGACATTAGTGCGGCCATAAATTTTCTATTTCCCAGCCCACGCATCAGGTGATGTTTCTGGTGCGATGCTAGAGTCGAACAGCAGCGAAATTTCCCTGCCCGTTGTTCTTGTGGCAAAGCTGCGCGCATCATTTTGTCCTCGCCTGACAGCGAATGCCAGCTCCCTTGAGCCGGCTTGTTTTTCTCTAATCCGACCTTCGATCACCATCGAAATGTTTTTCAGTATCAGACCACGCGCTTCAGATTCCAGCACCTTCATGTGTAAACTCAATGAAGAATAACAGAGTTTACTTGATAGTTGTGTTATTTTCTTGCAGGTCTTTCCCGTGCATACCGCTTATCACGCCGCCGGAGCCGCTCTGAAGACGCATTAGCAACACAGAATGGTCACCGCTCATCATTTAAACTAAGTGTAAGTTTCCTGTAATGGAGACCTGTTTATGTTTATTCACTATGCGCCGCAAGACTTTTGGACCATACTCGCATATTCCAGCCGTCCTATAGGGCGCCATGTTAACTGAATGCCATAGGATTTTTTTCAGTTCGGGGATGATTTTTGTTTGCTCTTTCGTTTTGTTATGTCGCGAGAGCTATGCGATAACCTAACCCTGAAATTCTTAAAATAAATGACACATTCATATTAATCTTTGTTACAGCACTCTCGAGAGTACTTCTTATCAAGCAGATATGTGATCAGTTCTAATATATTTGAACATTTGTGTCAATGCATTACCGAATAGACTAATGACGAGAAAAATAACCGAAACTGGCTATAACAGAGCACTGTCCTGTTTTACCGACAATTTCTGACGTGAAGAAAAAAAATTAAGGAACCATAAGTTGTGGAAACTATTGAACGAAAAATGTTGTAGTGGTATTACACCAATTAAATTCGAATTGCAAATTTTTCCACTGGTTAGTAATAGCTTAAGAGATAGCAATCTGCAAAGTGTATTGTTCTGTGCTAAAATGTGGCACGGGGCGTAATGGTTTTTATGTCAAATTACCATAATGCAATTATAAAGTTTAGCCGTGCTTCAAGCCATCTATATGCGGCTTTTGTTGTAGTTTTTCCGCTTATGTTTTGATTTTTCACGTCAGTTTCCGTTCAAAATTTCTAATTATTTTCCAAAAGACTAAAATCTGATCAATCTTTGTGGCTTTTTTACCAAATCTAAAATGTGCACCCTAGTGTCTGGTGAATTTTTCTGTTTGTTGTCCTCTGTCAAGATTAACTGAAAAGCTAGTCAAAATTGTGCGTAATTCTTTCGCAAGTTTTCGTTCACTTCCTCTCCGTTTCCGTTTTTGTCTGCGAAGCCCATAAGTGCCTTTACAGCTTATTTCCTTTGAATTCCTTGCAAAGGTTCGGCTTGTTGCTTAGTGATAACAATTTTCAAACGCCGAGAGACACGAAAATTTCACCTCCGCAGTGTTCACGGTCAAGGCCTGGGTCTGACAATTTCTCGGCATTCTTCAAACAAGCGCGGCGTGGTAAACGTGCCATGCATTCAAATTTGTAATAACACAAGTTCCTGAGACTTTTAGGCAACAATTACTCGACTGTCAACTGATCTATATCCCTACATAATTTGGCTTTGTAACGAATTCACTATTGTACAATTTCACCTTAAACTGTATGTCTGAGGTAAGTGTTACTGATAGTTTTGAACTCGTGTCGCAATTAATGTCTCATCTTTGTTTAAGTATGCTGTCGCAAGTCGCTTAATCGCTAAATTACAACACGTGACAGGGAATTGTTTTCCTTGGCAAACTCGGGTTTCGTGTTAGCGGTAAAGGCTCAATTCGTGAAGTATTTAGTTGAAGTGCGGTCTCTATCTGCGGTCATTCTCGTGATTGAGTGTTGAATAAGTAATTCTATGACTTTGCATTGCATTTCTTCGAAATAACATATATGTGTACTTTATATACAGTCGTACGAAACATCCTTTACTGTAACCTGCTAATTTGCGTTTATATCTCGCGAAAGAACACAACTTTATAGATTAATCGAACTCAGTCGTGAAAATTTACGCTACGTTTGGCGCTTTTTCCAGGTTGATAATTATTCACATTTCGTGTGACAGCGCTGAAAATGAAAGGAGGCCAATATTTCCTCGATACAGCTAAATGATTCTGCGGTTTTCGACATTAAGTCTCACTTTGTGAAGTAACTCATACACATCGTTAAGTTTCGTGTGTGTTTTGTTCCAGTTGACAATGAACTCTGTGTGATTTTTTTGTCTTTTCAGTGGCTTATCGGGCCTATACACGGAGCTGTCGATATTAACGGGTATAAAAACAAATACAGTTTGTTCAAAAATTGCCAATTAAAAAAGTGTTATTGAAAATTATAATAACGTTTTAGAGCCGTTGCACAGCTTCCCGAAGGTTGCTGGGTTAAAACTGCCTGCAAGTGTTCACATTTGTTACGAAACGGTTTATCGTTCTTGTGTTGTGTTGTGTTAGAAATATTGTGTGCTGAATTATTCCTTCTAAGCAGAAATACCAAATACCTGATATTTTCTGAAAGTTCACTTAAGGCGGACGTAACGCCACAGTTACCGGCAACTGCCGGCTAACGAAAATCCCGGTATAATGATTCAATTATTTCTAACAGGACATTTCCAAGAAGATTGCCGATGGAATAAGATCTCACCGCTCAAGAACTCTGTTTTTACCAGGAACCAGCAATGATGATGGGTAAGTTGACAAGCTTGTGGATATCGAAAGATATTAAGATTGCAAAAATGATACTAAATAAAACTGACACTCAACTATGTCATATACGAGTTTTCAGAAACTTATCCGGTGCACCAGAACAGAATAAGGCTTCGAGTTAATAAGAAAATTTAAAGCGAAGGATAGAACTCAATTTAAGTCAGAAGCAGGTGGCTCAAACTTTATGCCAATTTGAACTTAATCAGTTGCGACTATCGACATTGCCTTAACGCTAATCCAGATTACTGATATTTCCTACATGGTAAAGCTTGGTGCAGTTTTTCATTGAAAGATTGCACTCCCATTCGAGGACAAATGCGTCCAATTTTCGTCAGGTTCAAAAGCATTTCAAAAAGTCTCTGGCGTCAGACTGTTATTTTAAGGTATATACTGCGAAACGTTAGGCTGTATGCAATATAAACTCAGAGTGTTTATCCAAGTCTTTTAAATGGTGAAAACATGCATGGAGACCTAAATTTCGCTATATTTTACTTGATTTATGTTCTAAATTAGATTTCGTTCTGAGATCTGAAGGCCGGTCCAGCTGGTATTGTTGTATTACAACAGTTTTTTTTGTAAAGTTGCAGGCACTTTGCCTAGATTCGTAGGCGGTTTCTGTGGGCGGCTAGAGAAACGCTTGGTAAACAAGGAAGTGAATTCTAAAAATAAATCGGTCTGTGAAAATGCTGCATCACGAACATATCACAGTTCCTTCCTCTGGTATTGTTTAAGGCTCCTGCTGCAAAACATTGGACACAGAAATATAAGCGTGTTTCCAAAATAAGCATGCTTACAGGACGGTTTCTTTAGAAAATGTCGGTTTCATTGTGGGAACTGTTTTGAGTCTTAAACCTCACTAAGCAAAGTTGATGATCCCCCCCCAAAAAAGTAAATAAATAAAATAATAATAATAATAATAATAATAATAATAATAATAATAATAATAATAATAATACATATCTATATACATATCGGAAAAGTGTTGTCTTAGCTCAAGGGGTTTTAAAGGTCACTACTGACTCAGAAGTGACCACACGCCAAGTGCGCACGAGATCTGGTACTATATGAGTATGGGCTTGGCACTAAACACTCAGGTCTTGGGTTCTTCCGCTTTTAATGCATTGTTTGTCATATACATGATTCAGTCTCCCAAAAAAATAAAAATAAAGAAAATTAAAAAGACACTGGAATTGTTCATCATTGAACGTTTTTAATTCCCTTATTGAGTGTTATTAAATTTCTTTTCGCCACAAATTACACACGTAAATATCCCGTCACGAAATTCGTTTTTGCAAAACCATTGTACACGAGGTTTTTTAATCTCTTTTCTAATCGCGTAATTGAGCTTAATAAATTACAGAATATCACAAAGAAGGGGTTTATATACGTTATTACCTTCATTAAAAAGCTGTTTGCATGGCGTCATTAATTATTTCTTTACTCCTATTGGTGGTTGGGTCTTTAAGCAATTTTTAACTTTATAAACTAAACTAAGCGTTTATACAAAAGCTGGGAACCTTCCGAACAAACGCGCTAATCCCATGGTATTGTGGATGTTTTAAAACGCCATCCCTATAATTTGAAAACGCTTTTGAGGCTGAGGCCAAAGATCTACCATTAAAGCATACTAAGGTATTTCCTCCTCGAATATGCTGTCTTAAGATGCAAGGCAGGTTTTCAGTTGAGGCAATTAGAAGCCAACTGTGTTGATTAATGTGACGGCAGATTTACACAAAATATGCAGATGCCTGCTATTTACGTGTCGGAGGCAAGTCAAACGGTCAGAGCCATAACACGGTAAGCAGCCATCCACAACTAAGATATTGCCCGACAAAGCCTTTTCGGCTTCTGTTGACGACAAGTAGTCAAATACTGCAAACGGCCCGCAATATAGCCTCTTGCAAATTCTCTTGTTCGCAATGTCGTTTGTACCAACGTTAAGTCTATGACGATTCGAATCCAAATCACTCTTTGATTACTCTTTAGAGTGATTTTGATTTTAGAAGCTACTTGACGGAGGCTCAGCACGTTAGCCAATCTTCCTTGCTGCAGTTTATACTTTTTTAACTCGCCTTTTTCTGATGTTGACGAAGTTATCTAAGTTCCAAGGGCTATACTGTTATGCTCTCATATCCTGCGCAACTCTCTTTGATTTAACTGGTGTGTATTTTGAAGGGAGGATTGCTGCTTGCATATACAGTTTTTTTTTACCCTTGTGTCATGACTTTCTCGTAGGGTAGAGCGGCATGCAGCACACATTTTGAATTCATACAGTTTTTTCAAGTTTAAAAAATACGAATCTGTTGATTCACGAAGAATATACGAGGATCATTTGTTTAATTTGTTTGATCTATCGAGATGTTGTGTGGCCATGTACTTGTACATAGCGTCATACCAGCTCTTCCGCTCTTTGGAATTCGCGTGCAAATCTACGTACCTACGTACCAGACACAGCACATGAAATGAACCAAACACGTAATATATTTTGTCTCAAAGGTTTTCGACAGCGATGACTATACAGTATGAGGTATTTTTACCCATAAATAGACCCAAAAGAATACTTGGAGACACTGCTATGCATAAATTAATTTTCGTTCGTTTATATTTTGTTTTTCTTTTTGCGATTTTTCTTTCAGTTGATAATTGATAATTTCTTTACGACATATTTTGTGAGTACCCTATGATTTTTCACCCAATTAGCCGCTTTAGAAAGATCTTGCCTAATTTCATCCAATTCGTTATTAAGCTTACTTAATTATGTTGAATTTAGTCACCAATTCGCCGATTGGGCGCTCGCGACAGTTGTATAAATTAACAGTGATCTACCTTGACAGCAAGCTCACTGTTTGGTCATTATTATACTAACATTGTACTAAAGGCGTATGAGCGTTAGGGCGCGACACAGTAAGATCGATATCTAAGTTAAAGCTTGTCGTGATTTCTTAATTCTTTGCTTCAATTTACAGTGGTTTTACGGGTCTGAGTCCGCCGCCCATCCCAAGATGGAGATCACACGAAGGACTTGATAACAAAATGAAAACAACATCAGTAAGTAGCTCATTGTTATGAGCAGTGCTTCTATAGTACAGAAGCGATATTAGGGTGGTCTTTAACGGGTCATGGCTCTAGTCAAATCTGTTTATGTTATTATTTAAAGAGTGGAGTCAGCCTAGCTATCTCTTTACATCTGTTTACGTTTCTGTGAACATTTTAGAAAAGTGAACACACGATTAGATGTCTGAGTTTCACCGTTCGTATATCATTCTGCCATCAATAGCCTTCAATCTGAATCAACATTTCTGCTTCAAGGTTCACAAAAAAATTTACTTTTCTATTCATTCGAAACATCACATCCAAATATTCAACCCTTTCGTGATAAACTTTTCTATCCCACAAATCCGTTATAGAAGAAAGGGAAATTTCCCTTTTCAAATGTTCATTGTAATCACTAAGTTATATTTACAGTTAAGTGCGACGTGCTGTATTTATATTACGAATGCATGTTGATAGTCGTTAGGGGGAAATAAAATCGTTACTAAGACTCCTTCTTGCGTGTGATACCCAACGATACCCAACAAAGCACGTCCAAAGATTACTTTTGACTTTGTGTTTTGAGCCAGTGGATTAAGAGTTGTGTTTGTGTTACTAGTTCGGGCTACAGAGGCCGCCACATTGATTTTGTGCACGCATGTCAAATGTAAACAGCCAAACAGTACACACAACAGACAAGGGCGCAACTCTGTTTGCCGACAAAGACCAAAATTTCAACTCCCAAGAATGTATTGTTATCGTCACGATCATAGAAACGTTTGTCCCACAGAAATGAAAAGCCAAAACTCTCAGCTTAGGTATTGCTTTTGAATAGGTTAGGAAAACGTATTTAACGCTTCAGTAAACTGCTATCTTTTTTTTCATGCACGTAACTGTGAAAGTTGTTTAGGGAAATATTTGTAGTTATGAGTCCAATTGTTTGAACACTGTACCCAGCCCCTGATAGAACCCTTTTGTTTTATATAGCAATTGCATTTAATTGTTTACTCGCCAGTAAATTAGTGTGCGGTACCGCGGGGGAGACAATGGACAAATCAGAATTGAACGTCGCGTTAGGAACCTTTTCCGTTAGTGAAATTTGAACACATTCCATTGGTAAGGAGGCTTCCGTCAGTTCTAAAATCCCAGCTATATATAGATTTCTAGTTTAGCTCCGTGTAATTAGCACAGCAAACAAAAGCACACACCATCAGAGATCTTTTTACAGCTGGAGTGTAGTGTGTGATCTAATGCTCGCTTTGGTTGGTTGTTTCTTGGTGTCTTATGGTCAATAAATTTAACTGTATCCGTTTTGCATTTGTTTCCTTATTGGTATGGAAAGTAAACAATGATAAACAATGATAAAATCGCTACAAGTTAGTTCTTTGTTTTGTTGTAGAGCTGAAACTTCGTTTGGTTTATTGCTTCTCTTCCGTTGTTGTTGATCACATTCTGTGGTTTTATGCTTCTCTTTCATTGGTTGTTAATCACATGCTAATTCAACGTGCCTTATTGTTACTTATTTTGCGAAATTCAAGACACGCGAATAAAGGGTTTTCGCCAAAATTGACCGCACGAAAGTTAATATTCTCTTCTATTATCCATGGTTTCAATGAAATTGCAGCACCTTCGCGCTCTTTTCGCCCCCAGGATTTAGCGCGCCCATTTTTTTCTCCCGGTTTTCTTTCTCGTCGCACGCGAAGGACTAAGTGGGAGAACGACTAGTTGTAGTCTATCCTTGCCCGTCGACTGGTCGTGCAATAATGAATTACTTTTGTCTCGGGAGACCTTTTTGTTAAGAATCAGGCATGTTACTGGCGTTACGCACAGCGGGTTTCTTCCCAAGAAACTTCCAATTTTCCTTTAGCCGTTTGAAGCATTGTATCCGCACATAGAAAACTACTTATCAGTTTATGATATTATTGTTTTACACAGGACAGCGTGGATCTATCGATCAGTGGTCACGTGACAGTCCGCCCTATCCACCCTAGCATTCTCTCGAGGCAGCATTGTTTCCAAGTGACCACGCCTCATGAAACCAAGTACTTCTCATGTCGAAGTTCGCAGGAGCTTGAGAAATGGGTTGTGAGGTAAACATGTGATGCTCGCTGTTAAAAATCTGCAAGTCTACGGATGGCCTGGTTCGAGGTTCGATTTCGAGCCCGGCCAGAGTTAGTGTGCTGTGTTTGTGAAGTTATGCTCTGTGAAGTTAATGTACTGCAAAGTGAGGACAGATATTATTTTTAAGTTTAGCTCTTTACTGATTTCGCGTTAGCTTTATGTTGAATCTGAGTTCCTCAATTTTAGCTTTTTCTTGGGATTTTTTTGCAACCATTGTAAAACCAGTTTCATTTAATTTTTATGTAACGCGAGCTTGATAATTTTATGGAAGTTGCCCTATATAAATTTTCAATTTTATTATTTTTACTATCACTAGGTTGAACTCTCGCTGCGGCTAATTCGAGTCCCTGTGTAACGAACGGATTACCTTCGGCAATAGATTTTAGCGGTTATAAATTCGTAGTCAGTATTAAGTTTTTTTATAGTGTCGAAATTATAGTAAGTTGAAAATGAAAACGAAAAACTTAACTCTGCCCGACTGAACGTAGTACACTCCTGTGAAATTTTGTTCAAGAAATTTGGCCATCCTTTTCCCTCGTCAGCTTCTTATTTCGTTTAGTTTTTCTAAAGTTTCAAACCAATATCATGTAATGAGATAGGAATCGCCCAAAAACGTCTCACACGGGCTCGCTCGTTAGGGATTCAAAGGTACCGATGATTTCGGCAAAGTAAAAAGAGTAACATGTCAACTTCGATTAATTGTAATGTTAGTAATTGCAGGAGCCTGTTTCCTCTTTTTGAAATTGGACGACAATGTAAAAGAAAATCTTGTCACTTCTGTTTCCGTTGAGGTCGATTACAGCCACTGTTCTCTATTATATCTACTGACTGGGCATGCTAGCCCGTCATAAACTGTTCATTCGTTTATTTGGTGAGCAATAGCTGAGGGACGTCTGTGTATTTGTATCAGTAGCAAACGAAAAAAACAAAAAATGAAATTACAGGAAACCATTATTCTAACGTGACAGTAGGGCGAATTGACCGTATCCGCCCGCGCTGATCCTCCCTTACCTTATTGATCCTAAAATCCGCTTCAAATATGCCCCAAACTTTTGAACGTGATCCAAAATGAAAGTGACGCGATGTCGTCATGGCGTAGTCACCTTACCTCGGATCAGTTACATTATAAAGCACCTGCTTAGTTCTATTATGACATCAGTCATCGCGACTTCCGCAAAACCCTTTGGTTTCACTTGCATCCCGTCAATGTTTATAGCATGTTACGGCGGCTTGAAGTGTTTGGCTTGTGACGGCAACAGTAGTTGCTTTCGTTAGCGGTTTTCAATTTTTTAGACTGGCAAGAATGATGAAATAATCGATGGAAAAACAGCTTCGGTTTTACACGGGATGCAACAGTCGTCCTTTTACGTCATGACTTGTTCTAAGATAGACGGCGGATTGAGGCGGAAAACTGTTTTTCCCGTGTAGAATAACCCGAAGCGGCGTTAAGTTTATTTTACCCGTACGCACGTTATCAGAAACACAACTGCAAGCTATTAAATACAGTAGCCATACTAGCAGATGATAACCGGTAATCAGGAAATGCAAGTCATACAAACGAGACAGTCTCCTGACAGCGAGACCGAAATGAAAACCAACTTCCGCCTTGTTAAGCTGTTACGTAAAGCTCATGGCAGGACCGCTCTCGAAAACGGGAGTTAAACACGCTTTTTACTTTCATAAATGTAATGATTGACAGCAGTATTCAAAGCTTAAATAATCGTGCGAGAAGAAATACATTGTTAATCGCGCCGACTGTAACTCCGCCAACTTCGCGATCCTATGGGACTTTTGAAGAGAATTAAAATTCTCAAAATGGTTCGTCAGCAGAGGGTATTAAACAGGTAAAAACAATCGTTAATATTAAATGTCTCGAAATGTCCTTGCCATCATGAGATCGGAAATTTATTCTCATTTGTCTGTGCTTGTAATCGAAGAAATTGCTTAATAAAAAGCATAGGTAACATATCAACGACATAACTTTATCAACTATCATAGTTAGTCATGATTCAGTATTCATTATAGATTTCGACTTATGGAGACTTCAAGTTAAAACAAAAAATACTTCAGCGAATTAATTTCGTCGTGTTCAGTTGTTAAAAACGGAGTATGACGTCTTGTCAGCGTTTAGTCTTCAACGAAGATTATCACAGTTTCTCTGATAAAGGTGGATAGAGGCCACTGAAAATCTTGGGAGAATTTTAACCTTTGATCGGAGTAGTTAAAAGGCTATAATTCTTAATTTTTCCCCTTTACTTTCACAGCATCAAAAAGTCGATCCAACCGACAAGAGATGTACAATACAGGACGGATATTGGTTTAACGGTATGGATTGTAGAGGCTAAAGGACTCACTGACAAACCAAAGCGACGGTAAGGCAAAAATTATTCATGGCAGTTAGATGTAATAGCTTGACATTTCGAATTCACTGCAAACCTATGATGTTAAACCCCGTTGCTTGTGTAACGCATAAACATATCACCTGGGGCCAGCCATAGCCAACAGATGAGATCTAATCGAAGTCTTTTAGTCCTTTTGGTAAAGACACTAAAGGGAGTCATGCAGCGTCGCAGTTTTTCGTATCTCGTTTCTCGAAGGTAACTAAAAGTTTTCGCACCCTAAAACTGCCGTAGCAACATCTCAAACCTTTTGACTAAAGAGCTGTTTTATTCACAATTTTTTAATATGACCAGAAGTTCCCTTCATACAAGAAGATTCAGGCGTGTATACCTCTGTTTCGAGATACAGATTAACTAAAGAATGGCTTCGCGGACCCGAAAAGTTTCCGGACACCCTGCGAGGAGCAGATCCCTGCTTAAAACAATATTCGTGATAATATGAATAAGTTTTTTTTACAAGAAAACAAGAAATCTATAAGATTTCACCAATGAAGTCGAAATTATGATTTACAATTCCAATTTGTTGGTTACTCTGACATATGAATGAGGCTCGTGCATACGCAGCATAAAACTATAGGTGTGTGATGTCGCTTTTGCCAAGTGCTTTGGTGTTGTGCCAGTACAATAGCTTTGAAGATCTGAATTACCAGTTAAAGCACGCGAACTTTTCTGGCTATTTTATAGAAAATCACGTGTAAGTGGATATCATTTTATTTTTCCTTTCTTTACTTGCAGGTTTTACTGTGAGCTGTTCTTCGACAAGGTCATTTACGCTAAAACGTCTTCCAAGACCAAATCAGACATTCTTTTCTGGGGAGAGAATTTTGCTTTTAAGTGAGTTTTAGAAGCACTTAAAAATATGCGTGACTATTGAGCGCTGTGCTAGTAATATAGAATAGCTTTTCTTGTGCACCAAGCAGGCTAAATTGGCGCTTACAGCAGCCTTTTTGGTTTACGTTTTAGTCAATTTAATTACATTTTGAGCGTAATGTGGTAAACTGGTATCGTGCATGCTTTCAGTGATTTACCTGAAGTCAAGACCGTTACGGTGCAAATTTACAAAGAAAGTGATGGCAAAAACAAGAAGGAGAAAAGAAAGCCTGTCGGTAAGAAATTTCACTTCTTTCTTTCTACTTTGACTTGCCACCGTCACTTGAGATGTAGTTGGTTACTACGAGAATCACCGAACCGTGGAATGGGTTAGACTTTTTGTACAGCGACCACTCCCACTTTCTTTTTTGCTGACCTGTCCACATTGGTTCGTGGAGCCGGACTGTAAGCGACTTGCACATATGGAAACATGACAGGAATTCAAACTTAAGGCGGAGAAAGGGAAAAACCCGGATAATGGTTTTAAAAATATTTTAATACATTTATCCACTTCTTTCCCTTTCCCCATCTTTAGTTTGAACTTTGAATGCAGTCAACTCACAACAACACGAAGGAATGTGGGCGGGTCAACAAAAGAAAGTGAAAGTGGTCGCTGTAGAAAATTTCG
>Ga0126337_10000098_pt1 | contig 30901 bp, 21 predicted proteins | sample DipCmetagenome_FD_92527 | JGI IMG/M metagenome (GOLD analysis project Ga0126337, IMG submission 92527) | Coral microbial communities from La Bocana,Puerto Morelos, Mexico - Diploria C A metagenome | ecosystem: Host-associated > Invertebrates > Cnidaria > Coral | place: La Bocana,Puerto Morelos...
TTAAGCGACTAGGAATATTGCTACTCCCCCCTGGATGGGATGCTAGTCCATCGCAGGGTTACCCCCAGCATTAAATTTGCCGGTACCCATTTATACACCTGGGTGGAGAGAGGCGCTGTGAGAGTTAAGTGTCTTGCCCAAGAACACAACACAATGTCCCCGGCCAGGGCTCGAACCTGGACTGCTCGATCCGGAGTCGAGCTCTCTAACCATGAGGTCATCACGCCTCCCACACTGCACTGCACCAAAGGATCAGGCTATAAATCTTCGGATGTGTACTAAAGGCATCTACGCTTGAGTATTGATCACTTCTCTCAGTCGACCTGCCATCAACATTTCAATTGACACTTAATCAACACTCTATCAACAGTCAATGAACAGTAAGCCGAGTGTAGACCAACTCATAAACATCAATCAAAACTTAGTCGACTCTTGACCGTTATGTTGATTGAGTGCCAACTGAATGTCAATTAGGGTGTCAGTGGAGGGTCAATCAAGTATCAATCAAGTGTTAATCAAGGGTCGGTGTAGGAACTTAATCAAGGGTATCAATCAACACTTCACAGCAAATGCTTTGACATATTAACTTTATATTTCTGAATTTACGGAAAACCACATTTGTGATTACCTGGACTGTTTGCACAAAGTCCAATAGGTCTGTCATTAATGCTACATGTAAGGAGTGCAAAGGGCTTCATCAGTAAGCAGCTACAGATCAAAAATCTCAAACCATGATTTGGCTACAGTGTGTACATTGCAGAATACCAGGCCCACTTATTGTGAAGTAGCCGGGTATTCTGCAGTCATTGCTCCCACGATTTTTATCTGAAAATTTGGTGCTTAAGGATTTTCTGGCGAAGTACCCAAGCTTAGTTTGATCTTCACTAGCTCGTTAAATTTTTATGATTCCTTATGTCTCGAGGGGTCAACCACAGATGAGAGGAAAGTCAAAAGTCACCTGCACCTGCGCTTGTACAATTCACTACATTTAGTATATCAATTTACAAATGGTAGTCACATTGAAAAAATACCAAATGCGGCCGCATAAACTGTGACTTGTACGTTGCTAATAAGCTTGAGTGAATATTACCTTCAAATTTAACTTAAACTAAGTGCTTAGCTATCGACAATCAATCAATCATGGTACGACATCCAAGCTTCAATAAGTCACGAAATAAGTGGTGGATTTGTTATTCGCTGTCCAACGTGTTTCACACATAATAATGTAGAGCAAGTAAGCTTAAACAGCTTCCTGTCCCATTTAATACGATTGTGTTTGGTTATTTTCTTTCGCTTACGTGGCAACACAGCACGCAAAGCTATTTTCGTTCAGTTAAAGCTTCGAAAGAAAAAAAGAGAATTTTTCACTCACTGATGATCTCTGCTTTAGGCATATCAGAAGCCTTGACTTTGTTCTTCTTGCCTTCATTAGAAGCCCTTTTCTTTCCCCCTTTACCAACTACTTCCCACTTCCCATTGGACGCCATTTTGAAATTGGACAATAGTTTGCAATGGAGTCACGGGAAGACACTACCACGTGACTAATGTACAAATCCTTGAATTTCCCGCCAAAGCTACTGATGATGATCGACTGTTTTCACCCGGAATAAAGTTACCACCAGTAGGCATGTAGAAAGAGACCATTTGTGTATCCTTTTACGATATTGACAGTTATTTAATAAGCAAGTGTTGTATTGGGAAGAGAGTACAGAAAAAAATTTTAGACCCGAGTAGCCCCTCATTCGGGAAATGGAACAAAGAAAACCGCGAGCAAAAAAAAAATGGCTGCGGTTTCTAGCGGCTCTCGTTCGCGCCTCGCTCGACTGACAAGGCGAATGAGGGAATACACGTAGTCTATTCTCAATTGAGTATTGTTAATCATTTCAGTCAGGTTGTGTTTTCGTTCATCAGTTCCACCAGGTTGACTTACTTTTCTTGTTAGCTAGATTTACAACAAGGATCCAGGTTAACAGATCTTCAACATTCATAATGCTCCAGAGAAAAGATTATTGGTAAAGACCTCGTAAAGATCGCCGTTGAAGTGCATGTGGAAATAATAAAATTTTAACAATAGTGGAGTGGAAAGGCACTTGGATTTTTCTAGGCTTACGCCACAAGCGTTCTATAACTTCATCTTGGCTTAAAATCATACGTGTCCGAGAAACGATCTAGAGATTTCTAAGGGGGTACATCGACGCGAACTCCGGTTATGTCCTGTTTGCTTGGAATTGTGTTGTGGTTTCTCTGAGCGTATGAATACTGATCACAGTCAAAAACGCAATTTAGTGCATAGTTAAATGTAACTTACTGACCATTAGCAAGCCAGATGGTCACACGAGAAGGAGGCCGATCTCAATAACGTGTCCCAAAATTCATAACGTGAGGATACAGCGTGGCAAGATGGTAAAAATTATCCGGGCGAGGATCCCCGTGTACTTTTCTCCCCCTACAAGGATGGGTCTCCGGCTCATCATCCAGCCCCGTGGGCACCAGTTCCAGGGACTCCAGTCCTTGTGCCCCCCTGACTGTAATTTTTTTCCTATGGGCCTGAGGGCTATTACGCGATTACTTAATCGATTGTCTTAGACGTAAAATAATTCTCCAAACCAAAACTATATACTTTAAAACCGGCTAGTACATCAAACAACGAAGAACCAAATGTTTCGGTAACGAATAAGTATCTGGGAATACCCCTAAAGTTGCTTGTAATCGGCGTTTGAAATAAGACTTTTGAAGATAATAAGTCAAATTTGAATAGCCAAAGTATCGCAAATGACTTCAAGAGCTTCTTGTTGTTCTAGGAATACATTATGCCTAACAAAAGTTATTTTTTACTCATTTTTCGATTTGATAACATGTGCTGGAGATTTTCCTTTTTCTTTATAAGACGTCTACACATCTCCTGGCCTTAATTATTTCATTTCAAATAACTGCTGTTTTAAATCATAATTGATTTTTATTCTTCCCCTGAGTGCTACTAAAAGTGTCGGAAATAGTGGGCAAAAGCTTCCTTTTTCGACTGACACATTTCAACTTACGTTTACGAGAAATAACTAATTTAATTCAAAGATTCATAGAAAAGTGAATTCAGTTTGCGAAAATCAGAAATGGAATATAAAAAATAGTTGACATTCGCCATGGTCAAGAGAAAGTAAATAAGATATTTCCATTGCGAATGGAAGAGAGGGTTATTTAGAAAAATCAAACCTCTTCTGGGGGGGCACCGGGCGCGTTTGACGGAGAAAATAGAGAATTGCAAGAAAATCAAAGTAGAATAAAACAAAAAAGAACTTAATAAATGATAGGAAGTGTCTTCGAAGGAAAAATTTGTTGATGAAGATATTAAAATGGAAATTGATTGTATGACATATGTATACTTGTACATATCCCCTCAATGTTCTTCTTTGCTTCGATTTAGGAAGACAATACTGAACTGAGAAAGGTGCGATACCAACAGTTCTCTGGGCAAACATGCGCTTCGTAAAATCTTTCAAGGTTTCGTTAGTCTTGATATTTTTTTATTTGTTCCTGTAGAGATTACACAGAAACGTTTTGCTGGGGAAGGTTCGGAGAACGAAATGTGGCAGTGTTTTTAGAAACATGTTTAAATACTTTTCTATCCTTTTAGGAGATAGTTCAAATCTAGATAATATTGCTCTCTTTCTGGCAATGTAACAGAAAATAAACACTAGTTCCAACCAATCAAAATGCTCAGTTTCTGTGTTATTTTGCCATGCTTTAATACCGGTATGGTACACGAGAATCTCTCAAAACTCTATTTTTCTCAGTCAGATGTTAAATCACTCGCTTGCACAAAACGGATATTATTAAATTCCCAGCCAGCCAGTAGTGTTCGCTTTATCATATTGAATAGCAAACAAAACAGGTCATATCAGGAAGAAAGTCATTTAAAACTATGACTTATTCCAAGACTAGTATGAAAAAAATATGTCAAAGCTCTAACGGGAAATGACACTTAGAACGCCAGGAATGGACAGTGAAATCTTCTCTGAGGAATATACATGGTTGGCACCAATAAAATTTATGCAAAACCAATTCCTGAATAGACCCAAAAACAGATCGCCTGGCAGCCGAATATGCTAATGTAACTCCCATACAAATACATTTGATGTCTTTAGTTCATTCTGTGAACTGATATAATTTGAGATTCATTAGCCAATCTTTGAGTTAGTTATTTGGAAGCCAGAATTATCGACCAAACCAAACAAGACGGAATCAAACAGGACGAAAAGAAGGGTGATGTTAAGGCGCTCCGGGTGTGAATATTGTCGCGTGACTTACAGAGTGTTTTGACTACAATGCCTGCCGTCCGAAATCTGCCAAATTATTTCTAGCTTTTCTATATTCAGTGAACGTTGATCATTTTGCAAAGATCAGTTTTATTCTTTCTTTGCATAAATAAATCCTTTTCTACGAATCATCAGCGAACTAGACTTAGAGAAGACTACATATTCCCTAAAGGCGAAATGAAACCCCGCAGTACGTATTCCTAAAATTAATTGTTATTCAAAACAAACTGCAGTGTACGGATAGTATTCCACCTCGAATTTTAAATATCTGAAATATATGACAGAACGATTCCCTGGCTTTTAGTTTTCAAATTACTTTTTCCTCGCACTTCACATTTGCAATGTTTGCCGATCGATTGAGGCAAAATGGTTTTCGCAAACATATACTACTGTTTTATTTACATTTCGTCCTATAAATTTCACTTGAAATGCTAAATTCAAATACAGAGCATTATGATGAAAATGGGATGTTTTGAGTTGTAAACTGGCCTAAATTGCATATCCTATGCTTTGCAAATGGCTGTAGAGAAAGGAATGGGGTATTTATCATTTTATGTTTCCGGACTTCATCCGGTTTTCCCACAGCTATCGACTGAACTCGTTTTCGTCAGGCTTTGGAACAATGGATTCTCTTCTCCTCTTAAAGCTTCATAATCTTTAAAACGAACTGAGCCGAAACAAATATATTCGTGATTTGAATGATTGCGTGTTCTCCGTGGTTCTAAACTGTCGTGACTGCGCCATAGTGTAAACCTAATTGCCCACTTTCGAGCCGGACAATTCGTTCGATAGCACACTTAAGGTGAAAAATACGCGGCACACTTCAATAGGTGCTGTAAAGCCCAACAGCGCCTCCTCGAAAAATTCACAATACTATCTCATTAGCTGTCATTTACCTCGTCCCGTCAACAAAGCCAGCACAACATCCTTCACTCAATTATCCCAAATTATGCGTGGATCCTGTCAATATTGTTCGATTTCGGGACATCTGTTGGCGTGAGCTGGGATTGGGTGTTCGACAGCAAAGCCCTTCTAATGCAACAAATTTCGTCCAATAAGAAATGAGACGGTCACAGGCAATTTGGTTCTATGGGCCAACAAACGCACCCATCGCTGACAATATTCATTCGCGGAATATTCTGGTTTGAATTCGGGCGTATTCCTTTCGAAGATGTCGTTCGAAAGGTCCTCATTCCGTCGCAATTTTCAGGGTTGGGTTGAATTAAACTACGGTGAAAATAGCCGGACCAAGACAATCACACGGAAAAAGTTCAACAAAATCTGCAGATATTTGCTGGGAGAGCCCCAGATCGAAACTGATGCAAAATTTCGCTTCTGGGTCAAATCGAAAGGATTTCGAATCGCTCATACCGAGGATGGCCAAGATTATGGGGTTTTATATGTTCCTGTCAAAGTCCCCCATACACGAGTAAGTCCAACAGTCGACAAAAGGGTTTCATACTCAAAATATTTGACTTAGCACGGTTTTGTTTGCTTTTATCTCTGACTGAGTTCTGTGGGATGTCTTGTGCATTTAGAGCGTGGAAATGCTGTACCCATACGAGCCTGACAAGATCGGACAATCCGCTCGCAGCCAAGTTGTCGAATATCGGAGGGTCGCTGTCGCGGATGATTTTTTCGATATCATTAGCAGTGTGCACATAAATGAAAGAGGAGTTCATGTTGGACAGAAAAAGACTTACAAAGCGGTAAGTTTAGCTTCAGGACTAGCTCTGCAGTGATGTCGTGTGGGGTCTAATGCGTATTGTACTTGCTATTCATCAAGTTTACTAGCAAAAGTGGATCTTTCACACACTGGTATTGTGGCTTTAAGTAAAGCTGAATCCATTCTCACTTGCGAATAAGAGTTAATGACTGCCGAAATATTCTTTGGTGAGTAAATGTTATCCGAAAAACGGCACTTGACGCGTAAAATGTTTTGGCATGAGACATTACAAATTATCAATGCGAATCATGAATGATCGAGCCGAGTGCGAATGAATATGCTCTCGGATAATTTTCTCATGTCGGCCGATTATTAATTCCTCACCCAGCTTCATTTTACTTGGAAAGTGGGTTTCTTTTTCAATGACAGTGTTATAAAAGAGCGCCTTGAGGGTACAGTAAATTTCTGATCACAGGCTTGCTGTATTTTCGTTAAGCGAACGGATGTATTGACCCCTTGAGCAGAAGGATGAGAAGTCCCAGTAATGAATAAACTGTCTGGATGTCCCAAAAAATATATAAAACCCACAGGAACCCTCTTAAATCGTGATGCTGTCGACACATTAAATTATCTCGTGGTTGGGCGACGAAAATTGCCACTCTCGCGGGTGGAATTTCTCGCGTTTCTTTTGTATAAAGGGGTTAGCTCGCGTGACTTTGCGAATGGTTCGCTTTGACCGTTTTCCATATTCAAATTAGTAAATTATTTTCATGCTACAGCGAACAGAAGGCAAGTGTATTGATTGTAAAACAATTATCTTAGGCTTTATTTATCTTATTTCTATGTTGAGGTTTTTAAGAATCGCTAATAAGCGTAGGGTTTGCCTGACCGAACGAATCCAAATTTGGGATGCATCTGTGTTGCGCTGGAGATTAGGCTCAACGTCATCCAAAAGCGATAAGACCAGAAAATGCATGAAAAATTGATATGTTTAAATGGGACGCAAACGTAAAATTAAGATTCTGTCAAAACAAGTTCACTTAGTCTGAGAAATATTTTGCGGAGTTTATCAAAACGGTGGGAGTTCGATGACAATTTCATTGCTATCCGGGGAATTTCTTTTTTGATATGCCCTTGTACTATACTATGTTCAATTTTACATTACACGACATATTAATTTTCTTCTACACTTAATAAATCAGCTTCGTTTTCACTCTTAACCATTAAATGTTCTCTTAAATCTTTTATTTCTTGTTTCGGGGCTTCACGCCACATCTTATACATAATTGCAGCTAAAAGGTTTCCCTTTCAACCCAAAGTGAAATTTCAACCCCATTTTCGCCTTAGGTAGAACGACGGCATGTTGACCAGATCTTGAGTACATTTTAATTGTGATTTCTAAAAAGTTTTGAAATGATGATTCAAAAAGTATTGTTTTCAGATAACAAACCTGTCCAAGCTGCACTCTGCCAAAGTACTCTGATGATAGCCAACTGACTACGGTAAAATCATTTGCAAAATTATGCAAGCAGCTGTTTGTATCGCACGATTTATTAAAAACTGAATATAATCGTAGACAACCGTACTTCATTCTTCAGGAAAGCAGACGGAATTTTTCAATGTTATTTATTCAGCGACTAAAGATATTTGACCTTTTCTCTTTAATCCTTTTTTTGCCGATCTCTTTTAATTTCTTGGAGTTCCAAGATGTTCGATTTTCTTGATGTAATTAATTCCACATTTGGGCTTACGCAAAGCGAAAATTTATGTGCTATATTTTTGGTGTCGTGTTTTGTTTTTATTTTTGCATTTCCATCAAATTGATAGGTGTATGTGTTTCCATTTTCAGTATCGCATATCTACAAAAAGCTTCTCTTGTGAAACAATTGCCTCGCTCACTCGTTCAGTAAATATGAATATGGAAATCAAACCTTCAGGACATACAGTCGATGTCTGGGCTGGGTGGGGTGAATCGATTCGCGGTTACTTCGAGAAAGAATGCTGAAGGCATTCTTAAAGTTTTCTTCATTAAACTAATATATTGAGCCAATTCTCCTTTCCTTTTTCATCAACTGAAAGTATTATGATTTTGTTTTCTGGCGAATTACAAGTCTAGATCTTTAATCAAAGTGTCAACACAAACGTTCCGAATGACAAAACTGTTAAATTAGTGAGCATAAAAAGTTTGCCATCGCAAAAAATAAGAATAAAGCCCTGATAGCTTACTTTGGTGAGACTTAAAATCTTGACATTTTGAATGTAGCAATGAGAAATAATCTCAGTGCTTATCGAACACATGCAGTAGTTGTAGAGATGATATTACCCATTTGTGAATTTCGTGTAGTGCGTTTATGATTTAAGACCGTTTGTGCTAAGGAAATTATATGAAAATGAACGCACCTGCGGAAGACTCTACTGCTAAACAACTTCGTGCTGAAAGTACAGGTTAAATTAGAAACGAGATGAAAAAATGACGTCAATCTATTTTTTTGGGATTCTAAACACACGTTTGACGAATAAGGACACAATTTCAAACTGCGCCAATATTTTTTTCTTCAGAAATAAGACTGGAAAAGATTTGAGCCACGCCATATTACTTTCTATTTTCGACCAACGTACAAGAAATTAATAATACAAAATAAAAAGCCTTAGGGAGCCACACTAGGCAGATATTATCATTTCTTTCTTGTTGACAATTCCGCAGTGACCACTTATCGCCCCCGGGCTCGTTCTAGGAAATTAGTTTTATATTGCTCTTTTCATCTTGAAAAGTGCTTTTAAATTTTCAGTTTCTCGAGACTCGATCCCATTTTAAGCTGACAGCTTCCTAAAATTCATTTTCGAAATATTTCCGTACGTCTAAAGAAATTCCGGCTTTACTTTGAAGAGAGTTTTCGGAAATATCGTGGCTTTTCGTTCTTCATATTCGCTTAACGAAAAATTCAGAGATGTTTATCAAATTCTTTACTATCTTATTTCGACCTCCCTTAGCGGCTGAAGATAGGTTTTCTAGTACACAGACAGGACGGACGAGTTCAACTGATGAATATTTTCAGATAAGACAATTCGACTTTTTCAGCAGCAACGAAAAACTGACTAAAGATAACGAAAACAGGTTATCGTACGAATAGAATTTCAACCGGGGAAAGCCTAAAAGTGCGGAAAGATAAGACGCTATCAACGCGTGTTTGGACTGAATACTGCCATAGAATGTCAGACGAAGATTTCTATTCGAAAACTCACATTTTAAAACGGATATTTGCTTCCGTAAACAGTCGATTCTCTCTATTTTATTACCGGGATAGTCATGACTCGAGGAACTTTTTTCATTGGACCTGAGTATTTCGCCAGGCGCTGGAGGAAAATGGTTCAAAATACCTGGTTGCATATTTATCTTAGTATGTTTGAAGCACTGAGCAACTTGACAGTGTATGTGATTCTATGCGGTAAAAGAGAAAACTCGTAATTAGAATAGAAAACATTAGCAGATGTCTTTTAATAAATGCGCCCAGTCACAATGTTAAATTGATTGAAATCCACCTAACCTTGGCATTTTTTGGTACCATTAGGCGGGACTTCTGGTTTGCGCCATTAGTTTGTCAAATATTCAAAGAGTACAAAGGATTTCACAGCTGAAAATATCAAGAAAGCAAACTATTCTCCAACTGAAATTAAATCTTCCGAGTACTGCTTATTAAATATGCCACTCACACAAACTAGACTTTTTAGGGTCTTAGCAGGTTTTTCTACAAATATGGCGCTCTTCTCTGAGCTGAGTCGAACGCTGGTACCGAGCCAATTCGATAAACGGATTTTAAATTGGTTATAAGACGAATGGTACCAGTCCAGCGGTTGATCCTTCGCTTCATGTTAAACTTGCTTTACAAAACATTGAAAGAGAAAGTATTGGACATCTGTGAAGACAACAACGCCGAAAATTTTGTAATAGATATCGCCATTTGTCAATAAAAGCTTCATTGACGGTGAGAATTTACATTTTCATTCCCCTGTCTCGCCATTTGTCATATCTTAGTTGCTTTACAACTATAAGCACTTTTGTAGCGTGGATGTCTTGGCAATAAATTGGGAATTCTGTTTTCAATATTAACTTTGTTTTGTCTTTTAAAAGAACTCCGTAAACTGTTCGTAAAAATATGGTGAGAATTAATCTCCAACACTGAAGCCGAACATGGATGGCAATTTGGGTTCAATAATATGTAATAAAATTATATCTAACACGAGAGACAGTGTTTCATCGGGATATCCAAACACTGAGAAGAGAGTTGAAAATACGACGCGCAGCGTGGTATTTTTGACGAAATTCGGCGTGTTTAGATATCCGATGAAACACTTTCTCAAGTGTTTGATAAATCTTCTCAATTGTAACAAAAAATAAGGAGTAAACGGAGAAGTCAAATCCTTAAAATCTGTACTAATTAAGACCGGTTATTCAAACCTCCTTCACGCGGTTGTGATTTTATTTGTTTTAACTTAAGCTTGGTGAATTATTAATGAGTTTGAGAAGCTTGTCTACACGTCTCTGCCAAATTTCCTTCAGAAATTAATGGCAAGAGACATGATTCACCCGTTCACCGCTGAGTCCTTGTGTTTGCGTATCGAAATACAGAATCTCATCACTGATTTCCCCACATTTCAGTGGGAGCGGCTCTTGAAGACTACTGGTATAACTTCGATATTGACCGTATTAATATCGTAGAAAGATAAGATTTTATACAGAAAAAACATATTTAATAAGAACTAAATTATTGTAGTAAATGCTGAAACTTAACTTAGAAAAGGCCATTGTTAATTAATTTACCGACTTTAAAAAACTTGAGATTCAAGTTAAGTTAAAATTGAATAAACTCAAGAAAAAACTTATCAAAGAACAGCATTCTTGTTGCGCTGCCTTTTTAGGGAGCCGGCGCTAAATCTGAGGATAACTTCAAACAAAACGAACTCAAATGAACCATGTTAGAAAACTGTGTTTACCTTTTAGTGGCTAGTTAATTAACTAAAGTTGACAAATATTGACATTTTTTTTTTCAAACGCAAATTAGTGATGTTCCTCTACGGCGTCAAAAAGGTTTCGCAATATTTTCAAACGAATCGCAGAAAAAGCAGCACTTGCTCTCCACAAAAAGTGTTAACAGGCGCAAACTACTTTTTTGTTTCCCTAGTAAACTTTTCTTCTCTGATAAAGTCTATACAATGTAACAGCAAATGCTAAAAGTACAGTTTACCACCGCAAAAAAAAATCCTTAATTGCGGAAAACCTTTTACCTTCTTTTTATCAATCCGTACTCGAGTGATCTAAAATAGTTCTTACTATAGTTTATAGCATATGACAAGAGAATACGATCTTTTATTTTTTCCAAGCGGGCACGGTAACGAATCCTACAATCTGATTGGTTCTTAACGCGGTCTGGATTTTCCTATCTCTGACCACGGTGACAGTAACGCTTGCGTGAGTTTTTTTCCGTGATTTTGTTTTTTCGTTTGAGAGTTTGGAAAAAAATAAAAAACTTATTTACCGGCTTAAGGTCGGTCCGTATAGTGAAAAACTGTGACCTCGGACTTGAAAATGATGCCCTCGGCCTGCGGCCTCGGGCAGCATTTTTAGTTTTTCACTATACGGACCTCCCAGCCGGCAAATAACATTTCTGTATAAGAGCGGTCTTCTACCGAGATTTATATACCGGTCAGAACATGTTTTCTTGCTGACATTTTCGCAGTGTTAGTCTTTCGCCAACACCGAAGTGGAATACTGCAGAAACCTCGACCATCTTGCTGGTTCGACCATTTCTTTTGACTAAGTAGGTCATAATCTAGTCCAGATAAAATGGATTTAATCTTAGCCGACTCTGAAAATTAGTGATTGGAGCAGAAACACATCTAACCAAGTGATGAATTGTATTTTCACAAAATTATGCAAAGATTCTGACAGGGTATTGTGATTGGTCAGTGATTGTGTTGATAATTAATGATAGCCGCTATACCTGAACAGACTTCCTGGGTACTTTCCATTCAGCTAATACGGAAATTTCACCCAGAAATTTCCCCCAGAAAATCCGAAAATTGCTTTATTTACAAATGCGAACCATTTAACAGAAAGTTTTGGGAAGAAAATTAAGTGGAACCGAAATTCCCGGTAAGACATTTTCGAAAATTTGGCCATAGCATTTTGGAAAATGGTGTTCCATTCGCCATTGGAAATTTCCTGAAATGTAAAAAGCCGTAATTGTTGGTTGAATGGAAAGCGCCCCTATTTCGAGTGGTAAAATTCTTTCAGTACTCGAGAAACTAAACCAACAAAACATACATTCTGATGACGTCAAAGGAAGTTTCTATGAAGTAAAGTTCACAAAAGCGCTACAGTTGGACTTTCGCAGTTGAAAGTCTGACCTTCGGCACTCCTTCAAGCGCAGATATTTTTCCTGGTAGCGAGTTAGGTTTACGTAGCTCGACTGGTGGACAAGTCAGTCAATCAGAGACACTATGTGATCTCTGTAGTGCCACGTCATCACTATGGAATGCCCGACATGTTACCCGAGAAGGGCGGATTGAGCGCGCAAAGCAAGATGGGTGCATAATTGTCATACTACGCGTGACAATTATAGCCATCATCTTCAGAGTCATAAGGGCAATAAGATCAGTTAAAATAATTAAAACACTTCGAATATCGCAAGACACAAAAGAGTTTTCACGCCGTTCACAGAAATCAAGTGGTGAAGAAAACTAATTTATACATCTTCTCTAACTTTAATATCTTTGCAAATGAATATCTGAAAGATGATATATTTGAACTGCGGAGAAAGATATGAAGGTATTATTGATCATCGCAGTTATACACACAACTTAAATGACCTCTGCAATACCGGTATATGATCAAATATATGATCTTTCATATATTCCTTCACCTTCTACGGGTATCTTACGAATTCACAATGTGACTAACTCTCAGATGGCTTGATAGCTCAGTTATTAGATGGTTCATTTGCATCTTTCACCTTCTACGGGTATATTACGAACTCACAATGTGACCAGCTCCAGATGGCTTGAGCGCTCAGTCGGTAGAGTACAGCACCGGTACCGCAGAGGACATGGGTTAAAATCCCGTTCAGGCCTGAATGTTTTTCAGGCTTTAATTTAACAACTGTGTGTATAACTGTGATGATCAATTATGTCTTCATTCATAGCTTTGTCGCTTTGGTCATTCTTTTTTCAAGTTGCTTGCATCTCAAGACGGTTGGAAAACTGAATTTTCTCCAATTCGTAGTAATTTATATTTGAATTCAGACTTCGGTAGATTAACAACTGAAAACGTATTTCTGGAAGTGAAAGTTAGACATTACTTACTTACAATTGGTGGATAACTGAAGGTGGGGTTTCACCTGAATTTGAGCGAAATTTTAAGAAGTTTAAAGAAGGGATAAAAGGAAGAAAATTATTTTGGGGTGTCCATCTACTAATTTTTCACTTCAAATTCTAATTTTAAAATCACATTAAATCCTCACCATTTCTTATTTCTCTAAATTTCACTAATCCTCCCAAATATCCCCAAAAATCACCCAAAAATTCCAAAACTCCGCAAAACATAGATTCGTGAGATGAATGAACATTTTTCGATTGCTTGAAACGCGAACGAGATATTCGCATTAAACCCAAGTTACGCGACGGAAAAACGGCCTTCAGGTAGAACCCCACCTTAAATATCACGTATTTGGAAAGATATACCACATGGAACAAAATCACGGTGATGTATTTAGGAAATTTGAAAAAAAATTAGGGCGAAAAAAAAAAAACAATCAGGCTGCAACGGGATTTGAACCCATGATTTCTACGATACCGCCGAAGTTATATGCAAACAAGTGATGAAAAGGGTTTCTTATATTAGGTCGCAAACACCTACGCATTCCTCCCCCGTGAGGCAGTGTCGTACTATCTGATGAGCTGCAGTACCTGCAAACAGAGGATCCAGCGGTTTAATTCAATCCTCCTGAAACATGGCAGACCTCTGTCACCTGTTTCTGACTTGGTAAGTGTGGTTTCCATAGCAAACCAGAAAGTTAAGATTTAGATACAAACGTGGCAAGGGACTACAAACAAAAATGCTGCTGTAAAAAATCTGATCAGCTGAAAAAAGAAATAGAATGGCAATGAAGCAGGGCCTATTACAACGTAATGTCTATTGTCAGGCGTTTTGCATGTGGCATTGGCCAATCCACAAACATTTGGATTTGAGTTTCATCTGAGGTCACCACCACGCGCATAGAAGACTGGCACGAGCTATCTAGGCCGGATTACACTCCTTGGCTTTCAGTTTGGATTGATCATGTCGTTGTTTCATTGTTATTCCAAGATTTAGAGTCGTTCCTTACGCTGAGCCAGTTAATTACATTTAATTCTATGCCGGTTCTCATTTTGACTAAGTGTAGCATTTTTTATTTGCTATTTAGATAGTTGAATTACTATTGAGCTTTGAAAATCAGTTGTTATCTTATTTGCAGGGTCGGGAATCCCCATCATCTGATCTAGTGAGTACTTTTTCGATTGAAATTGATAAATATTAATTTAATATTACATGTAACAATATGATATGCCTGACTCTTAGTCAAGCAGAACGATCAGTGTTTCTGATCTGTCTCACACCATGTCTTGAATTCCATTTAAAATTTCCGTGATAGTGAATTTATATTTGTAAAAAATGGTACTTTAAAGCAAGGCAGATTTTGTTATGTTACACGCTTGTCGAATTTGGTTTTTGCGGCAGACGGCGCTTTTTTCGTAAATCTGAGGTAAATCCAAGGTTTATTGATCAGTCAACCAGCACGTAAGTCCACTTTATAACGAGAGGCCATCAAGTCGATTTGAATCTTTCAGGGGCCAAGTACTGACTGCATCATATGCCAACTTACTTAGCGACTAGAAGAGGTGCAGCAACGGGATCATGCTCAGGACCGCAGGCGCGGATCCCTGAGATAAATGGTGAATAATTTCCGAAACAACAATTATCTTCTATATCCTGTCCATGGCCATGCTCCAATAGAAAATGTTATTGACTCTCTTAAGTCCCCTATTCTTGGTTTCTGAGTCCGGCTTTCTGAGACGCCTGACCGATTTCCTTAAAACGGTGGAAACCGATATGGATGCCCGCCTAGACATAACAGTTCTTTAGCCCTCGTCAATCTAATGGATCTACGATAACTTAATTTTTCGTGCTCGCGCGCTCATTTATTTTCCTGTTTCTGTTTAAGCGAACACAAACTTCCCTGGAATAATGGTACCCACAGATTAATTGCCATGAGGTGCTAGGGACTTACCTGATTTGCCTTAATCAGTGGTCAAAATCCTTTAAAAAAAAATAAAATGATGAGCTCGAAATTTATATCGCGTGATAGTTGGCGAGGGGGCAGCCTGAGTTAACTATCAAGCTTAGAGATGGAGAACAAATAATCTTATTGTTTTAGTATAAATCTAGTAGTCATTAAAACTTTAATCTAAATCCATTTCAAAGGCACTTTTCAAAACTCAAAGAAGCGGCTCCCAGCGCACGCTGCTATGCTAAGGAAACCAATCATAACATGGCATTTGTGACTGAACGCTAGTCGATTTATACTAATCAGCATTACTAGAAGTCTACTAGTATACTAATGCAAATGCTATAATCTGATTGGGTGAGCCATTGCACACCTTCAGCCAATAGTTTGCAGTGTCTTAGTGTGGCCGACAAACTTGCAATGTTTCTTTGTTTCTGCGAACTTTTAAAAGCACATTCTTTTAAAAGAAGTGGATAATCAAATTCCTGAGAAGACTTAAAGGAGGGACTTAACGGTTTCTTCAAATAAATAAGTTCGAAATCTTTTATTTTAGCAAGCGCGCACGGTGGTGTCGGATACTTGCAACCACGAGGTCGCGTTTTTTCACCTTCGTCTTCTAGCAGCTTCTTGCAGCATTTGAATTTTGCATCTACGAGTTCGCGTTTGTTTCGTCGCCTTCGAACTTCGCCATCTTCTAGTAGCATATTGCAGCATTTGAAAGTTAATAAAAGGCTTTAAACGTTAATTTCTCAGCAGTTTTATACGCAGTCTTTGTATTCAATACACATTCAATAAACAGGATATCAAAAGCGGGGGCAGCTATAGTGACATTTCGGAGTTATACCTCAGTTTTCCATAGAATCACGACCATTTTGTTGACAGTTGAGCGTACTCTGTTTACGTTCTCTTTAAAGTGTATATGACATGAAAAATATTTCCTGCTTATTTGAAAGGCCTTTCAAAATTCAGTAGAATGGCGTTTTTCTTTTTGAAATATCTTTTTTCGTTTCAGAGATATTGACATTTTTCTCTTATGCAAATTAGACTGAGTGATAACATCATAAGATTTGCAACTAAGAAATGGTAAAATACTGAATAAGCAGTATCTCTTAAACTATTAAAGCAGTGTTCTTGGAACTTGGCACCACAAATGTGCATCATAAAAGAAACAAAATGACACTTTTAGGGATGTTGCCATGACAACAGTTTTGCCGCTGGTGCTGTCTCATTAAAAACTGAAATTCCCAGTTTTTGTCTGAAACCAAGAACCAGCTAGCGCAGCCAATTCGATGATAAAAATTAGGACGATATGGAAACTATGTCTGTTCCAAGCAGGACCCTTTGGCTCACTTTAGAGGTTACAAATGGGGACCTAATTGTGCGAAGTTTGAGACAACGCAATAAAGCAATGAACCTAAACATTTTTGGTTTTCAGGCCCGCTCTGAAGAAACTTTTGGTTTGCGGAACGAATTACGTCGGCAAGGCTGCTCAGTACTCAATAAGCCGGCTTGTATTGGCTTTTTTAGATTAATACTGACATATTAGCATTGCAAATCGACTTGCTCCATGGACTCTTGGGGTCAAAGTTAAGAATTCAGCGAGCTACTTAAGGACTCCCGGCCTGAGTAATTAGTTAATATTAGGTACACAATGTCAGTCAATATTACAGACAGAGAATAATTTACTTAAATTGATCAGCTGAAGCGACTGGAAAATGTTGTTAAGATTTTTCTTTCTGTGAGCTAGCTTTGTCGGTCGGAATATTCAGTCAGATATCAGACTGAAATAAAAACTGCTGAGCAATATAGCTTTTGAAAATTTTGAATGACTTATTGAAATAAGAATGAATATATAAGAATAAATATAAGCACATTCAACAGCGGAATCGCGAAAAAATAAAAATAATAAATTACAAACTATTGACCCGCAAGTGTTTTGATAAGCGGCGATTACGTACTATTTAGTTGCATAAAGTGGTCAGTAACAATAATCATGAATAAATTTGCAATATTTCGAAAACACTACTCGAGATATGGCACTCTTAAGTCTTTCCCAAGTGCCACGCAGCTGACGAATATTTTTTCCTTACATCTTTTATGATTACTATATGTGGTTTCCGCCTTCATCTCACATCATTCCTTCTTTTTCCCGGCCACAAATACGGAACATGTAAGGACATACGATTTTTATTTTTTAAATAAAAATCGTATTTATGTGTGGTATTTCGAAAAAATGTCGTCCTTGTTAAAAAATGGAATTCCTTAGCGACAGTAGGGTGTCCAGAACTTTTCAGTTTGTTTTTTTGCCTGGTAGTCAGCGGTGACCTTTAAGAGCAGGCGTGGGGCGCCATTCTTTGCTTGTCCCACGTGATCAGCTTACGCTATCAGCTGCTGAGCCTGACAACAAAGGCCAAAAATTTGAGTCTAAATTCTGGCCCATTATTTCCCGGTGCCTCCTGGTACAGCTTCGGCGATTTTGGCGTTTCACCACACGATTGTGGACGGGTTCCGGCAATACTCGTCAGAGTGATTTCGACGGAAGAAGAAGCTGAAGGATTGTCGAACTTTCGATAGTACGAGTGGCTTAGAAGCGCTTGGGTGCGGCGAAAGTTGAAGGCTTGTTTGTACCCCTCGTCTCTCTGTGGCGTTGTCTAGTCCATTGAAGATGTCGACCAAAGCCCTTGCAGCCATTGCGAAGGTCAAGTCAGAGCATATTCTAAAGGTACGACAGCAGATGAAGTGGTCTATAATGTTTGTGTTAAATTGCTCTAGTTTTGTGCAATTCTTGGAGCATTTAGTTGCTGGGATCAAAGCGAAAGAAAATCGACCATCGCCGCGCCGGCTTTGTTGTTCGAAGGTAAAGGGGGAACACAAATGAGCGTCCCTTCGACTTCCTTGAACGGCAAGAGGTTCGAAAGCTTTTAGCTCCAAGCCTAACCGGATTTGTTCGCAGATCAGAAAACGAAAACATGTCTTGTAGTGTTTCATGCATAAGAGAATCGTTTCATCCAGGAAGGGCCAGATAGATTGCGTTTGCGATTTTTCGGCAGATGACACCCCTTGTCCTTTGAATCGGCGAAGAGAAAACAATGAGAGGCCCACGTTCTAATTTGCCGGCCAGATGGCCTCCGCTTTAACTCAGCTTTCATGTAAGTACTGTGTAAGACTTGTTTAGCTCGGAATTGAGGCTTCTCGCTGGAAATTTACGCCATTTACATTTTTTTAACGCGTGATCCGTAGAAGGAAGCGTTATAATATATTTGGCCTGTTTTCTCCCTCGAAAGACATGAAATATTCATACGCGAAATATTGCAAAAGTGAGGTAATTAGCCGACTCCTGTCTTATCTTGGTGTTGCATGCGGCCTTGCTATCCTATTTTAAAAAGATCTCTCCAATTTTCCTCATCTTTTTCTTGCGATTCGTGATCTCTACGGTTTGAATTAGATCACGTAAGCGAGGGAAGTCGTTGTCACATCAGATTTTCAGCATGTTAATTGTTTGGAGAAGGAGCATAGCGGCTCCCAGACATCTCGAATAAACAGTAGATTTTAATGTCGAAGAAGGCAGATGGTTCTTTCTTGTTTGTGTGGTAGCGGGACGATTCAGCGAATGCGTTTGGTCGCGGAAGTCGCGCTTGTAGTTGCTCCCCATAGTATTCACCGTATTGCGTGTTCAAGAATTTGGGTGTGAAAGGGTGCAACGCTGTAGATTGGAGCTTCTCGATCGGGCAAATCCACAGCGTGCTATTGAAGACATCCCGTTTGACTGGCCTTCTCTGTCCTAATTAAAGTAAATGATTTTTATTGGATCACTGATCGCATTAGGCCTTTCTTTTCGGAAAACACGATTATGACAAATCCACTTTTGGGTTGGACATAACAGAGGCCTAAGAGAGAGAGAGAGAGAGAAAATTCATAAAATTCCATTGACTCAAAAGCTTTTTCCATGGAGTTTTAGCTCTGAAGATTTCATTGGAAGTGTAGAAAACTAACATTGGTTGCAAAAATTATTCTCTTTATTTGCACTCGGGTGCTATAAATAGCTGCCAAACCTTTAGAAACAGAATTTTGTGAACCCACAACAGGAAAAAACTTAGCAAAACATGAATTTAAGGTAGAATGCTTTATGATAGTTTTTAATATCTTAATTTTTTAAATGCAGTTTTCGTCCACATTTATGAATTACATCAATGCTCTGTAAGATTAGTTATAAATTTAGGATTGATAATAAAATGTAGCTGTGGATTCTATTTTACTCCAGTACAAAGTTAACCAGAAACTCATGAACTGAATTGAAAATGAAGTTGGCCTTGTATGGCTGGAGAAAAATCCCATGCCCTGGTCATTTTCTGAAAAGTGTTTTGATAATTTTTTTAAAAAAAATTAACACCATCTACTATGTAAACATACACCAACTATGTGCAGGCTGATGTTTATGCACTCTGTAATAAGAAATCCCAGACATTTGGGATGCATTCCCCCAGGCCTTTAGGAACCTTTATGATGTTCCTTATTGTCTGGGATGGCCGGGGGCTAAGGAGAAAATATATAGCATTTACATTTTCGCCACATGTCCCAATTTTTTTACTGTTATTGACCATTGAACATTATAAATTTGTAAAGCACAAGTCATGACAGGAAATTTGCACATTTTTACATGTAGCCTGATTTACAACGAGAAGTGTTTCTTGGTTTAAAAATACAAAACTACTTACAAATAATATTGTTGATAATGCAGTGATTGCAACATTAACACTTCTTCCGGTGTCAGAAATATTTGGGAATGAAGGAAGTTTTGTAAAACAAATTTTATTTAAACAAAATTAGCTTTAAAGATAGTGTGTATTTTTCCAAACAGGAGTCAGATGTGGAAGCTTCATTCTCCAGCCACGACTCGGATGAAGAAAGCGCTGCATATGCTGTGAAGAGATTTAAAAGGGACATTACAGAAGATGTGTTTGAAGAAAATGGTAATAGAAATGGATTAGGCTCACCGTCACATGAACTTATGGATACAGCACTGAATGGAGGTCATGGCAATGACTTATCTAGAGATGGTTAGTTTTAATCTTTAGCAGGATGAATAATCTCATTTTGCATTTTGCATTAAAATTTTCAGTATTAGAAAATACCTTAACTGTTGCAAAGGTCAGCACACACTAGTGGATGTGTGCGGGCATGTGAACTCGAAACAAACTCCTATGTGTATAAATATATGTAATGGACACATGTTGTAGGGACATTATGCAAGGTGGTACAAACAAAGTGGATTAAGGCATAAAAATGTGTTATAGTGGAGAAAGTGTGGATTTTGCTTAAATTGCAATCATTTTGTCTATGCTTCATGATGAATGAATTCAAGCTAGTTGAGTTTCATGGGTATATCACACATGGAAAACCGACCATTAGAGGGAGAGAATAGAAAAGGTGAACTACATGTAGTTAACATAAGTCTTGGGCTATTCTGCCTGTATTTATCACAACATTCAACCGCAAAGAGTTCAAATATTGTATGCAAGGACCATACTTTGATTTATAGGTCTTGCGACTAGATGTTATGTAGCATTTTTTTGTGTGTGTGTACAACAGATACTAAGGAATGATGTTCACCCAGAATGGCCCAAGCATTTTCAGTTTAATAAGATGTACACAGCACTGTGATTAAGTTTTGATCCACCTGCAGCCTTGATCTTTACACCTATTACAAATCTGCTACTTTAATGGGTGAATTCTTTCAACAATAGCCAAGTTCACCCATAACAACAATTGACAGCCTGGTACATAGAGCAAGGTATTATGTACATCTAGGCATCAGGTTTCTTATTTTGTCTTGAACTGTTCATATGTCAACAGCTGCTATTTGTCAAAGTGATGAAACCTTGGCTGCAAAAGGACTGTTACCAGGCTACCAGACTTATTCTACAGACCAAAAACAAGAGGTTGTTAATTACGCTAAGGAAACTACAGTGCGTGAAGCCTCTCGCAAGTATAATGTGCCTCGCTCAACTGTCCAAGTCTGGTGCAAACATGGTCCACCAACAAAAAAGGAGAAACGTTCCCCTGGAGGGGGCGGACGTCGCTTGAGTTACTCTAATGAGACTGATGAGAAACTTTTGCAGTGGGTGCTCAGGCAGCAGGAGAAAGGGACACCTGTTACCAGGGATGCAATCCAGGCCCAAGCCAGATTGCTTGTTCGCGATGAATGTCCTGAATTTAAAGCTTCTAGTGGATGGGTTGAGAAGTTTCTTGCCCGGCATAGTTTGACAATTGCAACCAAAATGTCATCACAGAATCCAAGTGGTAGGTAAAGCTTGATAACTTTTTCAATCTGTGGCCGTGAAAGTTTGGTAACTGAGAAATTGTTCTTTGGACAGATGAAATATCTGGTACATTGTATTCATTTTTACTTGTTTGTAAGCCTAAGTTACACCACAGAGAAAACTGTAATACATTCATTTACTTGGCTGGTTACTGTTATACAAGCTTGGTAGGGGAACATCAATGGCCAAGCTTCATTTTTTTGAGAGTGGCAGCACATGTTGAGAGTCACATCTTAATCCCTTGAGATGGTATTTCTGCACATGTAACAAAACAGGATTATCAAAAGTATACAGCCTCCAGCATATTGCCTTCATGTTCTTGGCTACTTTGGTAGGCTATATGTCTGATTCCGTAGAAAAAGGTGGCAGAAACAGCCCTTGTAATCAAACAGTATGACAGCCATTTCATAACTTTGTGACAAACTTGACAAAGCAAAAATCTCTCCTATGTCAAATTGTTTGCACACTTTGAAAGTGTGACACATTGTCTGCAAATACATCAGCATTATGAATACTTGATCAGCCTGATAACCCCAAAATTTGGGATACACTCTAGTTGTGTGAAGTTGTAATGGACTTTTAGTTAGGTTAGAATATTCTATTGTAGTACACACCTGTCCTAGAATTCATGTACCAGTCTTGTGGTGAATTAACTTATAACTTAGATGATTGTTGTCTAACATGATATGACTAGGACATGAATCTTCGCTTACTGGATGTATTGGTAGGGTTTTTCTCATTAAAATTTCGTGTGAGATATCTAAGGGAATGTGCATCTATGAATTATTTGCAGAGGCTATCCCAATTTCATATGTGGTCCCAGTTGCATCCATTCCAATCAGCAGCTCGGGAGTGTTAAACCACAGTGCAAACAGTCCTCGAGCAACTGACGGACGCAGTGTGACAAGTGAAGACACTCGTAGTGACAGTGGTAAGAGCGAGGAGGATGCTGAGCTGTATGATGCTACGTCACCTGCTCTGTTGGAGAATACAGTCCCTGCTGTTATAAGGGTGAGAAAGGCGTAAATAAGCGTTACACTTACCATTGTTGCATTTACTGTCTTTGTTGAAGAGTAATGGTTTGAATAGAAGCAAACAAGTATACCATGGAATTTTAAAAGTAACAGCCCCATCACTTTCAGATTTTTTAGATGGTTAAAAAATGTTTACAGTTGTTTCAAACAAAGTGGAAACTTCACATGAAAAGTGCTGTTGCTAACCACCCACATAAACAAGACAGACTGTAGAAACAAAAAAGCTCTGGATAATTGGTACTGTAAAGCAACAGTAAAATGGTCACATTTTAACACAATGCAACTATTACTACTATTTGACTCTCTTGCCAGACAATATACAGCTTTGAGGGAGCTGTTGTTTTCAGGGAGTGGGGGTGTTACTTTCAGAATTCTATGCTCTCTACTTTAATGTGGTAGTTGATGTAAAGATCATTTACTTTTGTTGTCTTGGCCTGGCTCACATGAGAGCCCTACTCTGTCAACTACTTGTCCACATGGCCAGGCCTTGTGAAGATAAATGGTTCTATACATGTAGAAGTTTGTCATGTTCTTAATATGTATTAGTATTTCATTTGCTTATCATGTTGTTGTGTACACCTGCAGGAACCACCAAACTTAAGTGAGATGTTGAAGCCTATTCAAAATGCCAGCTCTCCTGCCTCACTAGGACTGAAGGATGAAGATGATGATGATGGAGAGGGAGAAGATGGAGACGGCGATGGAGAGAAAGCTGACCCTGCTAATGTCAACCCAGAGAGACTTAAAGCTTTCAATGTAAGAAGCCTTGTGATACAAAGATCAGCTATTTTATTATATTTTTGTACCACTTACATGTGTAATAACTTGTTTACATGTTAAGTACATAAGTATTATACATTCTTCAATCTCTTGGGATGGTAAAATGTCCTTGGTGTAAGTAAATGTTATATGGCTGGCTCCGTGAGAAGTCAAGAGAACGGAATCCATTGTGATTGGCACTATCTTGCTCACTCAGGATTACCTGATGTGTCCCAAAAGAAAATAGTGTTCATTTTCCATATGATAACTTCTTTATTGATCAAGATTGTTCGGTCAAGATGGCTCAACATTGGCCTCATTCTTGTTTTGTTTTTATGCATCTTAACTCAGTCTTGGTTCATAAACATAGCAAAAAAGAACTTGGCCAATATCCAGCCTTGACTGAACAAGCTTTGTCAACAGCCCATTTATGATGATTGAAAATGTATAACAATACGTGTAATTCAATATGTCTTTGATTAACCTAAACCTGAGATTCGTGTAGGTACATTTTCTATTGGCGAGTGTTTTGATCAATACGTGATGTATTATAAACATGTTGTCATCGTCATCCTTAACAAGATGCTCGTCATAGTCTGAAATATTATCCACTAACCCCTTGAGCCCCCAGAACAGGAAAATAAAGCACCTGTAACTTCTTCTGGAGTCATAACACACAAAACATGTATTTGTCCACCTATAATGTAGTACCACAATTTTTTGAAAAAATATCCTTATTCCAATATACCATGTTTTGCAGATGTTTGTAAGACTGTTTGTGGACGAAAACCTTGACAGACTTGTTCCGATCTCTAAACAACCCAAAGAGAAAATCTTAGCCATAATTCAGTCATGCAACAGACAATTCCCAGAGTTCAGAGACAGAGCAAGGAAACGAATAAGAACATATCTGAAGTCATGTCGGCGGCTAAAGAAACTAAAGGAGCCTCTCAAACGTGCAGCAGATCAAATGGTGAGTAAACATTTTAGAATATTTATTATTAATAGTATTTTTCATCTTTATGACTTATACAATTTGGAAATTTCCATTCTGTTTGGAGTTCCATTCAGTGGTTTACATTCTGGAAATGTGGAAACTATCCCAGGAAATTTCCCTACCATTTGTTGCAATTTTCTGCTAGATTCAACATAACTCTTTGGTAATATATCATTCATGTCTCTCCTTCATTTGTACATAAGCTGAAATAGAAAAAAAACCATTTTTTTTGAAAAATAACAATAAAATTGAAGGTTAGTCTTGAAAGAAAAATCCAGTTTGTTGTTTCATATCGAGCTGTGACTAATCCATTTTGTTTTACAATTTCACCCCCCATCTGATTGGGTGCACAACAGTAAACATTCCATAATTTTTTTCTTGTGTTTGTGGTTTTACGGGAAAGACCTTTAAGTGCCCATTCCATAAAATTTTATATTTTACCATTTAAAAGTCTAAAGGTATTTCTTTTATGATTTTTTAGACTTAGCATAAATGTAGTAAGCTTGTCCGTTATGACAAAATTGTGCAATCTAAATTGGCCCTCAGGAGTTCAAGACTTGCGTTTCTTGACTTGTTACTAAAACTGCCTAACTTTTGTATCATGCTGTTCCAGAAAATGTCAATACTCCCCCCACAGAAGGGAATTGGAATTTTCTGGGGGAGGGAGGGTGGGGATTTTTTTCTAAGACCAAAGCATTTAAAGAAATAAATCAAGCTTGATTGGAATTTCCAGAGGGGTGGGGAAGGTATGGATATATCCTTCTGTGGAGAAGGTATGGAGATTTTCTGGAACTACACATTAGTAATACCTTCAGGAACTAAAATACTTTCAATGTTAATCGTTCTTGGGTTTGGGGTCATTGTACATCAAGTACTGTTATTTGGTTGTTCCTTCAGAGCTCCAATCCCAACATGTCAGCAGCTCAGATGGCTGAAGTGAATGTAAGTTTACCTCATTGTCATTTGTGTGTTGTTTTGTTTCCTTTAATGTGCTACCATTTTTCATTAATCTGGGCGAAATTCCTATGCGTTCCTTTAGAGACCTGTCATTTCTAATACTGATTATCTGAGAACTGACTGAGGGCCAAGGGTACAGCTGTAGTCCTATCTCTGATTTCCAAGACCAGTGTTTTTTCCCAGTTTTTTTTCCTGGAAATACAAAATATATGCATGCAACCGCATCCTGTTTTCCATAGTACTTAATGATTTTGAAATATAATTATGTAAACCGTTAGTATTCAAATTATTTCACATTGTCCATGAAATACATTAATTTTGTTATTCTATATTATACACTGTCAACTGTGTTACAGTTGGATACCACTAATTTGAACTTGTTTATTTTGAATTCCTCTGCTATTTCAAACTCAAAACCGTATCCCTTGGATTTTCCCTTCAGTCATTTACTAAGGCCTTATGTATATAACAGCACAGTGAGGACTGATGATGATGATGATTTTGAACTCCCTCTGTTTTGAACTATTGTTGGTTTCCCTGAGAGATGGAAATAGGAGGGTTCAACTGTATTTTCTAAGTCTACTGTATGAGATTGCTTGGGTAGATTAGTAGAGCCTTGTACACAGTCGCTACAAAATAACATTGTGTTGCATTTCTTGTTTCGAAATCACATTAATTTGTTTCAAATAACACTCCTTGCAGAACATATTGGCATCGGCTTGTGCTAACGAAGCAGAGAATGCGCGGCATGTCAGTGCTGACAGTGAGATTTCAGGAAGTACAGGTGCTCTGCCGTCTGCTACGTCAACCTCTGCATCATCTCATGTGACACAGAATAACACGAACACAAGAAGTATTGACAGGCCAACAGGTAAGTGCTGCCAATATGTCTCAAACAAAGGAAAGTTAAAAAGGCTTCATTTTTCAAATTAACATGCATAGGAAAGTTAATAGAGAGAGCTTTCCATTCAACCAAAGTTCCAAGTTTGTGACATTTCAGAACCAAATGGACTATGGGATGTAGCATTTTGTATGGTTATCCTGGATTTTTAGAACAACAGGCATACTTTAATTAACAAGTTGAAATTTTGTTTCAAAAGTGTAACTTACTTTCGAGTTCCTTCTCAAATTTTTCTTTGTTCATTGCTTTTTTTGTTTGAAACCCGAATGAAAAAAAATGCTCCCCCATTCTGCTGTGATATACATGTATTGGAACAGAATGATACAAAGAGTGCTCTTATTTTTTGTTTTCTTGTATGTGCTACATAAGAATAGCTGAAAAACTTAACCGGCCTATTAACAGGATTTTTTTTCTTTACACAATACAGAAAATGGAGGCCCAACACTTCCCAAACCAAAGGTGCTCACCCAGTGTCAGATTAGTGCTACAGAGGTTCAGGCCATACGACAGTTGATAGCAGGATACAGAGAATCCGCAGCTTTCCTGTACCGCTCAGCAGATGAACTGGAGGCTTTGTTGCCACCTCTGTAGAATGACGCCATGTTTAATTGGTGAAAATTTAATGATACAGAAATGAGACTAAAAGGTATTTAATAAACTTTATGTAGACTGAACATTAATTTATGGTCAGAGAGAGAGAGAGAGAGAGAGAGAGAGAGAGAGAGCGTAAAATTGAAACTTAATGGCAAGTCATATATATATGTTTTGTTTGCTTTTTTCATTAACGGCTTATTTAGATTAGGTCTTGTTATTTGAAAGCCTAAAATTGAATTTGACTTTAAATAAATTGGAAGCTCAGTTCATTGTAGATTTGCACAAGGTCCTGATATTCTTTTGTATTTTAATGTCTTGTTGGGACTTAAGTGAGCTTGGTATATTTTGTGTTGACAATTTTGTAGAAGTTTATAATGCGAGTCATCAATAATAAGTTAAATTATTCATTTTGTATTTATTTTCTGACCTTGCAATCTAACACCAGTACAAAGGTTAAGCCATGTCCACATGTTTCTGGATATTTTTGAATCTGCAACTTTTTCTTTCTGGATTCTGTCCACACGTAGCATACTCACATCGCATTCACCTGTCAGCATGCATCCAATAGTATCCACATTCACTGTGGAGAAACTAGGCCTACATATTGTGCTGCCATGTTGGTCTATTGTTCAGTAAGGGACTGAAAATGATGTTGTTACATCATCAGATTGAAAGTATTCAGTATTGGAAAGTATCGCATTTAAAATATCCAGGTTTGCTGCCAAATTCGCCGGATGCTATGGACGTAAGCCATCTTCAAAAAGGAAAGGTTGCAGATAAAAAAATATCCGGATACGCATGGACAGGGCCTGAGAATACAAGATAACCTTTCGATATTGACTCTTGTAGGCCCAATCGTTCATGCTTTAAATAATTTGTGAACAGTAGTTAAAAGGTACATGTATCTCTGTTTCCAGTTAATTTAGCTGATCTATTTGCTAATAAAGCAACATACAACACACTCGGCCATTTTAAATAACAGTTAGCCATTTAGGAGACAGGAAATTTGCTTATACTATCATTTTACGGTTCCATGTATGGAAGAGAATATCAAGCTCCTTACTCGTGTATGGCTGTGAGCCTGCTATAAACTTGTCTTCACCTTGCTTTAGAAAGAACAAAGAACAAAGAACTGTCAGTTGAAAAAGAAAATAATGATGACTAAGAGATTTCAGACTTGACTAGAATCATGGCAATTTAGATTCTTTGACATCCTGCTACAAAGCCAAAGTTAATGAAAGAACTGTACTCCACTTCCTTGTTATTCTGCACCTCGTTGCATCAATACTGGTTCATTTTTATCTGTAGGATTATTTGTCTAATTTATAACTGTTTGGTGTCATTTGGTAACTTAACATGGAAAAGGAAAGAAACCTTTTGAGAACTGTCATTTTCAACACTGGCCTTTGAGAAAATTTTAACCCTCCCATCTTGCTGTGCTTGTTTTTTGTTGTTGTTCTCACGTCCAGCGAGCCTGTACAATCCCTTTTAATACAAGATGTTGACCACTCAGGAATTTTGTAGGTTTGAAAATGATAAGTGGCAATTAGAATGAATTGTTACAATAATTATTTTATTATTGACAGACTTGGAATCAGGTAACAAACTTCAATGCTAGCAGGGATGTGTTAAGTAGGAATAATTGTAGGGTGTTTTTTTGTTTGGAGAGTTCTTATTCAGGCAAGCTCAAACTTCGCACTTTATATGACTTTCTGATCCATCTTTTAATGCTGGATTAAGCCAATCATCTTTTGCTGATCAACGATTACCCTGGCCTTTTTGATTTCTTAAGTGAGCTGCTATTGGCTAGGTAGTGCTTGAAGAAACCTATGTTAAACTTTGGATATTTGTTATTTCACCATGTGATATTTCTTGAAAGTTGTTGTTACATATTTTTATCTGCATTACTTTATTCAATGGTACAATGATATATGTACGTCAAGTCATGCACACTTGACATGTACCCTTTCTACAAGAATTTTAAGGTTAGCAAAACTATATATCGATTTATTATGTACTACTACTTTAAAAGATTATACCAGATCGTGTTCCACTAGTTTTGTATTGATTTAGTAGCCACTAGTTTTAAATTGATGCCTAATGATTATCAATATGTTACAGTCAAACTATTATTGATTCAAGAATGTACAAGACTGAACCACTTGCTCACACTTCAGGTTGCTTGTTTGAAGGGTGCAGAAATGGGGAGAAAACTGACCATTACTTCCCACTTACTGTGCTGCACTCTTAATTTCTTTGCCTGCCATGCATGTTGACTTGTTGGAGTTTCTAGTTGCGTGACTACATTCTGTCACACAATGTGTAACACAACATATGTGAACTGTGGGACTGGTGGTGTGAGTGGTAGAGAACAAAACAGAGAGAACAAAACCATGTTTACTTTCACTCCCAAGCTTCAAGTCTATTTTGTTCCACATTTAAAGTTTGGATGAAATCCTATTGTGTGGCAATTTTAATGAAAGCTATTTATTTTTCAATATTGTGCAAAATTAAATTTTGCATTGTTGTTGTTGTCTTTTTTTTAAGAAAAAATTAACGTTGTTTTGTTGGGTGATGGAAACTTGACAGTTACATCTTTTGTTAAATGGTTAGAAAGATTTTTCAACAATATAGGACAAGGCAGAAATACTATAATTCTTATTTGATAGATTCTCAAGGACCAGATATTTTTGTAGAGTGCATGTAACCTTTTGACTAGTAATATCAGTAAATAGAAAGTTGCCATATCATTTTCATACAAATAGTAACATTCTGCATGGGTTGAATAAGGCAAGATACTTTTCATGATGTCATCAAATCATTTAATGTGTGACAATAACGGATTGCTTATTACTAAAATGTCCATTTAAGAATCACTGACGGCTAATTAACAATTAGTTAGACCTGCAGCCCTTGTGGGCTGTGTCAGTACCCCATGAGGCGAAGCCGAATGGGCTATTGACCTGTGGCCCTTGAGTGCCCTTGAGGGCAAAGGGTCTAATTGTTTTAGTATCACCCAACTAGTCGGACAGAAAAAGTAATAATAAAGTTAGCAAATGCAAGTTGAAGAAAGATTTATTTGGAAATAAGATGAAAGAATTTTGCTACTTAGTGACTATTACTAATAGTCCCCTAGCAGCGTAGCCAATCAAAATGCAGGATTTGCATTAGTCCACTAGTTGGGTGATACTAATGGAAGTTAGTTTTTTGGAAATTTCTGTTCACATGGCACTATTAGGGGGATACAGGTACCGTCTGCTTTATTATTCAGGTCTATAAAGTGATCTAAACTAGTACACAATGAATACAGGTTCAACTACTCGGAGTCCTTTGAGCTTCAATTTTCAGTCAAATTTGCCTGAAAATTTATACTATTCTCTAAACCTAGGAAGAGTATTTCTAATTCATTGAAGGTTTAAAGTACCTTAATTGTTTGATAACCAATTTAAAGAGAGTCAGGATATGTTTTTATCAAGATGTGTGATAGTTGTATAAAATTTATTAAGTTATTCTTTGTTAAATTATCCTTGAAATCTTGTTATCTTGTAGAGTTGAGAAGTCAATAAAGTTTTGACAAGTAATTTCAGGGTCAGTTGTTTCCAAAACGAGTATAAATTTTACCCCTGGGAGAGAGGTGTTCCCAGAAAATTTGTTTCGTGATGTTCAGCCTGCTTCCAAAAACATACACCCAATTTTAATTAAAATGTGTATTTGCCCTATCCTATTTATCCCAATGAGGCCAACATTGCTAAAATCGATACCCTATTTCTGATCAAAACGGCTAAAAAATCACAACCTTTCAGGCCGCATATACCTTTTTAGTATCACCCAACTAGTGGACTAATGCAAATCCTGCATTTTGATTGGCTACGCTACTAGAGGACTATTAGCAATAGTCATCAAGTAGCGAAATTCTTTCTTTTTATTCCCAAATAAATCTTTCTTCAACTTGCATTTGCTAACTTTATTATTGCTTTTTCTGTCCGACTAGTTGGGTGATACTAAAACAATTAGACCCTTCGCCCTCAAGGGCCACGGGTCAA
>Ga0126337_10000100_pt1 | contig 30564 bp, 14 predicted proteins | sample DipCmetagenome_FD_92527 | JGI IMG/M metagenome (GOLD analysis project Ga0126337, IMG submission 92527) | Coral microbial communities from La Bocana,Puerto Morelos, Mexico - Diploria C A metagenome | ecosystem: Host-associated > Invertebrates > Cnidaria > Coral | place: La Bocana,Puerto Morelos...
CACAGCTGCTTCCACTGAGATTGGCTGGCTTCTTTATTGTTGTCAAGCTTTTAATTAACGATTTAAGCACTTGCCAACCCTACGTGAAAAAAAAACAAACAAACTATAGATTAATTTGAACTTGCTGTCACTGAAAGGATTTCCCAAACCAAAACACCAAACTGGTATTGTTGTAAATTTAACATGCACTCCAATCTTTAACGCTTACCTATAGCTAGTTTAACAGTTTAACACGGTATCATTCTACATCTGTATCCTTTTCTTGTGACTCACAAAACGGCTTCAAAAAATCAAATTGCAATATCTTGTTCAGTTTCCAAAGTGCTACGCCTTATTCTACTACGCCTTTGCACTATGCTTTAGGTGTCTTTGTTGATGAATCCAATCATTTGAGCTGTATGACATTTGTTAAAAGCCATTGTGACCGGCTACAAAGAAATCACTTTGGGTTGGAACAAATTTTTCCCCAAAAGTTGCCGCATGCAACAGCTAAAACAAAGCAAATGTGAGAATTATTCCAGAATTTGGGTAGAACCGCCTATGACAAAGATATGAAAAAAGCCCAGATACTGTTGAGAAAATAATTGCTAATAGTTAGAACTGAATTTTGAAAAAACGCTGTGTCAGTAATAATAACGTTTCAAACGGAAAAACATATGGTTCTCACCCACAGTAAATTATTATTTTAGCGTAATTAGTCACCAGAAACTGTTTTAAGTATCATTTTTTTCAGAAAGACAACGGTTTGTTCTTAAGAAACAACAAGCTGGTCTTACTCAAGAAACATTTTTTGACCTAAATAACTGAGTGAATAACTGTTTTACCCTGATCTAACTAAAATTTAGTTTTTAACTTTTCATTCATCTTATGTAAATTGCCAACTCCCATTAAAAACCCACGGATTGATTCAACCTCTTTCAAAAGATCAAAGGTTGCGAAAAAAAACTTGACGAACTTTTAAAATAGAAAAACATGGCAGTATATACCTCTTACACTTTTGGAGTGTACGTGACGTTTTAATCGTCAGAATGTATCACTCAGGAGTTAAGATTGACTTTGCTTTCGGGAATTGGTTTTATTCTTGTTGCACTAACGGCACATAGTTTTTGCAAATGGTGTTATGGTCTCATCGTTGATTAGTTTGAACATAGATCGCAGATGGCTGCATGTAAATATGGCTTTTACGATCATTGTCAGGAAACCTGTCTCTGAATTGCTTTCTCTTCTGAAAGAAGCCTAATTATTTCTTCAAAAAACAAACCACAAACTGACGAATGAGAATAAAACGGACCAATTAACAAGTGCAACCAATGCTGTTAAAGTAACATCGTTAACAAACATCGTTAACTCCAAGTAATGTGTTTTCAATTCAAGAGCCACATTGCTATGAAAAACTATACTTTTTTACATATCTTTTTTTTTGTTTCATACTGTTGCAGACTTAGAGGTCGAAAGTGGCACACAGGACAGTTAGTACTCTACAATGCTTAACGCCCATCGGCAGGTTTATTAGTTTTACTGCTAAGATATCTTTTTCGATTATAGTTATAGAGTAAGTAGTAGTCGGAATATTCCTATAAAAATAACTCAGAAAAGACTAAGTCATGATGATAAAGAAGTTACTTCATTCAAATCCGTCAGAGAAAATTGTCATAAAATTTCTTGGATTTTAATCGATCTAACAGCAGGGGAATAGAATACATTAAATAGAAACGGAAACTCCCGGGTTAACGGGATCAGAAATGAGAAACATTAAACATCCAGTAACTTTTTAAACACTATACTTTGCGGGTTTTTCAATAGGAAATGTAACTTATTCTTACTTGCCAAACGCTTTGCAGAACCCCTTCTCCAGATAGTTTGACACCTGGTAACGTTATTGTTTTCTGATATGGTTTTCACAGTTATTGTTGTTTTTGGACACCCCGCATGGAGGAAAAGGCTAATATAAGTAGGCTTATATTTAGAAAAATCGGTATTGATCAATCTATGACACGAGCAACAAATCGCGATAAAAACTAATTCGATTTGATCTGCGCCGACTGCAATGTCTTCTTTTTGGTCCAATGCCACAGTTCATTCCTACAATACATCTGAATCTAGCAATGCCACATTTTCCTTGTTTAACAAGGCATGTAATGTTTTCGATAATTCCTTCTCCGTAAAGATCGGATTAATTCTTGTTTTCTCCACTATTATGTTGTTCAGTTTGGTTGGAAACGCTTTCATAATCGTTATTGTATACCAAAGAAAAGACTTGAGAAAAACGACAAACTACTTTATTGTCAACATGGCCGCTTCTGACTTCGCATATCAATTATCAGTGATTCCTGAGAGGATAGCTCAGATTGCATCCAATTCTAGACAGTGGCCTTTAGGTGGTACAGGAGGAAATATCTGCAAGGCGATAAGGTTCCTTGATTTTGTTTCATTTGCTGTTTCTTCGGGAAGCCTCGTCTGCATCGCTGTCGATCGGTTTGTGGCGGTGGTCTTTCCAATGAAAGCTCATCTAGTCTCGTCAAGACTTCGTACAACAGTTATTACTGCCATTTGGATTTTGGCACTGATGCTAAATTCTCTCGATTTGTATGCGTTTGAGTTGGTTCAACTGAGCAATGGCGACACTATCTGCACATATGTGAACGACTCTATTCTTTCATTTAGGATGTATTATTTAGTTTATTCGGGCATTTTTGCCATTGGACCGCTCATGACTATAACAATTTTATATTGTGTTATAGCAGTGACTCTTCGAAAACAAGACAGATCCCTTCGTGGTACATCAGTGCACCAGAAGGATCGCAGAAAAAAGCAAGCAATTAAGATGACTGCCTGCGTTATTGCTGCATTTTATAGTTGCATCTTACCATCTGGGTTTCGAATCGGCTTAGATAAAACTCTAATTGCAATATCTTGTTCAGTTTTCAAAGTGGTATGGTTTATTTCTTATATTATGCTTTACTTATCCTCGTTGATGAATCTGATCATTTGTATGACATTCGTTCAAAGTTTTCGCCAAGGCTTCAAAGAAATAATGACATGTTGGAGGAAATGTTTCACTTCAAGAAGCGACATGGAAGCCAGCCAATCAGTAGAAATGGCTCTAGAGATGAGAATTATTCCAGGAATTGGGGAGAATCCCTCATTTACCGAGAACTGACTGTGAAAAGGGAGACTAAACCTTTGCGACAAAAAATATTCTTTATTTAGTATTGAATTCCAAAAAAAAATGTTGAACCTGCAAAAAAGCAGCTTTTCGTCTCCTTCACAGAAAATTACTTGAATTCTTGTAGCATAGTTAATCACCACAGGCCTGTTATTAAATTGCTTTGTCCGATAGACACCTGTTCGTTCTGAAGAAAACAATTTTACCTTGAAACCGGTCGTTTGTGCGGTCAATACATAAGAGTAGTTCGTAAGTATTTAAGTTTCGTAACCATTTGCTTTAATGCATTACCACTCAAGCTTGAAAGTTTTGCTGACCTAACTTGTTCTGAATTCAAGAAGTGATCGGTAGTGTAGCATCTATCGTAAGCTTGTAATTTGTCGTCATTGCAGCAGCTGTTATTGTCTTGGAGCTAAGGGTTATTGCTTCTATTACTTGTTCTGTAGTCCTCTCAAAGGTTTGCAAGCCATTCATGTGAGACATTACAATTTGCCATTTTTTAAAGTAAAATCCTTTCTGAAAGTGAATTACATTAGCTGATATACTTTTGGAATCATGAAGATATGAAACTTTTTTAGGGGCAAATATATGTTACAGGTCAAAATTAAATTCAGGTAATAATTATTTTAACCTGCAGTGGTTTGATTCTCAATTTCCTTTGTCTTCTAACCCTAATTATTCATAATCAATGAATAAGTAGGGTTAAGAGACAAAGGAATTCAATTTTTACCTGAATTTAATTTTGGCCTGTAACATATCTATTGCCAGAGTATATCGTAACTCCTATTCCATTTACAAAAGGCATTACCCAAAGCTGATAATTATTCTTATCGTCGTTGAATTAAATGTAAACGTAGTTTTAATCTACCTGGACTGGAGACCTGTGAAGAAGTCGAATCCTTTGCCTTCACTTGAAATCTGAATTCCTCCACGACATGGTTCTGCCGGATTTTCATCAGAGCGCTTTCTTTTCTCACCTGACATTGAGTGGAGCCAGCAACGAAATCGTAAGCTTGTACTGAGCTTTCTGGTGTCTTTGAAATTGTGCCTTCGCAAAAGAGCTCGACCAGGTGAGCATTGAGAGCAAAATATTATACTGAAGTTTGTTCCATTTTTATTTAAGTATCTATCCGGGCCAGCTCGAATTGCTCCCACTGAATTACGACTGAATACGAATATTTGCCGTCGTTGGAACGAGCTTTGACGTACAATCTACGCAAAATGTTCACGAGCTCTTCTTTTGTAAACTCGTTTAATGGCTTGTTTATTAATGCTTTCTCTTTTCGCCAGGCTGAAATAAAATTATAATGACAATGGCTAACAACTTTTCGCCTTTTAGCATGTCTTTCTTTGGTCATATTTTAATTCAAGGACTGTCGGAACAGAGTGAACTTATAGTTGGAACCATGCGAAATCTAGCAACGAGCTTGTGCATTTCAGCATTTCTGCCAAGATAAAAAAAAAACGTCAAAAACGCTGATAGCGTATGAAGGGATTTTTTGTGGGGTGTTTTCTGGTACCGCTTTATTGACCAGCAGATTTATCTCTTCTCCTGTTACGAAAGCAAAGCATTCTGCCATCCTCACTTTAATTTTAATGCGAGACTTCAAAATTGGGGAATATCACTGGGGAATATCCTAAGTTAGTATATACCACACAAGTGAATAGTGCTTTTCGCGCGCGCTGATTGGCTAGTTCCCGGAGTTGATTAGCCAAGTACTATTCACCTCCGAGCAGCCGAAGAAAAACAAAATGGCTCCCCGTTTCAAAGTTACTCTTTGGTCCGCTAGTTATTCAGCTTGTGTGGTATATACTAAAACAATTATTTACGGTACCGCGAGCCAGTCAAATTTATTGAGCTTCAAGTCCATGTTTGCCAGGCAGAGGCGCTTAACGCTCACTTGACGACTTTATTTGTTTTGACAAGACAAAACCTCGTGTGAAATTTCATGATTAAAGTAAGCTATTATTCGTGCAATGTTTCTGACATGGGCAGGCAAAAAAACACTCGGTTCCCTTCAATAAGCTTTATTTAGATGGCTTTTTTTTTTCAGCTACACACAATCCACCAGAATTCTAAAAGAGTCAATGAATGGTGCTCTTATGAAAAAAGACGAGTAACCTATAATCACCCATGGTTTCATAAAAAACGCAAAGATTGAATTAAACCATGCATACCTCTTTCAGTTAAAGCAAAACCAAAACATTGACACATTAATCTCGTTTCATAGCTTTCACTAGAAGCACCTAACATACAACTAAAACAATCAGATTGGTTTGCTTGAATTGAATTACGCCTCAAGAGGCGGGGCATTCCCAGTAATGTAGGTAACAGGCCTTGGGCTTTTCCTGTGAAGGTCTCCCTTTATGCTTTCTGTTATCATACTCCTGTGATAGACTTTGGTCTTCCTTGTTTTTGGTATCACGCCGTTTTCTCCCAGCTGATGGTACGCATCGTGGAGAAAACGTGCAGGAACATTTGTAAGAGTTATCGGTCTTTTGAAAGAAAAGTTGGGCGACACCGCCTGTATCTGCTGCACATGTGACGCCCACTATCACATATCCCTTCAAGAGAAAAGGTGAATCCTAAGTGTGATCTATGATGTTGACGATTTGAAAATGAAGGATGTGTGTATGTGATAATGCTAAAATTTTGCTACCCGGCTAAAAGTTTATGCGACTGTTGACAACTACCCCACTTGCAGCCGTTTTTTCATGGCCGGACTATGCCGTTCTCCTACCTTGGGAAATTGCTTATTTACCATGATGGCTAAGATCAATGAAAACTTTTGAATTACAATGGTGCAGCTCTTAATAATACTGTATAGTGAAATACCACAAGGCTCTTACCTTCGAGGGGGACTTCAGGTAAACAGTCTTAGGGTTGTTTCCTCGAGTTAGATCGCTGACTACTCTTTGGTGTCTGCAACCTTTTAAGGTAATGCTGTCGCCCTTTTCACCTTTGACTCCAGGAAGTCCCTGGGGACCAATAGGGCCTATTGACCCATTAGATCCTTTCGGGCCTCGTGATCCTTTGGGTCCTTCTTCCCCTTGTGCCCCCTTTTCTCCCTGGGGGCCTTTTTCTCCGGGTGGCCCATGGGGTCCTGGAGGTCCCGGTATAATTGTTTGATTGACAATCTAGGAATGAAGGCGATTATGGGTTAAGGAGTTTTGTTCTTTTTAATGTTAAGATGAACTGGATACCTGACTAATGCTTGCTGTGGCTGATAAGTTAAAAATACAAAACGAAACACAGCAAGGTTTCAAAAGTTGAATTACTTAAGCATTTTAGAAACCGTTTTCAGACTGAAAGCTCTTGAAACACAAGCCCTTAGACTTAAAGGCTTACTTATACTTTTCTACCCTTGTACCCTCTCAGGAACATAACAAAATTTCGGATTCTCGCGAAGTAAAATCTGAGCTTTCGGTGCTAGACCGCGTTGCGTGAGTTTTTGCCGTGATATTAGATATTTCAAAAACGTTTAAGAAAAATTGATTTTTTTTACCGTGGCTACATTTTACAAATTCCTTTGATCTTTACAGACATTCACTCTTATGGCTTCAAAAATGCAATAAATCTAACCTGGATTATGGCCAAAAGTTCGGTCGTTTTGGCATCAATTTTATTGTCCAAGATAATGTGATTTGTATTTGTCGTACTAATGAGCTTCTTCACCTGTAAAACGAGATAAATATAGCGCATTAGCCTGTTCAATATTTAAATTCTCATTACTGATTGCCTGGCCATTCCTTTAATGCTGTTTTGGGGACATCAAGACTTCATCCATTACTTGATGTTTTCTACATTCTTTGCGCCTCTTTGCTTGATAGTGTTCCTTTAGTGAGGAGAAATTAGGTAATGGTTGTTCTTGAGAATACATAAGGATAAAACTGCAAAAAGTTAACAATAAATTGTCGACATGGAAGTTAAGAAATAACAACGTTAAGGAGTGAAGTAGGTATACTAAAGAGGACTTACGTTCGATTCCAGATCAAGAATTCGAGCCTTAATGCTGTTGATCTGGAAAGAGGAAAATTATTCATTAATTTAATATAACGAGAGTCATTTTTAGCACTTTTCTCCCCCTTGTCGTCTTCTTAGCCATAATAAAATTAATCATCAAGTATTCAACGGACATCATTATTCTTTCAACCGTTTCCTACAAATGAAATCGTCTAAATTTTCACGACTTTTATACTGAAATATGTGTTAAAATTAAAATGCATTTGATTTTTGCATATACAGTGAATGACTTTTGCTGCATTATTTATGAGATGTAAATGATTTAGACATTGACGAGTTCAGGTGCAGGCTGAATGATCTGTAGCGACAAAGGCGTAAATTTACATTCCTGCCTCTACAAATCTATGCCATTCTTTGAAATGTTGATTTTTTATCACGACGATGTATTAATAAGCTGTGAACTCTACTGATTATTTGAATTCAAGCGACTGAAGTTCAGCGGTTATTCTACTTACCTCCGCTCGATCACAGACTCCGGGAGGTCCTCTTGCACCGGGTGGTCCTGGGTCCCCCTGAGGTAAAAGAGCGGTTATGAACTGAGTTCCGCAAAACCAAGGCCAAAGAAATCACTCTGGCCAATCACAAAGGACACAGACGATCCAGTGAACCAATCAAAAATCAATGTAATTACATTCAGCTGACGCAAAGCGCGGGAAACGTGTGCGAATGAATAACGATTGTTGTTTTGTTCTGACGGGACGAAAAAGTGGCCAGAATTTTTTCAAACCAATCGTATAAAGTAGTTAATGCAAAACCAATAAGTTCGACACGAAAAGGAAAACACTCTAATCCACAAAGAATAATATAATGCAATTTATTGGCAAACAACCTTGACTAACCTTCTGCCCGTCCCTTCCATCACGCCCATTCTGACCGTCTCTTCCATCTTTACCATCAGTTCCATTCAATCCGTCCCTTCCAGGTGGTCCAGGCGGGCCCACTACAGTTATCCCGTCCCTCCCGTCCCTGCCGTCTTTTCCTGGCTCGCCGTCGTTGCAGCTACAGGGAAGCGTGGGTGTGGTGGGTGGAGGTTCAGATACACTATCAAAACTACGAAACTTTAAAAAAAAAGCCGTTAAGGTTGTTGGATAGGGCGCGTTGAAACGATACAGGTAGCGAGCGAGCCAGATGTCGCGTTACTCTGTGTTACTGAGCAAAGATACTCAATCTGTGACGTCAGACACTTTATTTCATGCGTCGACAAACAATAGAATACAATTTGTTTGCGCAGATGTTGAATAATTTCGTTTTAAAAATATCGTTTTCCGATCCCTTATTCCACTGAGCCAAAATGTCGTCAATGGAATCGGTTGACTTTATTTAATTATAGACAATTTGACTCAGTTAAAAATCGTGTCTAAAACCAAATTATGGTACTTCGAAATCCTTAAAATATATAAAAAAATATGTGAATCATTCGGACTATGAAGTCAAATATTTGAATATATTTACAATTTCTTTTTGGTGATGATTTCTTTAATTTATTACTGGGGCTAGGTCGTGTTAAATAATCATGTAATGAAAAATGCATATCAAATTTTATCAGGCATTTTTCAAAAAAATATACTTTGACCTACCGACCTACCCAAGTATGAGTTCTTTTTATTTTATGGTAAAATGTAAAAGAGAGAGGAACTGAATTTAACTGATAAACTATTCTTTATTTCTGAGGCTGGCTCTACCCTAGCTTCTGAAACGAGGTAATTTTAAGCAGATTACAGGCGGACGAAAAAATATTGAAATTACAGCCATTATTACTCAAGGCAGCGGTCGAAACGTCGTTTCAGTGTTTTTACAATGTGTTTGATTTACCATTTTTTTTGGTTAGTTTGATAACATAGATTAGAAACCAAGCCTATCCTATTCGCTTTTTTGCGATTGATCAGGTTAATATTGATAACAGTTTTATATTCTCTGACAACAAGCAAGATTTATTAACCGCAATTTCCTAGGCTAATAGATACTAGGGCAATTCTATATTTAAAAAAAAGTCGTATTTTCAGTGACATTTGTGGAGACCAAATTCATGCGGAACATAAGAAAATCCTGTTGTGGATGTAAAAATGATTCAGCCGATGATATTGAAAATGTATCTAAAAAGTACGTCCGGTTGTTTTCCATTTGAAATCTCGACTAAAAAGACTGCATGTCCCTTGTACAAATTTTTCAGTAACATCATAAACCTTTATTTCCCTTTTTGGGCAACGTCTTAGCGATGGTGCTTACCAGATTTGATCATTTGTCATTTCTATGGCTACTGCACTAAACCTGTCCCCTCTCTATCCTATTCCCAAGAATATCATCTTAAAGAATGACATAACTTACCTTATCAGACATTGAACACGTTAATAGCGTTGTGCTGTAAAACACAAGCAGGACAAACCTCAAAGAAATACAATTCAAAGACACCATCTTTGCGCGGTACTCACGTAAGGAAAATTACAATCTGCACTCTTTAAGTACTTGAAAAAACGCTTATCAAGACGGAGTTTTTATTACTTGACTTCTTTGATGCAAACTTGTGTTTGCACAAGTTTTTCCCAAGATGTCAAACTGATATGATATTCAATCAGACCTCAATTACTCTGATGTAGACAAGCTTTAATTAAACGGAAGGCTCTTTGGTCCGTTTTATTATGTTTATATCCATGGCGTGACCACTTGGTATTTATCTCGGAAAATGTATTTCAACCAACATCCTGTAATCCTGTTATTGAAAGCGGAACCCCTTAAAGTTTTTTTATTTACCGCAATTTAAAATTTGCGGTGATTTTACTGATTTTATTTCTTTTTTTCAGTGTTTCATGGCGTGGCGTGAATAGGATTGGAGGAAATTTGCAATCTTTCTCCGTACATGTATATTTTAACGGAAGGAAGAGGTTAATCTAATGGCAAAAACAAAAAGACTCGTTTTACACGTCAGGACATGAAATGTTTGATACATGAGGTCACTTCTCAAAAAAGTTGAAATTAATTTTGAGAACTTTAGACAAGCGGTTGATTTAATAGTAGCTGTAATTACGCCAGTAAAAGGGAAATAAAAAAGATAGTTTCAAATAATTCATTCATTCTTTTCATTAAGATTAAAACGTTTGCAACAGACAACTTAAAGTTGGCAAACAACGTTTTCAATAAAAATAAAAATTATTCACCAAAAAATAGACGGTTTTTGCACCAGTTTACATTCTTCATCAGTTAAAACAACCCCCTTAAACACTACAAATATTCAGGTTTTCCCTTGATGTCGTTGATGTCATGAAAACGTCATTGGTGTGGGCTCAGTTCAGCGAAAACGTCTTGGGAACTGTCTTTTCAATGTAAAGAAACACTTTATAACAGTATTAAAGTCTATGTATACATATATTAAGATCAAAAACGAAGAGGTCAAAGTGGCCTATGATTTCTCGTGGTAAAACTTAACTTTGAGTTGGCCCTGTTTAACCACACTGAGAGTAGTCTGTCGCTTCTAAGATATCTTTTGGAAAAAAATTCTCGGAATGGGCACTAAAAAAAATCTTCATGACAACCATTACATTGAGCTCGGAAATGAAAGTTTTATAAAGGAAATTAAGGTCTTTTAACGACACTCTTTCAAATGAGCCGGTTTTACCTATACAATTCCCTTATCGGCCTTAGTGATCTGTAGACGGCCACACCGGGAATATGTGATCTTAGTTTGAAAGATGTCTTTTGACAAGATGTACTGAAGTGTACCTTGTGGCGAGATTTTGGTAGACTGTAATTGCTATATTCCCAGATCTAATAATGGTTAAAACAAAATATTCTGTATTTATGTAAACAAAACACCACCTGGGTGCAGCCCGTGTCCCCTTTCTGTAACCTCGTATTCAGCCAGTCTCTCCAGTAGTACAACAGCACTGCCAGTGTCGAATGAAAGATTAAAACCAAATAATTCTGTGAGTGAAAATTAATAGCACTTCTTCTTGCACTATTCCATCGTATTTCCTACATTGTCATTACGACAATTACAAGTGATCTCTATTACAGCTATCACGAGATAAAGGGGATTGAGGTAAACAGTGACCTTAAGGTGAGCATTGCGAAACGCAATAACATTAATTCATCGCCCACTTTTATTCAAATCACACATTGCCGAGTAATAAAACCATGGCCTTGATATGTTAATTAAAGCACTCGCAAAACTAAAATGAACTCGATTTCTTCATACCAGTAGCTTGAGTTGTAAACTCAAGCTGGCGACGTGAGACATCACTCGTCACAGAATCTTTTTGTGATTATATCAACGGACTTATTGCCATGAATATCTGCCAGTTTGGCAGCGATCTCATCAGGGCAATATTGCTTATTTGTTTGGTACCGAAAGTTCGGGTTTTCACTCAGAATTACTTCCTTCACTACTTCTGCCACTTGCTCTGCACTCAACACCATCTGTGGTTGAGCCCAATACTCAGCCCATCTACTTTTGACTCTTTCCTCTATAACAAGAGATTTTTGGTCCACGGTTGAGTAGTCCAATCCCTCGGGAACTACAGCGGTTCTTAATGGAGTGTCCACGGGACCTGGCTCGATGAGCACGCATCTACAGAACATAATGGCAATCAACAATCAGAAACTTGTTTTTTTGTAGGAGGGGGATGAAGGGGTATAATATATGGGAACTGAGATTTGCTAATTGTCCAATGAAGAGATGGGATTTGGGTCACTAGAATTGGAAATCACAACCAAAAATATGGGGGCAAATAGGCTGGGAATGGCTCGTTGACTATTGACATGAAGTTCTCGGAATAAAAGAGTCAAGAGTATTTATTTGTTGCACTTACCTGATATTAAACTGGCGAAGAGTGGGAGCTAAAGACTCTGTCAATCCTTCTACGGCGAATTTCGTCGAGCTGTAAGTTTCAGCAGATGGAAACCCAGCTACCCCTGCGTGGCTACTGTTGTTTATGATCAGCCCACTTTCTTTAGCTTTCATGAATGGAATCACGGCCTTTATTAGTCGGACTGTACCAAAATAATTCACTTCAAACATTCTTTTCATCAGCTCCACCGAGACACATTCAAAAATGGAGAATACAGAAAAACCGGCGTTGTTAACTGCAAAAGAGAACGTTTGATCATTTGATTGCTATTCATTGTTTTTACGGGAAACGTACTATAACAGAACCATTACACTAACAGAGTCATATCAGAGGACCACTTACACTGACTGATTAAACTACATCATTCTTTTGGCACTACATGGAGGTTTAATTTCTTCGTGTCATTGAAACGAGTCAAATCGTCGTGCGGAATGCGATTGCAGCCAATGACTAATTGCGATGTGGCGTCCTGTTTTTTGGGGGAATAGCAGCACCTGATACCCTGAAATAACTCCACGTCTGTCAAAATCTGAATGGAAGTATCTCAGACAACACTCACCCCAGCCCACACGAGGCATTTTCAGGGAAGGTTTATATGAGAAATATCGTCCGTATTATTAGAGTCTAAGACTGATGAACCTCTTGGTTTATAGATGGTTTTCACTGTCACGCAACGAAAAAAAAAGTCGAAAACTACTCAGTGGATAAAGTCAAGAAATTGCAATCTTATAAGAGACAAGTAAAGACGACACTTCTCTAACGTTTGGGTCTCTGCGTTTTCCCAAATTTACAGAGCCCAGTATTCTTAAAAGCCCAAAAATCACAAGATAAGTTTCTATTTTTCCACAGACGCGATCGGAGCGGTATGTCACGCACCCCAATAACTCAAACTGCACAGGCTTCCAATCACGCTATTGAGCTGAAAAGTTGTAAAAGGACCTAAATTTAGATCACCTTATGCCTAATGAGGATAAAAACGTTTGTGCCTCTTTAGGTTTCGATTTAAGAATTTGATGACGTCTCATGAAAACGATCAATTGAGTGAACGCATACTAATTTTGTCTTTGTCTCCAATGTCTCACTCACGCAACAAAATTCGAGATTTTCGTTGGTAGTTCACATCTGAGAAATGACAACGAAAATTTAAACTACTCACAAATTACGTCAATTCTTCCCTCTTGATCGATCACTTCTCTGACAGCCTTGTTGACCGAGTCATCCGAGCACACATCCATCTGCTTGATTAGCAACGTGTCCCCGAGAAAATGTTTTCCTTGTTCCTCCAGCTGTCTTTTTTTCTCCAGATTTCTCATCGTTGCGTAAACTTTGAAGCGCTTCTGTGCATCTTTTGCTAGAATAAGGGCACTGGCAAGTCCTATGCCGCTCGAGCAACCAGAAATTACAACAACTTTGGGCGCCATGACTCAGACTGGCATACATGTAAATGCAGGAGATTAAGGGCATTGTGTTTGGACCAATCGGATGGGAGTGAATAACTTGAGGCAAGACAGGCAAAGTGCATGTGATCATCCGTGAAATTAATCTTTTCAGCAAATTTGCGTTACAGGTCGCACTGTCACTATCATATTTTTGTTCCAAACCGCACGTACATGTTGCTGATAAGAATAACAAATGGTGAAAAGGATTTAATTAACGCGTATTCGAACAAAAATTCTACTTGTACTGATTTATCATGATTTTGTGTAAGCTCGCCCGAAGAGAAGCGAAAATTAGCTCCCGAAATCAGGACCGGAAATATAATTACAGCGAAACAATTCCAATACCTTACAAGATTAGGGTTACCTAAAGGTTCATTGAGCGGGCTCGATAAACCACAACTCAGCTGTAAGTGCCAATCGCCGTACGGTATGTGTTAAGACGATTCTTGTAACTTCCGTTTACAGCATGTTTCATATGTTATTCACTTCCATTGAAAGTTAAACGAATGAATGTGAATGTGCTATATATGCTCTTCAATAATCATTCCCAGAAGAAGCCTCCGCAAGGGACGAAACGCGTCCGAAAAAGAAACGACGTCTACCTTTGTGCCGCTGAATAGTCTCCGTTAAAAAAATTACAAAATAATGATTTCTAGCTGGCTTGAATACTTGCTCAATATAGAAGACTACAATATTGGGTGCCATACAGCGACTCTTTTCGCCTAAATTATTCACTGCAGACGAAAATATTTGCTCTACACCCTGGCTTAGTTCGATTCATCCAGTTATATTTACACAATTACTGGATCGTGAGATTAAATCTTGCGCCCAACATAACAAATTTAGTCTACAAAAGATGTAGAGATTGTTTTGATGAACGTGCGAAGAATGTTAGAAGTCGTTTAACAACTGGCTTCTGTTCACGCCAAAGTCAACCTCGTTTTCTTGCCTTATCTAACCATAGACAGGAGCCCTTCCATAAATTAATAAGTATCAGGTTAGTACATTATCTTAAAATTATACGGGGCAACACAATGCGGCGAAACAGCGTTCGATAAAGGATAAATTTAGATCGCGCAAGAATATCAAAGCTCTTGAAAATTTCAGCGAAGAAAGTTTAATACTTTAGATTGGAGGAGTTTAATAATTACATTATGGAAAAAAGATAAGAAAGGAAGAATGTAAAAAAAATGGAGAAAACAAGTGACCTTTCAATTCAAATATTGATAATATCATTGTACTGACTTAGTACGTAGACTTTACCTGGGCACCGAAAGACTTCAAATACAGACCATATATTATTATAGATATTCCGTTCTTAGAATTATATACATGTTCTTACGAGAGCTTAATCCTGGAATGGAAGTTTTTAAACTTTTCGCATTGCCTAAATCTAATAATAGGCCAGTTAAATACATGGTTTGATTACCGTACAGGGAAGGAATCGCTGGGATAACGATCGTAATCGGAGTTTCATATTTCATCTACTATATGCCCCAACCATAATCTGATTAATCTGCAAAATCTACGCCACACTTTACCGAGCACAGTTGTTGAGTGCACTTAAAATTTAGTTTATTATTGCACTCTTAGCTTATCATTTTGTGCTGGTCTCTTGGTTTGACATTTGAAGGATGGGTGCATTGTAAATCACTTTTAGGCAGTTGAGGTTGCGGACACTTCGCAACGTGAATGAGCGTCTATCTGCTGACATCTTGGTCCGATCCACATACAGAGCATCTCCAACAACTCCATCTCTTAGATTAAGGCAAGCTTGTTCTTGTCACAAATATTACCGTGGTCGAAAATGCGTCCATCGAGACGACGAGGAGTGAGACACTTGGCGAGCCAAATGTCTCACTAGCAGCAGTTGCGGGTCATACGCTGCGCGAAAAGTATTGTCACGCTCGACACAGGAGCAACAAGGTACACGTAACTGTACTGCTGCCTTCTGTATTATCATATGGCTGGTCGAAAGGTGTGTTTCTGCTTTTAAAAGCAAAGTTTCAGCGCAGCTCCAGCGGCAAATGTAGGCTAGCTCTGGAAAGAGAGTTTTTTTGCCACCTCGAATTGGCGATCGTGAGCGATCAATGGGACAATCCTTCAGTGATTAAATACAAACACAAATAAAAAGGTAGACATGGGCCGTCTCAAGATTTCTAAGTCAGTTTGTAAGAAGGCAAATCCATTTTCTAATCTCATTTGGTTGTTAACCGCAAAAAATAATCACTTTCTCACGAAAATCGCCTTCAAAGAATTTTTTACGGCGGCTCGCATTTCTTGAAGACGCCAACAGTAGATAAAAGGATTTACAGCAGAATTCAAGAAAACAATCGTGCTTGTCAATTTCCATGCCACAGCAATATCAGCTTTCTTCCATGACGCCGAATCAATCCTGTCTTCGCTGCTAGTCAACAGCAAAGTAATAAACAGTGGAGTATAGCAAAGGAGAAGAAAGTAGTGGATGAGGACAGCATTGCCTGTCCTTTTAAAGCGTGCCATATACGAGTTAGCTCTAACACGCGTTTGGACTGCCTCTCTTTGGGTTTGAATTTGTTTTTGATGGCGACGAACAACACCATAAATTTTCACATGGACGGTTATTGTCAAAATAAGGCAAACGCCCACCACAATGGCCATGGCTACAAGAAAGACCTTATTTCCACTCCACAGCATTACACTTGCCATGAAAATGCTTACCAACCAGTTCAACATCATGAGGTACATGACCCGTACGACGGTGACGACGTTAACATACCTTAGATGATACTGAAGCGCCAATAATCTATCCACACTGATGGCTGTAACAGTCAACAAGGACACACCACACACCGAATAGGACAGAATGTGGAATGCTTTTCCCAAAGTACACGGATAACCTGCCTCGTGTTTGACGTATTGCATGAGTTCTATATACAGAAACAAGGGCTGAACGACAAGGCCAACAGCGAGATCGGTTGTTGCCAGTCCACAAAGTAATACATTCGAAGGACAGCGAAGAGTAGGTGTCTTCCATACTGCTGATATCACTAGAAAATTTCCAAGAGTGGATGTCACAAGGAGCAAGATATTAACTGCACAATTCGACACGATAATGTTTGGTGGAACGTTTTCAACCTGAAATACAGGAAGTTGAAAACACGGACTGTTGTCTTGAATTGCACCTTTTTCTCCTACGCAGTTGGTCGAGCAATTATTAAGCATGATGATATCCGTTTTCAAGTTTCAATTGTCGTGAAACGTTTCAAAATTGAACTATCATGAACTATCGTAACTCTTTTTCACCCACTTTCGCTGGCCTCTGATATTTCCTCCCACCGTTTTGTGAAGCATATCGTTTCATCGAATGCCGAGCGTGTATGTTCATCTAGTATTTGCGAACGTCATCGGTTCATGGCCGGAAACATAAAAAGGAACTGAAGTACACGATTAATGAGTTTGGAGACCAAATTTAGATGTGATATTGTTGTGCGAAGAATCCTGTTTCGTTCCAGCTCGTTCGTCGCCGAAATTCTATGAATTGAATTGCGAATTCCGATAGGCTCAGACGAAAATAACAAGGCGAAATTCCAGACGTAAACTCCTTCCAGTAATAAGCTCTTCTGAGAATAAGTCGGTGAGCCAATTGTTGACTTCAACTCTTGAAAACAACATACCATGGTTCAATCCGCGATTTCTCGAACCCTCCGGTTATTAGACCTCCCAAACGGACTCGAACCAAATTTGTTTCTCCTTGATTTCTTTCTCTTACCTTCACTCCTCAAATTTCGAACCCTGCTTTCTCCAAGGCTCTAATAAATCCGGTTTAAAATGTGGCCAAAGCTGGGATTGTTTGTCAAAACAACGTGTTACTGAACCATTATTAAAACAATACAGGCACTTTTGATGTTTATTGGTTCTGGTAAAGTTTTCTCAGCGTTTCACATCGTTTGGTCTTGAAGAGTTTTATCATGCAACCCTCGTGTGTTCACCTGTAATATCTTTGAAAACCGAAAGAGCGCCCTAAAAGCGCTCAAAACCGAAAACCGCAGAATAAAATGATTAAACTTGCTATTTAAAAACTTGAATCCGGCAAAAAGCTTACTCCTTGCTTTTCTGAGGGAAAAGATGTTTTGCACATAGTGGTTGACTGAGGTGAACTAAACAGGCCTAAAAACTTGTCAACCAAAAACACAATAACCAAAACCAAACAACTTCGACTCTTAGACCCAAAAACTGACAACCCGTTACTACAAAAAGAATAAATCAAAAACCGCAATAGATTCTAAAACAAGTAACGACCAAAAATCCGATCTAATTGAAGTGGCTATACGAGCCATCATTTATATAGCGAGCTGTATTGTTAATAGTGCAAAACGCAACAGTAAGTGAGTACAATAGGAGATGTGACACAGTGGAAAGCATGGTATAGTATTTCTTTTATGTTGTGTAAAGGTACGTTCCACCATTGCCCATGATCACTGACCCAAAAAAGTCGTGAATGACCAATACAAATACAATACACAATTTTATGCTTGTCCGGTTTAACTGTGGAAAGTTTTTGGATGTATTTCTAAAGTTACAATCCCTTTGGTGTTTTTTATTAAAGTCAACGACAACATTACATTCTACAGAAAATTGCCTTTAAAGTCTTTTTTATGGTGACTCGCATTTCTCGAAGACGCCAACAGTAAATGAAAGGATTCACAGCGGAATTCATGAATACTATCGTGCTTGTCAATTTCCATGCTATGGCACTATCGACCTTTTTCCATGACGCCGAATCAATCTTGTCTTCGTTGCTCGTCAGCAGTAACGTGATAAACAGTGGGGTATAACATAGGAGAAGAAAATAGTGAATAAGAAAAGCGTTGGCCGCTGTCCTTTTGAAACGTGCCACGTTAAAACCATCACTTGCTTGGACGGCTTCTCTTTGGGTTTGAATTTGCTGTTGATGGCGTCGAACGACCCGATATATTTTCAGATGGACGAACATGGACAAACAAAGGCAAATACCAACCACCAGAGCCATAACAACAAGAAATATTTTTTCATTCCACAGTATCAGACTTGCTAAAGAGGTGCTTGCCAACCAGATAAATAAGACAAGATGCGAGACACGTTGGACGGTGACGATATTAACATATCTTACATGGTATCGAAGCACTAATAACCTATCTACACTGATGACTGTAACAGTCAACAAAGACACACCGCATACCGAATAAGACACAATAATGAATGCATGTCCCAAAGGACACGGATACTGTGCTGGCTTTTCGATGATTTGTGTCAATTCTATGTACAGAAACAAGGGCTGAACGACAAGACCAACAGCGAGATCTGAAGTTGCCAGTCCACAGAGCAATACATTCGAAGGACAGCGAAGAGAAGGTGTCTTCCACACTGCTGATATGACCAGGAGATTTCCAATAATTGCTGTTATTACAAATAGGACGTTAATTGCGCAGTTCAACACGATAAGATATTGTGGAACATTTTCAACCTGAAATACAGGAAAACGGAAGCAAGTGCTGTTCTCTGGAATGGTCTCTTGTTCTTCTGGGCATCTCATCGAACAATTATTGTACATGATGATATCCGTATAACGGCCGGTTTGAATCTTTGTAAGTATAAAAACTTTGTGACACATCCAAGGCTTTTTTCGTCTATTTTTCCTTCCCCCGATATTTGACGGTGTTTGGTGAGGGGAATAATTCGTAGAATCGTGCACATGCATGCATAATCATGTGAAAGTGTCATGGTTCATATCCGGAGACATAAAAACAATTTCACATATGAGTGGGTTTGGAGTGCGCGGAGTGCCTTTGTTTCGGTTCATTTACTGTGAAAAATTGCCATGCTTGCTATAGGGAAGATATTGTTGACGTCACCTATTGTCATTAATGTGTCAACCAGAGCCTCATTGGCTGTTGAAACAAAGGATCTTTTGTTCTTGTGGTTGGCATATTTGAATAACAAAAGCAATGTTTGTAAACAGATATCTTCCCTATATTTAGAATAATTTTGACCAGAATGTTCCCAGAGGAGGAAATCTGGGTCGAGTGTAAGCTCGCAATCGCTCACGTTGGGACCATTACTGGAGATCAACAAAGCATGAGAAACTATATTGTCCGTAGTGATGGTCCTAAGAGCAACTTCGCGATGAGGCCCGAACCGGACTTCTCGCTTCTTAAGTGGCGAATGGGAGAAGCAAGTTGTTTTTTTATGTGATAACTGTATCAGCGATAACAATCAAAGCCCCCCTGTGGCAGCTCATGGGCCAAAAGTTAACTTTTGCCTCTCTGGCAAGAGTCTGTGCAAAATGAAATGTATGTCACCTGGTCATTCATTCTCATGAAAATCAAGTCATTTTCAAGTGAAACGTTTTGCATGAGCACTCGATCTTGAAAAGAAGCAAACATCACCTCGGGAAGTGGAAGTTAAGTCTGCATATGAGCCAAGTGGCCCATCAGACCGGCGCTTATCCCTGTTTCTGTGGCATGAAGTGATAAGCGGTGTTTCTACTATCCCCTGGATAGGATGTTAGTCCATCACAGGACTACCCCCAATATTAAATTCGCCAGCACCCATTTATATACCTGAGTGAAGAGAGGCTCTGTGAGAGTAAAGAGTCACACTTTTAACAATTTTAAAATGAATAATTAATTGTTATTTTATTCATTTGTACATGACGTAGTGTCAAAGAATAACAACGGTCTGTAGCACAATGAAGTCATACATGTAAATCAGAGTTCACCATATTCACCAGTCGGTCCAAAATTGACACCTGGTCACTGGTGTTGGTTATAATATATGTATAGTTTTAGTATTAGTGAGTCGGTAGTGCATTTGCGGTCAAGGTAAATTGGTTATGATTCTTGTTCAATTAACATTATGAAACAGCTGTATACAATTATGCAAAGAATTATAATACACGATTTTAACAGTTATTTTAGACAATCAACTTGAGAATGCTCAGACTGCCAAGAGTATATTGCCCACTTTCACTTAAGTGGGACCTGGATATTGGCAAAATCCTGTTTACTTAGCTTCAAGCTTTATCAAACATGAGCAATTTGATTTTAGCTTGCTGGTAAATGGGAAATCTATAGAAAGAAAAGTATATTAATTATTTCGGACAGTTTTGTTTTCAGTCTGAACCCAAAGTGAAAGAGATGTTTATATTTACAATTTATAGTGTTATATCAGGCGGCTCTGGCCCAAGGTCAAAACCTTATCTATTTTACAAAGTGTTTCTGACAGGAAAGACTTCCTTTTCATATAGATGTAGCTTCTAGCTTGAAACCCCCACCTAGATTTCATTTCTTGGATAAATAATCAGTTAAGGTTTGAAATCCCTGTCCTGTTTAGTCTTATAATACCTCTAGAAAATGTGCATCTTTAGTCACCTATAGCCGCCCTAGCTTGGTTCAATACGAATTACGTCACTACAAACTGTAGAGTAAACAAGTAAAATAACAACAATTGTTATAATCAAGTTTAGAGGAAATAAAAGTACATAGTATTTAGAGGAAATTGTTTGTGCTAACATAACATACTTGTGTTGACAAGTATCAAGCATTCTCTTCTCCATAAGTTTTGATTCCAATTTGTTTAAGTGATCTCTCATTTATAGAAGCAAAAACAAACTCTACATCACAAGCCACCATGTGCCACCACGTGTCCGAAATACGAAAGAAAAGTGCTGTGAACGACAACAAAACTAAAAGATAAGGCAATTTGAACTTCTTACTTGATGTACTTGAATTTTAAAATAAGTTTACTTGTTGTCTAATCACTCTGCAGTGAAACGAAAACAAAATAATTTCTAACTTAGTACAAGTAAGAAAGATCGGTCGTATAGGAGGGGGCATCTCGTTTATTGATTAGACGTAAATGGCCCTAGCATAGTTTATTACAACAAACATAAACGGCCCTATTATAGTTTACTACAACAAATGTACTAAACAAAATGAGGAAATTTTACTAAAACAAAATTTTCAGAATGAAGTGATCAAAAACGGAGATGCCGTCGAGTGACAACTCCTAAAGGACAAAATCGAGTGAGTGAACGCCATAAGACTGCCAACTGCCATCCATGAGCAAAAAGGAACATCGAATTGACAACATTAGACTTGCTACAAGATCTGCTTCCCAACCAGTTTAACGTCGAATTTTGTAGTTTCAATACTAGTGTATCTCATCAAATCAATGACCTAACAAAGCTTCAAACGCACACACTACTGACTAGGTCATACTGAGGAATGCTTTTTCGAGGGAATAGACTAAGGCCGAATGACACAACCAACTAAAAAAATTGGTCGAGTCCGGAAGGTCCATGGCGAAAAACGACGGAAATGATTATGAAATGCTAGTTAAAATACACAGTTAGACCAGATCATTTTTCATGGAATATTTTCCGTCTGAAATAATGGTACTGAGAAACTGTAGCAAGAGCTATTGTCTTTTGCTCTTCGTGAAAGTTCACAGAGCAATGACTGCAAAAATTGCGTATTGTCGAGATAAAAACATATCCCCTAAGATTGTATTAGAAATGTCCGTTTGCCTCGCTGGTTCACCGGTACTTTTATCTTTGCCAAACAGGTCCGTTTGTAAATATAATTGTGCATATGCATATAATTAAATCAGTCAAAGCGGAAGGCAATCCAAGCGAAAAGAAAATCGCGTAGGACGAAATTTATAAATTTACATTGTTAGACGAGTTAGAGGTTTAACCTTGTTTGTTCGTGGGGTTAGTAATTTTGCAGTCGTTCCATATGTTTGCTCGCAAAACACGAACTTTAGTTTGACAAATTTTGACAGAAATTAAAATGAGAAAGCTTGCGAAAACATGGTCCAGCACAACAAGTGCTTTGTTGAAATAACAAAATGGGCAGATGGTGAAAAAGTCGCGCAGATGGTCAAATAGTGGTTGCTTGTGGATCTTAAAGACTGTAAAGATGACTCGTTTGGTTGAAAGGGTAGTGATAGTTGATTTACATTTTTTTTCTGTCAAAGTCTGAGACAATTAGCGTCATAACACTCATACTCCTTTCTCATTTTTCCCTCGTATTTGACATTGGCTTACATTGACATTGGCCTCTCGTTCGATCTCAGCCTTTACCCCCCACTAACCAACAGAATTCTAGCTACCCAACAGAATAAAAACAACTTGTCTCTAGAAGAAGTATGGTTAAACTACAAGAAAAGCGCTGGCTATGGGTTTTCATTTTTTTTTCATATTTGCCGATCAGACTTCTGATCGTATGGACAGGTAATTAGCAGGTGGTGTGTATATTGCTGATTATTCCATTCTAGAGTGCGTCGAAAGTGTTTCCAATTTTAAAGATTATTTTATTAAAAGTGATAGGTCTGAGTGGTTGTTTTTTGCAGTTTCGTTTTTGAGTGCCCTCACCTTTACTGGGCCAGAAAAAAATTGGATTTTGTTCCTTGTAATTTGATCAAGATCTCAACTCATGATTTTACTAAAGCGGCTATGGGCCTCTGTTCATACTGTTCATAGACATTTAATTCCAACAATAGTTTGTTGTTATCGTGTTGGGGCCCAGCAAACAAGGGGGAAAGGGGAAACAAGGGGAAAAACATAAAGATTATTTTATTAAAAGTGATAGGTCTGAAAATCAAACATTGAGCCGCATCGGAGGAGCATTATCAATTGGGAATTAACCCCCGCGGTGAGATTGGAAGAGCGAACGTTTCGAGCATTCGTTTATTTTTGCTCCGATTCAGGGCTAAAAAAGGTATTGAGACTTGAGAATTACACTAAAGGTAGAAATGTATAGAAATGGGCCACGTTTGACATATCAAGATTCCCACCAGCTTTCAGGACTAAATTAGAAATTGTTAAGGTTTTTCTTGCCCCTCAATTACTAGAAGAGACTCGGATACAAAGAAAACACCACCAAGTATAGAAGTTTGCCCTGAAAGCCTCGGAGCCATGTACGAATATTCTTATATAAAACGTGGCTTATTGGCGTGAATTTCTCCAAAGACTCACTTACTTGTGATAACAAGTCATCGCATCTTTCCGTGTTGAATTGTAATATGGCGGGTCTTAATTTAACTTTGCCTTATCCTATTTCCTATGCAAATTCAGTTATCTTCGTCAGTACGTATATTGTTGATTTTAATAAGTAAAACTACGAAGGGCCGAAGAGGATATTTCATTTTACAAAAAAAGCATTCTTGTAAAGAACTAAAAAGCTCTTTTTTTGCTACGGAGAGTCTTGTCCATGCTTTTATTTACTCAAAACTAGCTGCTAGACTCACTCCCAGGGCAAAAAATTCAGCCTTATCCCTCCAATATTACATTTGCTATCTTTTAAGGAACAAATAACTTTTACAATTCTTCTAGTCTGACCTGCAACCCCTTCAAGGCCTCGATGATTACTACCGTCTTACTGCTGTCTTATCCAAAGACTAATGCGATATCTTAATGGCGTCAGATCCTTTGTCGGTTATTGCACCATAGAACAAATTAGCAGATGTCATTTTTCTTTTTAAGAGAGCTTTTTGGGATAAGGATTTTTATATACAAGATTGTAAAAAGGATCGAAAATCCGGTGTGATGCATAATGCATTTTGATAATTACCTGTTACTATTATCAAGTGCGAAATCTTCTCTTTATATGCTAGAAAGTGGGCTGCGCGGGGGCTTCATAGTTATCCGGGTCGAGCGATCCAGGTTCGAACCCTGGCTGAGGACACTCATAATGCCTCTCTCAACCCAGGTGTATTAATTATTACCATAAAATTTGATGCTTGGAGGTAGCCATGCATTGGACTAGCATCCCAACCAGTGGTAGTAGAAACGCCATACTCTAAGTCGCTTCATAGAAACCGAAGATAAGCGCCGGTCTGATGGGCCACTTGGTTCGTATGCAGATTTTACCTTAACCTTTTACTTTGGTCTCTGATTTGCCGCCTCAAATTCAGTTTCCGCGGAAAATATCTTTTAAAAACCTTTTTACAGCGACCCTCATTTCTCGAAGACGCCAACAGTAAATAAAAGGATTCACAGAGGAATTCATAAAAACTACAGTTGTTGTTAGTTTCCATGCCATGGCACTGTGGCACTTCTTCAATAATGCTGAATCAGCCCATATGTCGTTATTAGTCAATAGCAAAGTAATGAAAAGTGGCGTATAGCAAAGAAGAAGGACGTAATGGACTAGGAAAGCATTGGCAATCGACTTTTTGAAACGTCCCACGTTAAAACCATTACCGATAGATGCTTGAACTGCCTTTGCTTGAGTTTGGATTTGTCGTTTATGACGGCGAGCAACGAGATATATTTTTACATGAGCATACGTGGACAAGCAGAGAAACATGGCAAGTGCCACAGCCATGACAGCAAGGAAAACTTTATTCCCACTCCACAATATAAGACTTCCCAGAAATCCGCTTACCAGCCAGTTTAACGTCAGAACGCACCTGACTCGTGAAACAGTTACAGTGCTACCATATCTCAGGTGGTAACTTATTGCTAATAGCCTATCTACACTGATAGCTGCAACAGTCGATAAAGATACTCCACATAACCAATAGGACATGGTGATGAATGCTTTTCCCAAAATACAGTGATACTCTGCTGAGTTCCAGAGGAGTTGCATCAGTTCCATGGAAAGAAACAACGGCTGAACGACAAGACCAACAGCGAGATCTGTTGTGGCAAGTCCGCAAAGCAGAACAATCGACGGGGAGCGAAGAGAAGGAGTCTTCCATGTTACAGATAACACCAAAACATTTTCTACTATTGCTGTTATCAAAAGCAGAATATTAACTATGCAGTTAGACATGATGAGTTCCTGAGGAACATTTTCTGCCTCAAATACAGGAAAACGGAAGCAAGCATTGTTGTTTGGAATTCTCCTTGGATCTCCTTGGCAGTTGACAGAACAGTTATTGTACATGTTGATCATCGCATCGAAATAGGATGTATCCTGAGATCAAATTAGATCCAAGACTGTTGCACCAACTCTTCTTCACAACATGTTAATCTTTCCCAAGTAATAAAATAAACGGTTGGAACCAATCATGTGTTTTTATGCGAAATTAGATAGGTAGTCAATAAGACTGCCCTGTTTTTGCATAACAGTGGAATTAATTTTAACTCTTTTGTTTAATTTCTACAGCTCTGTGCTATCCAAGCAAACACAGACATCACGTACAACTTAGCACGTAATGCATGGTCGAACAGGTATCATCCGAGTTTCGATACTGTCGTTGTACTGTAACTGTCATGAAAATGAGAATTGCTTTTGTTTTTGTCAAATTGCTCGCCAATATTTCGTCCTTTTTCAATTCATGACTGTCTTTTAGAAATGTCTCTAAGAAATTAGGTTTGAATTTTTCATTCTTAGTCATTTGATGAAAAATTGAAATACATTGTCAAACATATATTTTTCAATTTAATCATAAATGTAGATCCAAGAAACATTTTTCACCTTTGGAAATTAGCCACAGATGAAAGTTTATTAATAATTGTAATTCGTATCTCTATGACGCAAAGGTTTGCATGTTCAGTATCACATTGAACACAGCTGGTAGTCAATAATTTTAACAGAAACACTGTTTAATGCAAAAAGGAGGTATTCATTGTCAATAGAATTTACATTTTCGTCAGGGACCTTTGTTAGGCTACGCCAGAAAGACTCCGAAACAAACCTGGGCGAATTCCGAAAATGGGTCCGTCGTCAGGATGTAAAATCGAATAGGGCCTTCACTACATAAATGGTAAGGTGATATCTCTTTTGATAAACTGTGGCGAAAAATAATCAGAATGCATCGAGAAATGTGTTTTTCTTACTGTGAACATTATTACCGATCAAAATTCAAATTATTGCTGTTAGTATGAACAGGAAGTGTGTGTCAGATCCATGCATCATTTATTGCGTTAAAAGAAAACCGATTAGCAAAAGCATCCGTTTATTGTATTCGAATGATCCCACATGAATTCTGAGAATGTCTTGAAACTTTATGCCGGTACTGTTTATCAAAGTCTTTCTCATACAGTCTCGTTCTTTTTTTTTCTTTCTTTCAACGAAGCGTACATGTATCAATAACCGAATTGAGAATGCAGAAAGTGACTTAGGACTCGTTTGCATGTATAATTAACTTTGCTGAGTTGTTGTTTTTACACACACCTGCCTGCTGTTTTAGTGAAAAGGAGCATCAGTTGGACTTTTTTTGGCTTTTTCGCAAAACTGTAATTGTTGAAGATTTCATATCATCTTCAAGCCTGTCGAAGTAATCTAAATTTTATGATTTATATTCAGCACCAAGGTTAAATCGACATTTTTTTGACGAATATATGAAAGTGCATCCTGGGAGACTCAGGGGCTGCTAGTGTTAGCAATATTTCGGGCGAAAGTTTATTTCAAGCGTGGACGAGCTCCTAGGCACTTATTTTTACCAAATCAGAACCAGAAATGTTCGAATTCCATCCTGCTGATTGGCGGGAAAACATTTTTCTATTTAATTTATTTTTACATTTAATGGACACGATCTCTACACTGTTGTTTTTGGTGATGCGCAAAGCTAGTCGAATACATACGATGTGCAAATCTCCGAATTTCCCCTTTCCATCCAACATTTCTTATATCACTCATTCTGCTTTCTCCTATATGTATCCAGTCTTACAATTCCCAGTCTTCACACACTTCACCTTGTCCTCATGAACAATTGACATTGAATAAGCAAAATAAATCGCAATGAATTGTGAGTATTGTAGCAGAAACGAAGGAAGGCACTTAATTGCAATTTCGACGTTGTATTTCTTGTATTTGTGATGTAACAGTTAATATAGTTCAAATTCTCAAACTGAAAAATTTTGGGGAGAATAAGCCCAAATTCGAACACTTGAAAATGATTTGGTAAGAATAAGTGCCAAGGGGTTTTTCTTGCTTGAAGTAAACTTTAGCCAGAAAATATCGCTAACCCGAAAATATCGTATCGTCTCGACTAGCAGCACCCAAATATTAACAAGAACTATGTATTCAAACAGATGCCCAAGACGAAGCCCAAGCAGAAAAACCATCAAAACTGTTGGAAAAATAGCCTAAAGTTAGCATAGTTTTAATTTGATTATTAAAACGATTAGAAAGATTGACACTATAAGCTAGCTATGCAAGTAAAATCATTCTCAAAGTTGATTGGCTGAGCGACACCCAATATCCGGGTCAATAAGTACATATTTCAAACTACTGGCATAACGGTGAAATTTAGTGCAAGTCCAGTATTGCCACCAAAAATTATCATATCATATTGCTCTCAGACATGGCTGTTATTACTTCCGAGAAAATTACAATAGTGCTTACGAGATAACATGAAAATTTTGCTTATTAAGCTTCTTATAGAGCAGTTGAGCACTCCTCACTTAAAATTGGAAATTGATTGATTTAAAATTTTCATGCCACTTTCTTGTCCAATTAGAAATGAAACAAAACCAATCGTGACTCGTACTTTTTCCACCTTTCGTGTCCACTTCGCGTTCTTATTGGTTCACTGGATTTTCTGTGTAATTTGCTATTGGCCAGAGTGATAACATTGGTTTCGGTTTTTTTACACTCAATTGTAAACGTTTCTAATGAAACTTCAAAAGACAAGTTAAAATTTATTGCTATAGTATACTAAACTAAACTATAGTAACGGTTTCTATTTCGTTATTTTTCTAAGAAAGAGCAAGATACAAAAGAAGTCTATTTATAACATCTACGCCCTGCTAGTGCAAAGAGTTATCTACTAGTGTATTGTAGGTGTAACTTCTCGTGCACATTATATATTGTTGAATTGTTAAATCTCCTGAATAAAATTGCAGATCAATTTGAGCTTTTAGTTGTTAATTAATATCAGAGAACAGAGTACGGGTTGATGACGGTAAATCAATTATTGTATTCTTTGTCATAAAACATATTAAGAAGCCTCGACTGTGTTCTGTTCTATTGCAAAGCAATTAGGAAGCGGTAGATCACTCAATAAGTAGGGAAAAACACTCGACTACGTCTCGTGTTTTGCCCTACACTTCTCTCGTACTCTACTACTTCCCGTGTGCTTTACAAACAGAACAGAGCACAGTCGAGGCTTCTTTATTTATTTAATACACACTCAGTTAGAAGTTAAGAATACTAACATTAATTGATAATACTATTATACTATCATTTCTTACATATTTAGTTGTATTACCAAAAAAAACTATTACTGCCCATATAAATGCCTTCGTACACCTGTTAAAAAGACCCGTTTTAAGGTAAATAAAACGTCATATCAGGTAAGTATTGAGATATCAGTTAGAATGTACAACAGAACTATATTTTTATCCCACGTTTTTATTAATTACCAGTCCTTGGCCTGTCGTTAGAATTGTCGTACTGATTTGTGATTTGAATGTGTCGAGGATATCTTTATGGTTGAATGATTGGTTTCTGGGAATTGCAGTTCTCTCTCCTGTGAGTAAGAGTTTTTGCCATGTAGGGAAGATCTGCCTTGTTAATTACTGGCAGTGATCAAGGGCTGTGACTTGCCACAAGGGTCCTTTAGAAAGAGTGCGAAAGCCTTGCGAAACCTGTGTAGAAATACACTGGACATTTACCAACAATGAATTTCATGTTTAAAAGGCCCTAATATGCAATACCATCCGCGTTGAACAGCTGCCAATGTTATTACGCCGTTGAAAGTTTGAGCGATGCGTAAACGGCCCGCCTAAATCCATGGAATGTCTCAACCCCAAACGTTGCAAATTTGTGACGCACAACGTGTATCCTGCAACTAACATATTACAACAAGATGGCCAAATCCGTGTGACAAGTTGTGCCTAACAAGGTTGCAAACAAATGTGGCGAGCGTTTCGTCGGGTCTTAACTTAGGATATATGACCTCTCAACTAGGTTTGGTTCCCTTATCGGTTTCTCCAGCAGATTAAAGGAGGTCTGCAGTATTTTGTTTGGCAAGCGCGATGACGAAAAAGTTAGAGTGCAGTGCAGGATTCCCACATCGAATGGTCCAGGATTCCTTGACCTTTCCTCTTGAGTATGGACTTAACTCTCAGCATAGTGCCTTTTTCTTGAGTATGGACGTAACTCGCAGCATAGTGCCTTTTTCTAAAGAAAACATTGAAATGCACAGTCCTCGCTTCGTTTTAAATTTTGATGGTTCATCTGTTATTCGAATTTATTTCCATAACAAAGTCTTAATAAAGTCCATGAGTCAAACCGAGCTATGAAAGGGAGTATAAATAATTCCTTCCTTTAATATAAAGAAACATATTATTTAAAAACTCTTAATGCATTTCCCGGTGAAACATTTAACAGTGACTCACTGTGTTTTGTCCATGTAAGTGAGAACGTTCCCTAATAACTTTCTTTTGCGCCAAATATTATGTAGGCAGGGAATAAAAATTAATGAAAACGAAATGATGGGAAGTTGATTATAGATATCAAGAGACAGTTGTTAATGTAATAAATCTCACTGAATACGGATGACATACCTTTGAGTCTTAAGAGAGTAGACGACAGGATTCACCATACTGTTGAGATGCGTGAAGAAAAACGCAAGGAAATGGGGCCATGAACCATGAATGGTTGCAGTGGTGTGTAACAACACCGGAAAAATGCCCATGCAGAAAAATGCGACCACGGTCAAACCGATCGTCTTGGCTGTCTTAACGTCGTTTTTAATCTGTCTTTCCATAGAACAGAATGTCGAGATACGTTTTCTCTGTCTACGTACGGTGCGCCAAATGGCAATTCCCATAGTGACCATAATTGTGAATGAAACTAGATAAACGGGAATTATAAAGTGTCTTCCAAATTTCTGTAAATATTGTATCCTGTAAACAAGCACTGGAACCTCGCCAAGATCAATATCGATCCCTAACATGAACATGCCATACGTAAAGACAGCTGCTGACAGCCATACGAATAGCACCGCTACTTTTGCCTTGTTGATTGTCTTCCACGAATGGTAGCGAAAGCCGTGCACGATGGCTCCATAGCGATCCATTGTCAACACAATGAGGTTGAACACTGTTAAGTACATGAAAAGCACGTACCAAGTCACGACGAACCACGAGACAGAGCGACCCTTTAGGAAGGG
>Ga0126337_10000102_pt1 | contig 30441 bp, 10 predicted proteins | sample DipCmetagenome_FD_92527 | JGI IMG/M metagenome (GOLD analysis project Ga0126337, IMG submission 92527) | Coral microbial communities from La Bocana,Puerto Morelos, Mexico - Diploria C A metagenome | ecosystem: Host-associated > Invertebrates > Cnidaria > Coral | place: La Bocana,Puerto Morelos...
GGATCGAAACCAACCTATGACTGATGACAAACTTTACACGAGTCTTTCAGCCAATACCATCATGGCTAAACTGACCAATCAGTTTCAACGAACCAGACATATAACATCATCACCTGACAAACAACTCACTTGACTCACCAACAACAGTTCTTTTCAGAACTACCTTCACCCGGACGACCACACTATACGAACTACTGATACTCCTGGGTTCAAACCATTCACAGTGTAGTGTAGTGTAGCGTAGCGTAGCGTTGCGTTGCGTTGTTGTTTTGTAGTGTTTTTTTGTAGTGTTGTGTTGTGATGTGTTTTGTTTTGTTGTGTTGGTTTTGTTGTGTTGTATTGTGGCGTATAGCGTTGTGTTGTGTTACATTGGGTTGTTTTGTGTTGTGTTTCGTAGTGCTGTGTTCTTATAACTGGGCTACCATATACCACGCCACATTACGTCAACAGCTTGTGCTTGTTCTGTGTTTCTTTTGAGTTATGGAAACACGATATTTTTACCAATCAGCGTGGGCATTCTGTTTGAGCTATCTTCTAATTTGTATAGTGTAATCATGTAGGTCTGCTTTGTTTTCAGCCTGTTCTATTTTTTTCTCAATTAAAATTGAAATAATTGGTAAGTAAAAGCGACAAAAGCTCGAAAGCTCCAACGTTTTGTTGGGTGTTCTTCGTGAGTAAAATAATTGTGATTCAGATAAAAAAAAACATTGAATTCCCAAAACAATTTTTCTTAGATAAACAGAATTGACAGTTGTTCTATGAAGTAAAGCCTCCTTCATAAGCGAATTTCGCGCCCAACAGTACAAAAGTGATCTTGCGCGATAAAAGCCGCGCGCCGCCATATTTGGTTTGGTCTTTCGGGTTTTAAATCTCGCGATAGCTCCATCTTTCCCGCTCGGGTAGCCAATCACAGCGCGAGATTCGGTTCATCTTGCCCGCCCACGGAGTTAGCCATATAATAAGTATTTTTCTTCTTGTTGTTTTAGGTCACTTTCAATACCACACGATTTGAGAACGAAAGACAATACTTTGACTACCAAGGTTGGTATTAAAATTGTCTCTTTTTTTCAGGGATTTCTGTCCTTTTGATTTGGAGAATGAACGTTAAAATCGACTCGATTTTAAGAGAATTGAGAATTGTGCTGCACTATAATTACCTGCCTTCCTTCATTCTATGTCAAAAAAAAAATTGACAATCTGCTTCCTGGGTGATTATCTAATTTGAATTTCTGTTTCAGTTTTCTTCCCTATTTGTGTTATCCATCAATCCCTGTGGAGATTCCAACAAGCAACAAATTAAATTAAATTTTCTTGGGGAGGTTCCAAGACAGTGATAACAAGGAGCAATTTCGGCTTTTTATTGTTTTTACTACAAAACGCGACAGGTGAATTAAATAAATGACCCTCTGGGTGGCGCTTTCAGTCTGTGTGAAAAAAAATTAATCATCACCCTCAGTTCTCAGAACACACGGCTGATGCCTCTTGATGATAACATCATCACCATATTATTAAAGCGAGGAGCTTTGAAAAATAACAGCGCTTTTTGCTGTAATCCTTTTTTTTCTATCCATTTAAAACGAAACCTGTAATGAAGGGGAGGCTGGCTGTTTGTGTAGTTTGTTTTGCTGAGTGCCTTGCAAATGTCTCAGAAAGGTGTTCGCGGGCAGCTGCGGTGTTATAAACAGAATACTTTAATATTTGCACAATGATTTCTTCCGACAGGTAGTCCTATTTGTCCTCACAACAAAGAAAGCTATGTGATCCTTGCTTGGCTGTTACACTGCAACAAAGGTAAAATGTGACTTTGGCAAGTTTGCGATTAATTAGGACGAAGTTTCTTGCGAAACAAGGTTTGATTTCTTTGACATTGTTGCCCTCACTTAAGCTTAGCATCTATAAAGGCTTGCTAAATGAGTAAATTGTTAAAAACGGTCGGCGGGTGAATTGAAGCAGAGCGTAATATTGCATCATGTTTTAGTGTTCTTTTTATTAATTATTTTATTTCCTGTAAAAATGGAAACAACTAAAGTAACGAGGGTGTTTAATGCTTTATGGAAGCTAGACGTTTTGTGAATATTGAGATTAAAAACATTGAGCTTTTCTATTATGAGGACTATTATCTTACACCGTCACTTAGTACAAAGGTGCTAGATCCTTTTGACACAAATAAAGTCATCTATTTTATTTTATTATTTCTTCTATGAGTAAGATTAGAAAATGTATATTCCATTCCTAAAAATCTCTATTATTTTTAACTCGTGCAGATAATTATTACTGGATTGGCTTTGTCATACATTTACTTCAATGTTGGTTCTAGACTTGTGGCGATTTACCAATTTGAGAACGAAAATCCAAAATTATATTTCGACACTTATACACTGTGAGAATTCAGCAAGAAGGTCATCAATCTAGCGTTACTAATGGCACGAGATCTAACTTAACGCAAAAGGCGTTTTGTTTGAAGTTACGTGTTTTTTAGTCATTGTTGTACTCGTTTATAGTCTCCCTCATTTGATTGTATTTTGTTGTTATTGTTTGTAAGGATCCTGCCACGAGTAGTCATCTGAAGCAAGTTAGGAACTCTGTTTTGGTGTAAGTTATGTTTTGTTGTTGGTCATATTTTGATGTCGTTTCTTTTTTTTTTCTTGCCACATATGGAAACGCGCTAACTTGCGACAAAAACAACATGACAACGGCTGATTAATAGTACTGCATATAATGGTAAACTAAAATAGTAGCTTGGGCTATATGTGCTTAAATGTCAGCTCGTGACATTTATGTCTTGTCGGTACTCTCTTTTTTAACAAGATTATTGGTTTTTTTCCAGTTCAGGCTGAATATTGTCACTGTTTTATCGATTCTACCTTACAAATATTCTTGTGAATAATCTCAGATTAAGGTTAACGGTTGTGGTTCACGAATTAAGCGTTTGACATTATAATGATGACTCGTGCTTTGTCCGATGATGGTTTCGTTTGCTGGTTATTTGATACCCTGATTTTTGTTCATTTGCCCATGGTGGGTTTGTTTTTATTTTTTTATTTTTTAATGTTCAAAAACAAATTTTATGCTGCTAGCACACCTGAAAACAGGATCTTTCCTTCTTACGAGTCAATTCGGCCCAATATTTTGATTAAGTAGAATGATCTTCATCATAACCTTAATAATTATTGAGGATAAATTACGAGAAAGCGTTGTCAAGGAGGAATAACGTTTTGCCTCACTTAGACGTCAAATTACCTTTGTCATTTTGCAAATGATACTGCACGAACGTTTTAACAGGAAAACAAACGATAACGTTTTCGTGACTGATCAGTGTGGACGGAAGGCCTAACCGTAAAAATAGGGCTCCGTTTGCAACTTCCTCCGGCTTAGTGTCAAGTCAAGTCAAGTCAGTACTTTATTTACCCTCGGATTGTAGAGTAGCTTTATTAGCTATTATCTCCGTGCATTTCAACAGCACAATGGGCAAAGACCAGACCACAACACCGGGAACTCCGTGCCCTACTCTTTACGATGAGTGTGTGGGTTCTTTAATGTCCCCTTGCTGACCATAACAGTGACGATGCAAGAGACGGGGCCTACAGTTTATCGTTCTTATCCGAGAAGACTAGAATGTCTAACCATTTGCAGATGTCATTGCAAAGCAGCATATTTTCCTCAGTTATTTTAAGACCCTGAGTGTTGGTTCGTTCTGGGGCTCGAACCCGAGAGCTCCCGCACGGTAGTCCGACGGTCTACCAACTGAGCTAACTGGTCGGCGGTCCAAAAGCAAATACGAGGCCAAAGCAATACGCCTAGGAGTTGATAGAGGATTGTACGGGGTATTCTCGTGATGCGTGATTAACTGATTTTATTTTCCGTGAAACGTGAATTTACGAGATTGTTCTTTGTGATCTGTGTCCTGAAGTTTTGCGTCGCCCGAGAGGGACTTGGATTATTATCTGCTATTCGTGATTTTAACACTCTAATCTTCGTGATTTTGAGACGCGAGTCCTCCAAATGGTTACAGTCGTCTATCGAGATTAGGTTTGCGATTGTTTTCTTTAAGCACTCTTTCTAGTGTTAGAAAGGTTAGAAAGGTCTTGATTCGGGAAAACGAATTTTTTTGCATCTGTGATGCGTGATCCTTTATTTTTTTTCTGTTCGTGAACCGTACCAGAGACACCCCCTGTTCGACCATCTTTACAAGTCTCTTTCGCAAGTGCTCTTTGTGATCGTGAAGAAAGTCTGCGTAAGAATCTTTGTAAAAGTGGGAAAATTGTCTAGAAATTTACTACAGGAAGTTATGTCCTTTTCAAGACTAACATTTTTGGTTTAGATATTTACAAATTTGGCAGAACGTCATTGCTTTTAAATTGCACTTTTCTTTATTTACAATTGTTTGTATGGTTGTTATCTCTGGAAGCCACTGGAGGAGGTTGACAACAAGTTGTACTTTACTTCGTACAAAAAAACAGAGTGGTAGAATGTTTAGTTTCGTCACCTATAACAATGTTAAGTGAAAGTAGGTCACTGTTTCAAGTTCTCCAATTTCGAGTGTTGTTTGTTCAACATGACATCATATCGTATTTCCAAATTGCAAAACCGGGCTAGGCATATGTAAATTTTAGAGTAAAATAATTATTTACCGAAGGAAGAAATTACTGTAACTTCCTCTCTCGCTCCAGGAAATGTTCAACTTTGTTCCAAGCTGAAATGAACGTTTTTTCTCATTATGAAATCGCCGAAATCCTGGTATGGAATTGACTAACTTGTTCTGTAAAAATATCTTGAAAAGATGTTCTATTCAGGTATTTAATTTAAACTGGACTGAGCCTTAAAACAAGTTTATCGTTTATTATAAAGGTCGCGAAGTATTTATTTGTTATGTTATGTTTTCACCAAGGCTTTTTACCTTAAATTAAGTGATCTTTAGACTGTAGTTACGGTCGACCGGGGTCGATGAACTGTTCTTGCTTGGTACTTGTGTACAAACCCAGCTTGAAACCGAAAATTCAGTGTTTTTTTTTGGTAACTTCTGATCTTGTGTTTGCTCAGTCGTGTAATTCTTGGTACCAACTTAAGCACTACAGTCGCGTCTCTGATGCTATTAAAAAAGCGGACGTGAACCTTCTCTTTCCAACAGCGTTTTTTTGTTAGTTTGTTTTCGTTTTAAATATCGATTGCCGGTGAGCGATCTTATGTGCGGTTATGTCAGGTACTGTACTCACAAAATATACGAGGCAGGAAATTGCTATTTACCCGAACACGCAGGGAATTTCTCTGATTGGCTTTCATAAGCCGCAAATTTCACTCCAGGGTGAACTGCTCTTGATAATCATATTCAAGACACTTTTCACATTCGAATGCTTGATATTCAATTTGTTTCACGTTAACAAAACTCTTCTTTTCGGCCCCCGTCGTTGTGTGATGATCATGATAGGATAGCTTGCTTTTTGGCTTACATTTGAACATTTACACTTTCACTAAAGACATAAATATCCTATTCACCTCGGCCATTCTTGTTATTGTTTAAAATAACGAGGAAAAATAGCTCACAAATTAGCACAACTGAAACACACTGATCTGCAGTCAAGATCGATAACCATTACCATCCAAAAGTCGTTATTTAAAAACGTGATGTTGTCAACAACAGTTTCTCCGCTTATCATTATTGGCAAATCCCACCTGCTCAAAGCTATTTGTTGAAATCAAATTGTTCCAAGACGTTTGACTTTCGCCGTGTTTATTTAAGAAGGCGCATGACATTAAGGCTGCAAATTATTCTTTCCACGCGTTGTAATTGTATGAGCATTGTTTTGGCCTCTTGGAGGTGGACGATTAGTGTGTTCCTTCTACGGGGATCACGTTTCTTGCATGCTAAGTACCCAGCAATGTCAAAGTGGCTATTTGCACTTGAGCGCGCATTTTCAGTCGCGGGCAACACGTTATGAGGGCAAGGAAACGACACGATTGGAGATTTCAGTCTTGTATATCTAATTTTTTTTCAGAGAGCATGTCCGTCTGGGCATAACCAGCTTCCGCCGTTCTTGATGACAGGTTTAGAGGACTAGTCCCCGTTTCACGATATCATCAAGATGACCGAGGTCAACAACATTACAACTAACTGTTCTTTTATGGTCGATAACGCCGAGCGACGGCGTCAACTATTTGGGACTAACATCGCGGTCATCGTGTTGAATTCGATTTTTGCATTGACGACTACGTTCCAGAACTTGCCCGTTATTTACGCGATTTTGAAAACGCCTTCCTTGCACAATCCTCCCTACATCCTCCTGTGCTCACTGGCCACAACGGATCTCTTCGTCGGATGCGTCATTCAACCTCTCTCAATCGCGCACAATGCCATGCTCGTCGATGGAGTGCGCTTTCACTGCGCGCTGTGGATGGCTAAAGAGACCCTGTTACTGTTATTCATGTTCGTATCGATCTGCACCTTGGTCCTGATTAGCACCGAGCGCTGGCTTGCCTTACATTTCCACCTCAGATATCGCGAAATTGTTACAATGTCTCGGACGCTCTCGCTGATTGGGTCAACTTGGTTCTTTTCCACGGCGTGCGTCATCGCCTGGCCGTTAGGTCTTAATATGTACATCTTCACCATGGTCGGCATTATTGTTATTACATTAGCCTCGCTTCTGTTGCTTTTTACGTATATAAAAATATTTCTGATATTGCGGCGTCACAAAGCACTCATTGAGAGTCAAGCCAAACTGCAACCCCAATCTGTGAACTTACGAAAACATAAAAAGTCCTCGGCCACTATGCTGTACGTAGTGGTATTGTTCTTCATATTCTACTCGCCAACTTTTTACGCCATGATTCATTACTTGGAATCAGGCTCGGAATTCAACAGTGTTAATCAGACCATTCTATGGGAAGTTGCCAAGACAGTGGCGTTGATAAACGCCTCGGCAAATCCGGTAATGTACTACTGGAAAATGCGGGAACTTCGACGTGCCATGCGAAGCGTATTCGGTTTTTCGTCTGCAACGCGGGTTCACGTCGGAGATGTCATAACCCCTGGATCAGGAAGCATGGACAATGACTTCAGAAGCAGGAACGAAAAACAGCGCCAAGGGTCTTTCTCAGTAAGACCGCGGGGAAGCGTGTCCAACGTGGGGCTTTCCAGGTCTAATATACACCAAGATCAGGGAACAGAATCGACAACAGAAACAAGACCGCTGCAGGAGAAAAAATTGTTCCTTTTGCCGAGATTTCTCGAGCCTGGCCCGAGTTTTCAAGGATAATTTCTACTAAAGAATGATGAAAAAATAGGTTACGTAATAGAAACAATGAAGCACGCGATTTTTTGAAGTAGATATGGTGCCGAAATTCTCGTTAATTGTCCGCTATAGTATATAGAATCCAACTTAGATGACGTTGGAGCTCAGTTAAAAGTTCAAGTTTTCTGGTCGATTTATTGTTCTCACCTGAACACAAATCATGTTTTAATCGTCTGCATAATGAAGCTAAGCATACGACGAGAAAGGATACATGTGATTTCTTTTTATTTTCCAAGGGCTATTAGTTTGGTTGATTTCGTATTTCCCGTTGTTGAAGGCTAAGTTTACAGCCCAGCCCTCTTTCAAGGGCTCTTAACGCAACATGAACAGAGTAGAAATTTAATTTTCTTTTTAGCCTTGGCTGGAATTGTCATGTTTGTCCGTCTTGATGTATTTAGTTTGCCTGTTGAATGCACTTTCCGTTCAGTTGAAGTTTTCAGTTTTAATTCTTAACAAGTTTGTAATCGCTTCTTTCCTGGTTTTCCTTAAAACGATTCTGTAAACAAAAACAATATCTCAGTTGGTGCGGACCATGTAGCGCGGGATATGTTGAGGCTTCAGTGGGCAATATTTTGCGTTATGCTAATTCTCCTTTCTGTTTTAATCATCTACCTTGGACAAAACCGATCTTCAATTGCTATCTGACATGCCATCATTTGCTTTTCAGTTTATCTTTTCTTTCCCTATTGGTAACGCGACAAACTGAATTCAAACCCACTTCTTTTGTGTTGAGTAAAATAACGAAAACAGGTATTTTATTTTTCCAAGTAACTTGATCGTTTGTCGCCATATTGCTGAGCGAGGCGATAATTGCGTCTTAAAAGCGCTGGTAAGGAAACCGCTCGACTAAATGAAACTGATTATTATCGTTGGGAATGTTTGCTCGAAACAACTCAATGTGTAAAGAAAGACAACTTCAAATAAATAAATCCTAGACACAAATGTCGATCGTAGCGAATGTATTGGTCAGCTAGCAATGCAATGAAAAAGCGCTCCTGATTAAAATCGAAACTAATATGTTAGTTATATAGCTTGTTTAATCTGGCAATTGAAATTATGGAAATGTTTTTTTTCCTCCTAAGATCTCATATAAATTATACCATTTGACATAACACATGATACCTGATAATAATTGTAATTTTTCTGCGTTTTTACTTGTCTTATGTTGTTAAATAAAGACAATAATGCTTTGTGTTCGAGTTATTGGCAGTTTCCCGTTTGGCGATTTCGTATTCATAGCTTTCCATGGTGTGTGACATTTTTATTAAATGCTGTCTCCTTAGTAAACTTGGCAGCAATTGAAGATGTTGTTCAAAATTAGCGAAACTTCAACATTGAATCTTAAAATATAACAATAATCGTCTTTCCACATCGATTTAAATAAGATTACAGCAACATGGAAATTATCCACGAGTCACGAATACAATACTATTATACAAATGCGTTAAACTGAAATTCAAGCAGGCAAAAGAAACAGTGTAAAATTGTTTCTCCCTTAATTAATGCGATAAATTATTCAAATCTTCGACTAAGGTTTAGGGTTAAGTTGGTTCGTGAACAGGGTGTTTTCATTTTCATTCTTTATAACGAGTCAGGTTTTGTTGATGTTGCCTTACTTAACGTCAGTCTACGTAAATAATAATTCCACATAGAAACATCACAAGGAGAATAGCTTTTTTGTTTTATTGAAACGTGTTTTGCTATTTTCGACGACAAACATTTTAAATTTCTGGAGCTAATCTTAAACCTTCATCAAGTTATAAATTGCTCAGTTTTATTTTATTTTCCTCTTTACGACGAATCAACTCAAGATCATCTCAAGAAACTGGATTGATGTCCAAATTCTCCAAAGGATGTTAGCAGAAATGTTAGATCGGTAAGGAGAATATTTCTATTTATCGTTGGTTGATCTTACATATCCAAGAACATTTCACCCATGATATTACAAAAAAAAAGGTAACTTTGTTTCTAACCTGAACGGTCTGCAAAATTACTATTCTACTTTAATCCTTTAAAATTACAAGATATAGCAGTGAAATAAGAAACCCTTTTTTACGACTTTAAAAACAGCTGCAACTAATTAATGAAAAGGCCTGTTATATAGCTGTTGTGTTTTCAAACGTATTATTGTGTTTTTCATTCGTATTATTAGAATTATTGAAAGAAGGACAGCGCCTTATTGGCGACGTCTGCCGCAGCCTCCGCGGGAGGTTTTTCTTCCTCCGCATCATCTGATCCGCTTGCTAGTTTACCAAGCTTGTCTGTCAAACCGTCCACTCCCGCCTCTCCAAGCTTCTCCAGCTTTTCTTGTAGTTCCTTCCCCTGTTTTGTCAGAGCCTCGCATTTGGCTGCCAACTCGGCGTTCTCAGCCGTTTTCGCCTCTAATTCTTTTTTGAGCTCAGCAACAGTCTCTTCGGCCATTTTCTAAAACTGAACGACAAATTGTTTTCAGGGCATATTTAATTTTTTGTTCTTCGCTTGTTTAACAAACCTGTTCTGTCGCACATTGGGATATATTTTTTGCAATCATTGGCTGAGCTGCAGGGCTCCTTTGTTTACCTGCCTATGTAAATTTAATTTATTTCATTTTAATAATTTAGAATTGAAAGCGAGTAATATGGAAAAAGACACGAGTAAAATACATGGGCTCGACTCTGTTCTAATATGTGCATAGTGGGTTACAGCTAAATTGTGGAGTCTTGTTATAGATGCAACGCTACCATTCTGTAATCAGTTAAGTTATGTTTATCATAATACCGTTGTTAATAAATACTGTATATTTAAGTACCAAACCTGCTGCCCTACGTGCCACAATAATGGGCAGTAAGAACAGACCAAACCCAAGTTTATGTTTTTTTCTTGTGGTAATCAACAACCATATCTCCTTCATAGAAAGAGAGAACGTAATAAGAACCTACTTAGCATAAATATCCAATAACTACCCCAAAACACAAAAACCCATTTTGTCCAACTTCAGGATATGTTCTTACAGGCGAGTTTTTACTGTTGCTGGCATTTAAACGAATCTGTGGATGTGGTGACTAAAACCCTTATTTACTGCGCATTGGAAAGTGTCAAGAAGGTGAAAAGGAAAGGATTATTATGACCCTAAAATGAGAATAATTAGGCAAAGAAACATAAACAAATTATGAATTTATATTTATTGAAATAAAAACATGAACATGGTTTTCAAAAGGAAAGCTTATAACCAAGGAATATATCCGAAGAGAAGTATAAACTTGTCGCCCTTGACAGTTCTTACACTAAGCGCTTTTCATTCTGCTCATTCCCTTATCGTTGAAATGTTTGTTATTAAAGTTAATTTGCGATTTCATTAATGCGTTTCTAATGATGCTGCATCATAACTTAGAATATTTCAATTTATCAAACAAGTTTCATTTAGACTTAATTTTTGATTATGCTTGGCCTTTACCTGAGGTCCATAAAACACATACCAACCTCGTATCGTGTCTAGTAGAAGTTCCTTGCTCTTCTGCACCGATATTGATACTGTACTGATGCAATGGCGATCTGGAGGCTTTGCTGCAGAATGAGTTGGCTTTAAGCAGTTTGGCTTGCGGACCCCAGTAGTGAAAAGGTTTTGAATTATATATTAACAACAAGCTGCTGAGAGCTTGAAAACACTGAGCCAAACTATGGAATATTAATTAAAAATTTCCGTGGTTAAACAGATTCACCCGCAAACCCACAAATGGCATCTCTGTAAGCAGTTAGAGACACATTTTCGTTCTTCACACTCGGAAAATGTCGAATTGAATTTTCGTGGACTTATTTTCATATCGGAAAAAAAATATTGATAGCATGTGGAACTAAATCTACCTAATAAAATTTGGCTTTCCCGGCGAATCAAGCTCTTTAAAACGTTTCTGGACTTTTCCGGCCATTGGACGTTAAGAATTAGAGATGCTTTTTTTCTCGCAATGTTCTTGTGTTGTTTAACATACAGGTGTATCTGTGTATCGTGTAGTCTTCTGAAAAGACACCGACAGTATTTTCATCACAGATATCATATATGTCTTCAATTATACCTGGCATTGTTTGATAAACAACCTAGATGTATTCCAAGAATATTTTGGAATATTTAACAAAATTATTGTCAAACACCTGTCATTCTCTTAACAGACCATCATTTTCTTGATCTATTATTTAACTGCGGCTTCGTTTTGTAAAAACCGCAGCGTCCTTTCGTGTTGCTCAGCATCATTTGCAGTAAGGAGAAAATAATCTACGTTTGGACATGTCGTGTGAGAAAAGTCCAAAGAGAAACTTAAGAGGAAAAAAGGAAAATAAGAATGATACGAGGTGTTTAAAACAAGCGCAGATAAAACGCACACACATATCCAGAGTTGTTCCGCCATGTTAGCGGAGCGCACAACTCCGTGATTAATAATGATAATAATTAATAAATCAATGGTCGATGGCCTAAAGCAAGCAACCACTCTATGTTAATTTATGTTGAATTTTGGCTTCTGTCAAGTTAAACCGGTGTGACTTTTCGTGCGAAGTTTTCTGAATTTGCAAACTGTAAAACCGTAAAATACGAAAGTGTTTTTATTCGCGCATTGAACGCTTCGTTCCAGTTGTGTGATTTCATCGAAACAAAACTTTCCCTTTTCTTCTGTTTACACTCTGGCGTATTCTTTCAGGGGTAATTCGTGGCTTTTCTAATGTTTAAACATAGCATTTATTAAGAAGAAACTTTCTCATTTAACAGTATTGAGAATTCTTTGTAATAATATGGTGCAACGGTTAGCAAGATAAGCAATTATCCAAAAAAGAAACCTGCTTGTTCTAGTGCCCGTTGGAAAGGTTCGGATAAGGCTTTTTATTGTGCAATTCATGAAAATATGAGAGCAGACAAAGTGCCATTTATTAGATTAAAGAAACTGTTGGACTTGCGACATTAAATAAGCAAAGTCACCCATAGCTGTCCATAGCAAATGTTTTTTCGTATATTTGGACAAGAAAATACGCCATAAAATTTCGTAATATATCCTCTTTTGCTAGAAACCTCTTTTCGAGGATGCATGTAATTTCATAAATTGACTTGGTTAATGTTTAAATAAGTTACAAAAAAACTTCAAAACAAACACAAATGTCTCAGAAATAAAAAGGTTTCAGATTTCATGTTTTTTTTAGACAGAACCAATATTAGTGTAGTTAGGTCTCGGCCTTCAAGATACGTTGCATGGCTTCATGTTCTGTCATAAATGAATGGCATGTTCATCTGTTCACCTTCCACGGCGCGCAATGGATTGTTTACATGGCGGCCATATTCCATGGTGTTCCCACGCAATAGGACACTTAAACATGAGAAAGGAACTCACTTGCCAAAGGAGAGAAACTTTTTTGTTTGGGGACACCGACATGGTTACCCTGACAGCATGTGAAAACTATCTATGCAGCTGTAAAAGTTGAATGAAGCTGTGTTGACTCAGTCGTATGGCTGGCCAAAGATGGCGTGATCCCCGCCTTCACAAAATTGAACAATGGGTTGTTCCGTGTTTGGTTTCATTTTTTTTTGTAACACATATCACTGACATATATTCAGTTCATCCAAGTGAACCACATTTTTATGTAGTTTGCTCGACCAAATCAAATCAATACAGATGCTAACACAGTTGCACTATTGATTTTCTGCATTTCCGTGCTGTCTCTTTTCTATATATTTTTTTAAACGATGTATTTTTTCATTTACTCATCGAGAAAATCAGACCAAACTTAAAAAAAAAAGGAAAGATATTGTATACTTCAGTATTTTACCACGATATTTCTTGTTGTATAAGTCAGATTGAAGGGCGAAGCAGAAAGCCAAACAATTTTCCCTTCCAGGGCTGCACTGGAACAAGTTAGCATCCAGTCCAAGCGTTGCGGTACACACGCAAGGATTTTAATTTTTAAACTCTGGTGACATAGGTTTCTTTAGTTGTGGTGCGTCAAAGATTAAAAGTAAGGTGAAAGCATTTCAGTTAACTCGAGCCCCTGGTAACTCGAATTCTAATGTTAATTCGAACCAAAATCGAGTTCCTTTTTCATCTTTACTGTAATTTTATGCTCAGTAACTCGAGCTCAGTTCCTGCTATCTCGTAGTGATTATTCTTCCCTTCAGGTAAATTTATGCATAATTTCACCCTAAATAACTCAAACCTCTTATTTTTATGTCTAATGTCTTCAATGCTCTCCAGAATCAGGACAAACATTTTATCGGGCTGGAAAGCATCAGAGACTACTAAAAGACTTTTTCTTTGAAAAATGGCAACTCGCTGTAAGGGCGTATTTCAGTGCCCCCGACAGTATTCTTCTGTTGCTTTGCTTTTTTGTCCCAGTAGATTTGGTACGTGTATGACTAGCTTCGCTATCAAACGCGGTTTCGTGTCAGCTTTGCTTTTTCTCCGTAATGAAATTGATTAGACTGACCGATTAGCAGTGAAGCCTGAAGACAGCGTTTTGTTATGTCCCAAATTCATGGAAGAATTCAAAGTCGAAGCCCTTAGGGTTTCCCTTGAAGGTTTTAAATTACTTACTTACTTACTTACTTATTGCTACGTAGCCTCATCGTTCCCCGCAGGACACCTAAGGGCATTCAGAACAGCCCCCTAACTATCTCTAAGATGACTGCAAACATAACTTTTGTGGCCGACATCTAGAACGTAAACAAAAAAAGTCAGAGAATCGCAAAAAAAAAACCAAAACAAAACATCCAAACTAAGAAAACAATAAGTTTCACATAATAGTTGTATCGCCAGTAATTAAGAATGATTGGCCTAAAGAAATACTTTAATGCATCCTTAAGATTCTTTTGACTTGCATAATCGATTAATGTCGACCACGGAATTTACCTGGGTTACCTCATTAGAGAACACCTTAATCTTATTGTCTTTGATTGATTAATGTAATACCTATACTAGTTTCATGCCAAAGTTGTTATTCAGTGCCTTGCTGAAGCATTGGCAATGGCCAAAGTTTTGCAGCCTTACAATTTCTTTCAGCAGTTTACTCATTATGCCATGCGTCAACAAAGAAGTGTCTTACGGTCTTACTTGAACACTCTCCACTGGGATTTTGGCATTGATTTCAAACCGCAAAAGTCTTGGCAGTCGTTGTCTGGAATATCAACGGCAAAAACCGAAGTCTAAACTACTTCCTTTTAAGTCAGTATATTTTGATTAACTATTCTCACGAACCAATGGAAACACTTTGTTTTAACCACAACCAGTATTTCTTTTTGAGTCTGGATTATTATCTCTAGCGCGAGTTTAAATTGGCGTCCATCCGGATTTATTTTGTTTCATTCCGAAACTCGCTTTTCTTGGGGAAATTCATCTGCCTCGGCAGTGGAGAGTGAATCACTCGGTTGAACTTAGAGGTATTCTACTCCTGCATCAGGGCTTCAAGAACTGCTGGTAATCAGCACAGGTACGTATCTGTGGTGAAGATTGCATATAGTTGTATCTAAATTATTGCAATTCAATATCTAGATAATGAAGGAACCCAGAGAATATGTATTTCAGTGTTATCTTATTCCAGTGATTTCATTCCCATATGCACAAGTTTCTGAAGAAGAACGAAAGTCGTTATCAAAAATCAAAATTTGTTATGATTCTGTACTTATCTTGGTGAATTCTCATCGCTCGCCACGCACACTGATCAATTTTCAGTAGGTCGAACGAGGTAGCCATTGTGAAAACAATTCCAAATTGTATATTGGCGGATTCCTAATTGAAAGACCAGTTTTAAGATGCAAGTCACCCATGGATTCGAAAAGATTGTAAAGCTAAAATATCTTGATCTGGAAAAAATGTCGTTGCACCTATTTCACTCTCAATTGCCTATTTCCCGATAACATGCTAGAAGTTGCCCGGTCTGGGAATTCGACCTATGACAGCTATTTCTTCATAAGTAACAGCCTACTTTGGCCGAAATGCCTCAAAGTCGATGACTATGAAACCTTATTCGTTGAAAGTTTTATAACTTCACCATCTGTAACAAAGAGAATATATTTTCCTCCAGAGCGTGCGACTGAACTCAGTCAGAACAATGGAATTGTTCAATAGTTAGAGGAAACTTCTTGTCTGAAAGTGGAACGCATTCGTTACTACAGACGTTGCTAAGGACGGCAACCGAAGGGATTAACTAATTTTGCTTTAATTAGTTTTTCAATACATTAAGTTCTCTGAATGAATACAGTCACCAGTTGGACTACAACAGCTAACACAGCGACAGCGTACAAAACAATCGTGCTCACGGTTTCTTTAAAATAGGATTAACTTAAAATATCAGCAGATTTCTATGTTTTAAAGCATTTGTAATAACGTCGACAATTTTTAATAACGTCGCTGCCAATCTTCAATTCTCAAAAAAAGTCGTTTCTTTTGTTAGCCTTCGCCGTTATTGTTGAATTAATATATTCCAACGTATTTCAGTTAACAGTAAGTTGTTCTCATGAAGGGTATCGAAAGAAAGAAAAAAGAAAACAAGTACTGAAGAACCAAGACTAGGGGCAAACCAACTTTCTTCCATTTGCAGTAGTAGATCAGGTGTTAACTTAATAAATTCAACCTCACAGGCAATAGCACGTATCTGCACATTCCACATGGAATTGCTCATCAGGAAACAACAAAAATCTCTCTCGTCGTGTTGTGTCCTGCCACAAATATCTATCCAAATATGTTATCTTCTATTTGTATCTTAATTCGATATATTCAAGTTCAAATCTAACCTAATAGAATCGGCCATGGACTCCGGGGAGGAAGACCCCATATTGACCAAGGACTTGGTAGCCGAAACTTACTTGGACTTCCAAGAAGATCCACAGCTTGACTCAATTTTCTACGAGAGCGACTTGCGACAGTTGGTTAGTGACCGAGATGACCTCCGACTGAGATACGAGCGAGAAAAGAGTGACAGGGAATCTCTGGAGATTAAACTACATCACGAATTTGACCAAAAGATCCATTTTGAGGAGAAGCTGTCTGAACTTTCAAGGAACATCTCGAGTTACGAGGACGAGCTACAGACACTCCGGCTCGAGAACAGCCACCTTAAATCACAGTTCGGGAAACTCAGAACAGCCATACAGACAAGAGTCAGTTTAGACACAGCAGCCATGACAGCGGGTGCGGTGGCAAGAGCATCGCTAGGTAGTAGTAGTGGAGTCTTCATTACCGGCTGTTCAAGCGACAGTTCAGTCGTGGTGAACACCGACATGTACAAGCAGGAAGTGGCCCTCTTGGCACAGGAAAACGAACTTTTTAAGCAGATCATCGATGTGATAGACAAACAGGAAAACAGTAAAGTCATACTTGAAGAAAGAGTGAATGAAAATAGCAGTGAAAGGCAAAGGTGGCTTGAAGAAGACGACGTTGTAAGGCTTGAAAGAGAAAAGGCAAAACTCGAAGATCGAGTGAGGGAATTAGAAAGGTATACTCGTGAGCAGGAACGACTTCTCGAGGAAGTGAACAACAAGGCCGAAGATAATCTAAGAAAGCACAAGAAGGAGAGTAAGGTTTTAGAAAATGAGCTGTATTCCAAATCTACAGTCGTGGAAGACTACGAACTTCAAATGTCACAAATAAAACAGGCTTATGATGAAGAAATTCACCAAGCGGAGATCAAACTTGAGATGGAAATTGCCAGCAACAAACAACTTCAAGAACAAACCCGCCAGCTGAACGAAAACATTCGTAAGCTGGAAGAAGAAAGAAAAGAAATACTTGTCAAGATAGAGGAAGCCTATAAGACAGAAAATGAAGTTATTGAAGAAAGAACCGCTCTAGAAGAGAGCTACTCGCGAGATGTCAGCGAACTGCAACGAAATGTAGAAGAGCAAATCCAGAGTAAAGCGGAACTGTCGATGGAACTCGAACGATTGATGGGCGAATTGATAGAATCTGACAAAGAGAAAAGGGAAATGGAGGCCAGGTTCTTTCATGAAGCTCAAGAACTGAAAATCCAATTTGAGAAAGAAAGAGAACAAATTGTTACCTTTCTCAATGGCTCTGCTGTGAGCCCGGTGCGGATGCAGTCGACCGTGGCGCAACAAACGCACTCAGGTGCTCAGCTTATTTCCGCTGAGCCTCGAATGCTATCAACGGAAGAAGAGTGGAAACGAAAATTGAGTGAAGAGGTTCGAAAGAACGAGAGACTAGAGGATGAAAACAAGAAACTTTTGTACCAGATAAACAACTTGCTCGAGCATAATATCGGCAATGGAGTCTCTAATACAACACATAACAAACACAGTTATGATCGTAACGTGGGTGCAACGGCACCTATAAGCAGTCAACAAAACTCGAATGATCTCGTAGACCAAATAAATGAGCTTAGGGAAAATTGCCGAGTACTGAAGCGAGATGTGAAGAAAAAGAAGGAATTGGAGAACAGAGTTATGGAGCTGTCAGAAGAGATCGAACAACTCACTTCTAAGAAAGATGAAATGATCCGTAAGCAGAGAGAACTGGTGAAGGAACTGGACAATTCGCTGTCGAGCGTGCAGCAGGTCGAAGACAAGAACAAACGACTTACAGAGGACGTTGACAACCTCTCCAGGAAGATCCGACAAATGGAAGAGAACTTCAGAAACGAAAAAGAGGACTGGGTTAGGAATTACAGCAAAGACAAGACATCGCAAATCAACGACATCTTAAACGAAAAGGAAATGATCGAGAAAAAGTATAATGACCAGTTGAAAAGCAATAGAAGCATGGAGGCTGAGATATGTTCCCTGGAGACTAAGATTTACGACTTGGAAAGAGAAAACGAACGTCTGGAGAGGAAAAAGAGTGAAGTAACTACCCAGCTAAGTGAGGAAATCAACTTTGAGAGAGGCAGGGTCAAGACTGTAAAAGATGAACTTGACAAGAGCGTCGTGGTGTTCAAGAAGCAGACGGAACAACTTGAAACCTCTTTATATGAGAGGAAAAGGAAGTACGACGAAGAAATTAGAATATTAGAAGAAGAGAAACAACGAATTCGAAGCGAGTTTGAAAATGAGAAGGACACTTACAGACGGCGCTTTGAAGAGGAGAGAAAAACAATGGAAAGGCGAATAAATGAAATAGAGGACAGACTTCGGCAACATAACGCGGGCAGTAGCGAACTTGTAACCAATCGGGATACTTTAGGTAATGGTGAATTAAATGTGCGTGGTATGGAAAATCAGCCGGGGATGGGTTCTGCCTCTCATCAAACAATATCCGATTTGAAGAGCAAGGTAGATGCCCTAAGAGGTGAAAACAAGGAACTGCGAGACACTCTTTGTGACACAGAACGGAATCACAGCCGAAAAATTGATGATCTGGAGTACGAGAACGGTCAAAAGATGAAGAAGTTTAAAACTGAGATTGAAGAGGAGTTCAGACGTAAAATAAATGATTATGAAATTCAAATCGATCAACTTAAGAGGACTGTCTCTAGAGAAAACAAAGATTCAGTTGGAGACGGAAGTTTGTCTGATCTAGTTAGAGATCACAAAGAACAGATGGACGAGCTTAGAAGTCAGATCAAAAATCAAATGGAAGCCTTTGAAAATGAGAAACAAAACCTCAAAAGAGCTTTACAAGAGGAGAGACGAAACTCTACCCGAGGCAGGGAAGGAGAGGGTACATTGCTCCATAACACCATCCATAAATTAACAGAAGAAGTGAAAAGACTGAAGCGTGATAAGGAGACTCTTTTAAACAAAATTAAAAGGGAAAAAGGAAGCAGCAACAGCCGAATCACGGAGATGACAGAGACCGTGACAAAGGTGAGGGACGAGTGCAATGTATTACGAAAAGAGAGAGAAGATGGCCAAAAAGCAAGGAACGACCTTAGGAGAAAGCTTAATGTGGCCGAAAGCAAGATGCGGAGCATGGAGGAAAAGCATCGGAGAGAAATACACCAACTGGAAGTTAAATTCGAATATAAGAAAACGGAGATTGAGCAAGATGCAACAAGCATAGAGAGTCAACTAAGAGAAAGTCTGCAGACAGAATATCGAGTTGCCCTGGACAAAGAAAGGGAGAAATACGAAGAAACTCTGCGTGTACTGAGGAAAGAGATTACTTCCTTGCAAGAGCAGCGAAGGCAAATTCAGTTAAAGCTTTCTGGTCAAGGAGTGCAAAGTACTTACAGCCTTCTTATAGACAAAAGTGTATCCGCAAGGAAGGAATCACTTTTTAAATCTGAGGCGGATCTAGAAATGAGATTTTTACGTGGGACAAAACAGATGGAAGATAGAATAAATGATCTTGAGCACGAAGTGGAATTGCTGAAGAAAGAGAAATCTGACATAAAAGTCAGTTATAAGCAAGAGAAAGTTCAGATGCAAGAAGACTTTGATCGAGAAAGGGATCGTCTAGAAGAAAAATACAAAAAGCAAATTGTTGATTTGAAAAGGAGGCTACAGGCAACTGTTGCTCAGTTGCAGTCATCGATGATGATGTCCACGAAATTGGTGAGTTTTCAACTTACTTTTCCTCTTGTTTTAATGTGCTTTGTATGGATCGAAAAGGCAATCGTCTCTTACCATTTTATAATATCTTGAGTTGTCTTCAGATCGGGACAGTTGGTCATGGTGTCTGGAAAAATTCCTACAAAACTGTCCTTTTTGTGCCTTCATTCACGCTTCACATTCCATTTCACATTTAGACCTTCTGATGAACGGCTCCCTTTGTAGTGAGAATTTCTTATCATATCAGTATGCATATGCAGTGTTCAGTATTGATACTCCTTACGTTCTACTACAGGATCGCACCCCTCTTTCCTTGAGGTACTCCTCTGATGTGACGGAGTTTCTGCAGGACAACAACTTGACCATGGAAACGAAAAGGAATGGATTAGAAAGCCAGATGAATATTCTTAAGAACAGAATGGACGACATCGAAGAACGCCAAACACGATCCCTCCAATCAAAAACGAGGAAGGTAGGTGTCTATATCTCAGTGTTAAGTTATTTTTATTTAACTTTGTGCGTCGTTTCATGCCTCTATGCCGCTCGCCCTCAACCCACCTGGTAAGATGTTGTGGTGTGAATCATTGACTTAGTCACACATAGCATTGAGTAATGAATTTAATATTAATCTGCGTAAATCTTTTGTTGTCCTCAACCAGAACGCAAATGTACGGTTTTCCTCAAGCCTAGAGAAGGACTATGATCTTAGTCGTTACACCGGTAGACAGACTTCATCAATGATGGACCTCAGGTCGAGCACTCAGCAACGAGGTTTGCTCCAATCGCAATCTCGAATTGCTCTTGGTCCACGCGCTAAAATAAGGCAGAATTCAGAGGCCAGAGATACCAGATCCTTTTTAAGCCAATCTCTGAGTGATGTCCGACCACGCGAAAAAGTCTCTTTGGTTAGAGACGATCAATTCCTAAGCAATCGAGGTTATGGCATTACAGGTTCTTCCTCCGGAACAACACCTGGTCAGCGTCTTTTCTCATCCCGTTCACCATCATTGTCTTTCCATGGAAGATCTCTGAGTGGATTTGATGCTTCGAAGAGTAGTGGTTTTTTACAATCACTAGCTTCTTTACGCAATGACCATTTCTTTCTCCCATCAGTTGGTATCTTAGGCGGTGTTTCTCAAACAAGATCTGGTGGGGCATTCGGTAATTCGATGTTGGGAAGTTACAGTGGCTTTCAAAGTTTGACGACTGGATCGACCGTTTTGGATGGCCATTTATATAATTCGGCCAGTCTCGGTGACCTTCAGCAGCAAACTTCATCACACGTTCTAGGATCCTCTTTGAATTCAGCTCGTCAAGGTTCTGCCTCTGGTTTTAATGGTCGTTCGTATAATTCCGCCAATGTCGGTGACCTTCAGCAACAGTTCTCACACGATGTTCAAGAAACGTCTATGAATGCTGCTTCCCAGCAAGCTTCCTTTGAAGTAGCTAACAACTCCGAGGGAAGTAGGCTCAACGCGACAGCTTCATCTGGTGGTTTTCATCAGGTAGCAACTTCTCAACAAGCTGAGGTCGGTGGAAGTGCTGATGCATCCTATGCAGCCGGTAGCTCCGGCGGTAGTCAGCCCCAATCGGTCATGAGTCACGAAGTGGATTTGAAGGATTCAGTAAATAATCAGTCGCAGGGGAACTTACTTCCACAGAACTGTGGAGGTCAAGCAGTGGGTGAATCCCAACAAGTATCAACTTCCCTGCAAATGTCAGATCTCGACAGTCTTGGAAACGACGTCGAATTGACTGTGCAATCTGAGGATCAAGTAGTAGATGATACCGAAGCGGAATAACCTTTCTCGCAACGAACAGGTCTTCATAGTTATAGGAATTATGAACAATAGACCAATTTCGATATATTAAAATTACGCCTAAGAGTTTGTGGGGTCTATTGATTGTGAATTTAGGTCAAGCCAAGACGTGAGCATGTTTTCTCCGTGACAAAACATTTAACGAGCCCTGAAATCAGAGCTAGATCAGAGCAAGTGCAGAAACTTCCACGGGATATTTTTCTCACACCTAAAGCAGAATTTATTCCTTTAGGTATTTTGCAATAACCTTGTTTGTCCATTAGTCTTTTAAAGAATCTTTTCACATAGATACAGTCAGCGACATCATAATGGCTTAACCGCTTTTAAAAGGCCACTAATTTTAACCCTTTCATCTAAAGAATCCGATATATCTTAAACTACTCTTGTTAGTATTTTAAGGGATTTTTCGATTTAAGAGTTCGAAGAATCACTGGGTAACGGGTAATGTGGTGAGTTTGTCAGAAAAATAAACATGAATGTCGGTTTTGGTTTTCGCCGGTTGAACTGGTTAATGAAAATAAATCCTATATTCTATAAAAAAGGAGGCATGTCAAAAAAGGTGCTCGGATCAAGAATAAGCAGCCTACATGAGAAGTGTTATATACTGCACTAGTTTTGCTTTTCTTCTCAGACAGCTCTGTTTCTAACGTGGAGCTCTTCTTTGCCATATTAGCTTTTAATTCATTTAAAGTTTGTATACTCTATATAACAAAAAGCTAGGCTTTTCAATTTGTTTTTCAATGTCCAAGAAGATTGTTCGGCAACTTTTTTTTTTGTTGGACCTATTCTTTCTAAGCATGTACTCTGCTAATAACAGTATTGAATATTATACTGGAACTGGCGAGAAACTAGTGCCTCTTTGAAGAATGGATACCTTCTCTGAGGGACTTCTAATAACGACGAGTCTTTAAATAGCAACACTCCAAAAGTCCGAAAGTTGTTTCGTCAGCACATCGTAATATCCGAAAGATAAAGTTGGTCGTTCTAAAGCCTGTTTACCTTTTAACAAGGAATTTATTGAAAAATTTAACTTTCTTAGGACTGTTTTGTTATAAGAACTTTATTTTTTATTTTTTGCTTTATCCTTTAAGAGGAAGTCATTAAAATTTATTTGTCAGTGGTTAAACAAACTTGTATTGTATTAGGGTTGTTGATTAAAGCTCTTTGGTAGCTAATTTTGTCTTCCTCTGTTCTCGTTGTATCTTGTTCTTGTATTACGGGAGTGACTTAAGCAACAATTATTCACCGAAGTGGAGGTGAATAGTGGTGGATATTTTATATATTTAGGTAAATATCCACCACTTTCACCGACACTGAGGTGAATAATGTTTTAGTATATGCCACACAAGCTGAATAACTAGCGGACCACAGAGTAATTTTACTTGTTTAAAAGTAACTTTATTTGAAACGAGAAGCCAATTTGTTTTTCTTCGGCTGCTCGGAGGTGAATAGTACCTGGCTAATCAACTCCGAGCTAGCCAATCAGTGTGCGCGAAAAGCACTATTGACTTGTGTGGTATATACTAACAGTCTCTTGTCGGTGACACCAATTCCAAACCAGTCCACTACGTCATTGAGGAAACTTATGTTGTTCTGGTACTCGAAATTTAGCGAATTCCCTTGGATGAGATTCCATTTGACCCGCTTTCATGCCTAACTAAACGAAAGTCAAATTATTCAGGTGAAACTTTAAAATAACAGATTCATTCTCCTATAACAGTATTATAATCTCAGGAAACGAGAGGTACACTCCTTGACAATCCCCGGTACGTATCAGTGCGCAGTAAAACCATTGTCATTTTTATTTGTATTAACCTTTTCTCTTTAGGCTGGCGTCTGAATAAGTTACAGTGTAGCATGTCCTATCCCGATAAACGTGTAAATCGAAACTGAAACAAGGCGGTACGTGATCGTACCACTCAGCTTACGAACTAGACCATTACTGATTAAGTCATTGCGCAGAATTCCTCGTGCACCATGCAGAAAATGTAGTTGGTGACAACAGCGGCAATGGGCGAACATGTAATAGATGGACAGTAAAAATGCGTTCGACATTTGGATTGCCAGGCACATTGCTCTTGAAAGCTTCCTTGTTTTACCTGAGCATGTTGACGCTAAGATTAGCCGAACATACCAATGCTGAGATTTAGTAAAGAGCACTTTATGTCGTATTACGTCTTGAGCCTAACACTTTGTTACAGGCTCAGCCCCAACTCTAACATCGATGAAAGGAGCATAGAATGACTAATCAAGAAGCAGGCGATGGCTCAGTGATGAAAGCATTCATCTCCTACCAAGTAGACGGGTTCGATTCTGGCTCGGTGCGATATGTGGGTTGAGTTTGTTGTTGGGTCTCGCCTTGCTCTGGGTGTTTTTCTCCGGGTTCTCCGGTTTTCCACCTTGCACAAAAAACCAACATGTCTAAGTGCCAATTTGACCAGGTTAGAGGGACTGTATGAAAACCAGCTTAGGCTTCCCCTCGATTAGTTGTAATTATTTAAAGTCCCCTTACATGCCAAACCTCGTCCTTTCGTGTCCGTCGTTGGTTCTCAGTTTTGTGCTTCCATCTTTCAGTCGTTGTAATCGACAGCGTTTATCGAGTTTGCAGATTGCGATGTCGTTCGATTTGTAGTTTCATTGAGCAGCAACGCTATTCTGACAAACAAGCCGTCACAAAATCGAAATCATCCCACACTGTTATAGACTTGTCGGTCAGTATCCTGCAAACAGAAAGTTAATAAACTCAGAGGGATGTTTCTCAGAACGTGAACACTTTGTTCTGTACAGTTTCTCTCACAACAGTCAAAGCAAGGCACTCTACCTGCACAAAGGGCATCATGGTGGACTTAACCTCAGAAAAAAAAACATTTCTAATTGTTATTTGGATAACTGCCTAAAACGTATTTTGAAGTGACTTTAGGTTAATCCCGCCGTGAAATGTCTGTTAATGAAGAACCTAGCACTCTAGTAAATACTTCTACACAGCAACACCCCTAGAAACAAATGTAAACAAATGTTTACGATTGGAAACGTACTGCCATAATAAATTATAGCCATTTAAGTGATTTTCCGCATTACGGTGGTACGTTACATAAAAGATGTAATGTCTTGAACGGAAAATCAAAAATCTATCCTGCGCATTGTTTAGCCTTTTTATCGAATTTTCCTTATCCAGCATATATATTTTCATAACAGATTAAGATTTAATGTTTCCGTTCAACGTTTTTTCACTATAGTACCATTACTATATTTAAGAAATGGACAACGTTTTGAAACAAATCTTGTGTTCTATGATTTCGAAGGAATGACCTTATCGAAATGTTTTAAAGGGACACAGTCAGCTTTACGAACGCGCTGACCTGGACACTAGTTTCCCAACTTTGGCTTTCCCTGGACACGTCCATCGGAAAAGAAGCCTGATTTTGATTTTGGCGGATTTGCAGCAGATTGGCTTGTGGGATGAGTGAGGATTAAGAGAAAAACTCACTCTGATCCCTTCTGCGTTGTTTTGTGTGATTCTCGAATGAAAGTTGGCATCCGGCAATATATGATACCAGTAATGTTCCCAGTTGTTCCCAAAATGAAGCCGGAATCTCTGAACTATTTTGCCCTTGTGCTTGAACATTAAGCGCAGCCTCTCGACATAATCCCCCGCTGGTCAGCAGGAGCGATTTTTGTGAGTATGAGTTTAGAACAAAACCAGTTTTGGTGTGAATGCTTGTTGTGTCAAGAACTGATAGTAACTCAAATTCTCCCCACTAAATGACATACTTTTATGTTGAGGTTAGTTGTGACAGAATGGCAGTACATCAAAAGAAAATCCCTTTCTTGACGGTTTCCTCTGTTTTTCACACCAAATTGCCTGGTAATGTACAGATGTTAGTAAAAACTAAGTTCGTCGTCGGTCAACCTTATTAGTTTAAAATTAATTAGTGCAGCATCTAGTAATTAGCGTATTTACTGTTTGCTTAGGTGTAATTACCAATAATTAAAGTACTTCAATTTAAGTAACCTGCTAAATTGAATAATTATTGGAGTAATTAAATGTGCTTGAACGCGGTATTCTTTCTAATCATAGTAGTCCCCTCTACTAACTATGTTCTAATTAGCCGGTAAGCACTACGTTACCTCTGTAAATCTCTGTTTAATTCGCTGTTTAATAAATTCGTTATTTAAGTTTATTTTTTAAGCAGTTAAAACTAACCGCCTCTTTAGTGCTCAACTGTCTTTTCATTATCTACTAGGCTGGTAAGCTAGCCTCAATGACGGTTGCCTGCGTGGTAAGTGAATAGAACAATAATGCCGTCGATGTTTGAGTAATTAATTAATCTTTTCACGTTTTCCCTCTTACGTCATCTGTTTTGTTACATAACAAATCCATGTTCCTCCTTTTCCTCGGCAAAGATGCGAGCACGACAGCAACCTCCGTCCATGATGGATTTATGTGATATTTACAGAAAGAGAAAAGAGTTTATGTGGAAATCAAACCAGCCTGGTTCAGAACTCGATAGAACTCTGAATACATCCACTGACCCGTTTGCAGCCCTAACAGCAGCCAGGGAACCAGAAAACACCACGGAAACTCTTGACACTCGAAGAAGCCGGCCATTGAATGTGACGCAAGTACGGCCTTGTGTTACAGCCAAGGAATCGGGGATTTCTTATTCGTCCGCAGAAAAGAATTCAAATCTTCGCTATCCTGAGACGACGGGCGATCAGAGCTTTTCTCCTTTTGAAACGCCAACAGAGTCCCACAAAAGTGATGCCGTCAAGAGTTCTTCAGAAGCGTTCCAGAAGCGAAACATCTACAGAATAAAGGGAACAGATGCTGAACCGTACCCAGCTGCATTCGATACAATAAGCTCACTGCCAAGAGACGAGAAGAAATATTATAAGAAGAGATTGACCGAAAAAGAAAAAAATGCTCTAGGCCTTTCAAGAAAATCAAGCTATCCAGTCAACGAAGCAATTCCTCGACACCTTTCACAGCATCAATCAAGCCATTCGCACAATAACAACATGCAACGCGCCAATTTACTTCACCACGTTCAAGACACAAATGAAACGTGTCCCAGCCGTGAAATTATCAGTTCGTCCCTAAAACTGCAGGAAAACACGCAACGACAAGAAACTACCCCGCCAAAAAGAAGAAACGCCAACAGTAACAGAGTTGTAACAACGCTGCCACCAATACAGCACCGTACCAGAAACACGCCAGTTCATTCACGCCACTCACAAACGCTAGCGGAACAGCGAAGCGAAGTCCTGCCATATTTCCGTCGATATGGCCGACAAGAAGTTGGCGAAGTACGAAATGCTGAGTATCGGCCCACGAGCAGACGACACGGCGTATGCAAAGAAACAGATAGTACCCAGGCACAACGAACATTTGTGCGGGTGTTGGGAAAACGTTTTTGAAGGTCAATATTGTCATTATAAGCTGTATGTTGCCTCTGAACCTAAGTTTTGAACCTTACTGAGTCAATTAATTACAGATATTTCATTAGTTTTTGCTCAGATTGGATTTTCTTTCTGTGGCTACACGCAACCTTTTTTTTGTACAATTTACTTGTTTTATGTTCGGGCCGAAGAAACCAGGGGTTGCTATATCGAGCTTTCATAATTTCCTCGCGTGCATCCGATCTCTCGATTCTTTACTGCGCATTCTCTTCACAAAATTGTTCGCTAGTGAATGTACGAGATTAAAAGTAAACGCCATTAGGCACCGCTCGTGCTCGTTGAGCCAGGGGTGTACTGGTCCATTCCCAATGTCCCCTACCAACTATAGATTTGTCTTGAGATTAGCTTTTGGAAAATGGCGGTACATCAAGGGAACATCCCTAATTGGCTGTTTTCTTCAGTTTTGACTCGAGGTTGCTTGATAAATAATTGCAAGAGGGAAGTTAATTTAGGGTAGTTTACATGTCATTAACTGGCAATAACCTTTATTAGTTGTTTTTCTCAGGTATCAACTCAGAGTGATTGACTTGGTTACTTGAAGTATTTTTTTTTTCAATTAACTTTTCCCATGGTGTTTTCTCTTTTCCTTAATAGTCTCACAGAGCAAGTCAACGTGATTTCGTTAACTCTTTTATTTCATCATCTTTTTTTGCACACATGAGCAATAAGTAACTAAGAAAACAACAGATTACAGCCCGCGGTTTTTGATTGGCTAAATCTCGGACATACGTACGTTCACTCCTATGTGTTACTCCTGCCACAAAGGCGCCAGTGCCGGCCCAATCATGGCATCCGCTTTCTTATTTGGTGTTGTTTTGAATAAAGAGTGTATTGGTTGCTTGGAAACTGTTCGTAAATTAACATAAAGAGTAAACTGATTTTCGTAAAAACATATCTTGAGTTTTTTAGAGTAATTCCTCGCATTCCTAGTGCTTGATTTTTCTGTTCGATTATTTTTTGTCCTCGCAAATTTTTATTTGCTGGCGCAATCCACTGACACAAAATAAGCGATATCATTCGTGATCTTAGTCAATGCTAATTAAAATGCCAACTCTTGGGCGGTAACCTGGCAACTCCCAATTTTGTTTATTATAAACAGCGTAAAACGAGCCGTAAAAACTCCACCTTAGTTACCTGAGTCCCATTCATAGTTATCGAACCCAACAGAGATGCAAGCTCGACGGCAACTTCCCTCCATGATGGAGTTATGTGATATCTTCAGAAAGAGGAAGGAGTTTATGTGGAAATCAAACCAGCCGGGTTCAGAATTCGACGAAACTCAGCATGATACAAGCGACCCGTTTACAGCACAAACAGCAGCCAATGAACAGGAATACGACAAGGAAACTGATGAAACAAGGAGTAACCGGCCAATGCGCTATAACGCTCATCGTCCTACAGCGCACGAATTAGAGATGGAAGACAAGGTTGTCTATCCTGAGACGCCGAGTGATCATCAGCAGTTTTCTCCACCAGCAGAGTTTTACGAAAGCGATGCTGTCGTGAGTTCTTCTGATGAAGAATTTTGCGCTTTTGATGACGGCAGCTCTCGACCCGACTTGTTCCAAAAACAACAAGCCCACCGAATGAAAACAAGAAATGTCAAACTACACAGAACGGCATGCGCTGAAATGAGCCCAACACAAGGAACCAATGTACCGAGAAGAGATGCCAAAAACACGGAAAACTCTCCAGATTACTCTCTATACCGAGCAAGCAGTTCAGCGAACCACGCCAACTTTCTAGGATTTTCACACCGTCAACCCTATTTGCCCAACCAAGTTAACTCCCGTGGCCGTCCGCGCTACCAATCAAGCCATCATTCATACAACCGAACAAACTGTCGAGGAGTTTTACACCACCAAGCATGTTCCTCACCCAGCACCCAAAACTCGAGACGTCCACTCCCTGCACCAGTCCAAGACAAGAATGGCGGAAAGCAGACCAGCCATCAAAACATCCGCTCGTCCGCATACCTGCAACAGATGCGACGAGAAGAAGCGACCTCACCAGAAAGGAGAAACGCAGGTAGTAACAGAACTGTAACAACACTGCCACCAATACAGCAGGGAACAAGAATTACGGCAGAGCGTTCTCGCCAATCACAAGCGTCTGCAGTACAGCGAAACCAAGTGTTGTTATATGCCCGTCGATGCGGCCGACAAGAAGTTTGCGAAGCAAGGAATTGTGAATGCTCTAGGCGAAGACGCACTGGAGTATGCAAAGAAACAGATACTTGTCGAGAGAATCGAACATTTGTCCGAGTGTTGGAGAAACGTTTTTAACGGTGAAAATTTGCGAGAAGACGAGACTAGCGTTTTTCTTTGCGAGCCCGAGACATTTAACTTCTTAAATCATGATTACGAGACCTACAATTTATCGACATATCCTCGAAACGTTCAGGTTCTAAAACTCTCAGACGTCATTAAAAAAAGCGAAAAGCTAAAACTCGGTACTTGTACTCCTTGTTTTGCAAAAAAAAAAACACACGACTGATACGAGAATTCATGGGAGACGCACATAACCGTTAACAAAACGTGACTGGAAAACCCGTGAAATCCGACGAAAATTTCGCTAGGACAGGATTTGATTAGTTTTGGTTCGAATTTGGCTAGAATCGGATTTTTTTGTGTAACCAGATTTATATAGATTTTCAGTACTGGTTTCTGTGATCGAAAAATCGTGTTTCTGATTTGTCAGTGCGCGCGAGAGAAGTATGCACACATACTGCATCTCACGCGTTCCTCGCAGTTCCTCGCAGGCCCCTCTAGTCCTTCCAGTGATAATTACTCTTTAGATCATGACGTCATCTATTGCATCTCTATCGTGTTGTAAGAAGATAGATCAGTTTTGAGCAGTCGTAGAGCGCAATTGAAACACTTTAAACTACCAGAATCCGAAAATGGAGACGAGCCTCTATATTCCAGCTAGATATAATAGTGATAATGTTACCTTAAGTAATAATTATAATACTAATAAAAATAATAATGATAAGAGACAACAACTGTAGAAACAAGTTACAAGTGTTTGACAATTTTTGAAGGCTATCCCTGACTTATTGTTTGGATGTATTTCTGGTATTAATCAGATGCACGCAGGCAAAATCGACGAAGTCTGTCATGGTTATAGCAATTACCAAAAAAGCTTGATTATTTCGCCTTTCCAAATGTTTTCTACTTATGATGTGAAATTTATATGAAATAATATATATATGAACTGCGGTTGTAGATGAAAGTGAAGAATGATCATCGCAGTTAATTTTCCAATTTAAGCAATTGGAAAGAAGAAGCCTGATAAAATCAGGGCTTCAACGGGATTCGAACCCGTGACCTCCGCGATACCGGCGCGATGCTCTACCAACTGAGCTATGAAGCCACACATTGGGAGCGAGGTCAATTTATTGAGTTCATATCTTCCC
>Ga0126337_10000104_pt1 | contig 30313 bp, 30 predicted proteins | sample DipCmetagenome_FD_92527 | JGI IMG/M metagenome (GOLD analysis project Ga0126337, IMG submission 92527) | Coral microbial communities from La Bocana,Puerto Morelos, Mexico - Diploria C A metagenome | ecosystem: Host-associated > Invertebrates > Cnidaria > Coral | place: La Bocana,Puerto Morelos...
ATGGATATGTCAATACCAAAGGTATCATGTCCTATGTCTACGCATGGATGTGGTGTCGTGACTGCAAGCAAAGCTTGTACAAAAGCTTGGGTGACCTGTGTGGCAACATGTGACGCAACGAAGTTTCGCAGAGGCGATCTTGGAAAAATGGAGCAAAAATGCAGAAAAAGTAGAGATAATTGGCTTGAGTCGGTAAACCCTTACAGGGAATTCAGGTCATCACATTTACATTTCCACAAGAATGAATTGCAAAACGCATGGGTTTTTAGCCAAACCTGCAAACAGGACGGTTGAAACATCATCAAAAACACACGGCCTTTTACGGGCGCCGTCACCATGTTTTACACCAAACACATTTTACACCAGACACCTTTTACACCAAACACATTGATACCAGGAACGTTTTAAACCAAACATTTCTTACACTAGGCAGCTTTTACACTAAACACCTTTACACCAGACACCTTTTACACCAAAACGTTTTATACCAAAAATCTTCCGTTCTAGACGCCTTTTACACGAAACGCACTTTAAACCAAAGGCATGTTACACCAAACACCTTTTGCACCAGACACCTTTTGCACCAAACACATTTTTCAAGACGCGTTTTACACTAAAATCTCTTTACTCCAAGAACATTTCATAGCAAACGCCTTTGACACCAGACATTTCTTAAACCAAACAACTCTTACACCAAACGCATTTCACACCAGAGACGTTTTGCACCAAAAACGTTTCCAGCCAAACGCTTTTACGCAAAACGCATTTCACTAGACAGGTTTTGCTGCTAAGCACGTTGACATGCAGCATGTGTTGGATGAGTATGACTTTTCTTCTGTGTCTTGACTTTCTTCACTTGAAATACTGGACGATACCAACATGTTAACATCAAGCATATGTTGAATTAACATCAGTTTGTCCTTACTTGACTTGCCTTACTTGACTTGGCATATTTGACTTGAGCCATTTGACTTGACCTGGTTAGCTCTTCTGACATGTTTACTTCTCCTGGCGCGTATATCCACATTTCAAGAAGGATCTGTGATGGGGAAGCATCATCTGGAACGCCATCACCATGGGTCATAGGAAACGCCCTTCACGAAAACAAGTTGGTCATTTTTTGTTTGTTTGAATTCCATGGGTTGTGTTCAATTCGACTGAGACGTCATGGCCCTTTCATTTCATGTCATGTGTTACTACCACGCTCCTTGTCTCTTTCGGGTATTCATTTGGGGTCTAGTTTTTCCAAAAATCTCCTTCTGCAATCAGCACCATGTTCTTAATCAAAACCGTTTTTGATCAAAGCCTTTCTTCGATCAAGGTCTTCTTTTTGAATCACAGTCGTTTGTTTATTCAAAGGATTCCTTTTCAATAAAAAGGAATTTTATCAAAGTCTTCTTGTTCAATCAAAGAAGACTTCTTTTTCGACCAACGAACTTTTGGATTAAAGACCTTTTTTAACCAAAGTCTTTGTTGGTTCAAGTTTTTACTTCTTTTTCAATCAAAGTCCTCTTCTTATAATGAAAGCCCTGTTAATCAAAGGAATCTTATTGAATCAAAGGTTTCTTGGTTTATTAAGCAAGGTCGTTTTTTAGAACAATGCCGTTTTCAACCAGAACCTTTTTCTTAATTGAAACCCCATTCTCAAAAACAGAGCCGTGTTAATCAAAGGACCTCTTTTTGAACCCTTTTTTGATGAAAGCCTTTTTTGATTAAAGACTTCCTCTTTGATTGTTTGCCTTTTTATCAACGCTTTTCATTTTTAGTCAATCTTTTTTTGTTATCAAATCCCTCTTTGTCAACCATTTTTTGAATCGAATCAGCATGCATCGCTAGCTGACTAGCTGGCTACCTGGCCGTGGCTGGCAGATGTGCCCGCCAGGTGGTTGGTTGGCTGAGTCGGTGGGTGGGCGGCTGGCTGGCTGGCTGGCTGGCTGGCTGGTTTTTGAAATGGCTGTCCAAAACGCACCTGGGATGAGACTTTGTTCTACCTGGTTTCTTCTTCGTTACCATTCATGGCCTCCACCGTATAGAAGGGCACTCCAGCCTTCCCTCAGTTGACAAAATTTCTCCCCACTGCAAAGCCGTTTGCCACCTATACTCGCCACACGCGGCACGCGGTCCGATAAGGAGCGTTGTTCCTAGACGTGAAGGAAACAACAAGGGAGACTGAGGCTAAGTTGAACTGACTGCCAGTGTGAAACTGTCTGGCAATCAAGCGCATGCAGTGGAACTACCTTTTCGTGCTTCATGCCAGAACATGTAGCTTGAGTCTTCCACATTGGATAGCAAGTTGACTTGCCTTGAAATGGATTCCACCCGCTTGCTTGTGTGAATGCATCCTCATTTCCGAAATGGACATGCAATGTTAAATTTGATTGGTGTGACGAGCGCAAACGCGACGCATCCTGCGAAACACAAGAAAATTAAACCCTACAATCTTTGGTGGGGAACAAACACAATTGATTTCACACCAGAATTCACGCCCTAAACAGCATGACCCTTGAAGAACATTTAGCACAGATGATCTCTTGAGGGTGACATGCGGCCAGCAGCACCAAGAAGAGGATTAGTTCCCGAACCCAGATGCACTACCCTACAGTCATTGAAGTACAAATCGCGCAGCACGAAAAACGAACCAGCCTTTTCTCTCTGCTCGACTTCAATGTATCTCTTCTCCTGCCCCGGAAAGATGCTTGCAAAATACAAACCGAAAGCCGGTATAGACGTTGTGGTTGTTCCGCGTCCAGACATCGTGAAATGGCAGTTGGCAGCGCCTGCGAATCCCAATCCCACCAGCGCCCCTTCCACCAGCTCCAAGTGTCCTGCGCAACTCAATGGCGCCAATTCAGACCAACTTGAAACATGCCTGAATCATTCTTGGAAAACATTTGCGATTGCGTGCGTCGGCTAAGCCCACTATACAGCAGTGCACCACTTGTTTTTGAAACTTTGCGAGTATGCAATGAATAGTCAGGCCGTCATCCAGCGCCCGTCCTTCTCATCGTCCCCTGCCTGTCATGTCACAAGATTCTGTATTGAGATTTGGTAAGGGATGTGAACACATCTTTGCCAGAAGAAGACTGTGGCTGCTGAGCCCACAGCCTCATGCGGCTCCAATTTCTCTTGTGCCTGGGCTGGGTGGAAGTAGAGTCGGCTGGTCGGGGGAAGGTTGGTTGTGAAAGAAAGATGGTCGAAGGATGTGAAAGAGATACGGACCATCTTCTTACAAGTCTTTCTTTCCCGCTCCAGAGTGGTGGTCCATCAGCTTACTAATCGGAGCGCGTTCCAATAGTGCTGAATCGGGGTGAGCTGGTGAGATCCCAAGGGTGTTAAGCCGGTCGTGGCTTTATTGCAAACAAGCAAACAAGCAAATTGTTTCAATAAGCTAAGATTTTTCCCGAATGGCAGCCAAAGGGTTCTTTCAAGGAACTCGTTCATACATGACCACCAACCACTGACCACAGCAAGATGATGTTTACCACTCACCACCACCGCCAGTTGATTTCCCGTAGCTGACAAACAGCGAGCGCAACGCTTGACAACAGCTAGCTGACCGCCAACCCTTCACCCCAGCTAGCTGGCCACCGGCCCCTGACCCCACAGCAAGTTAATGTTCAGTGGCTGGTTCTTAAAGCGCCACCAACCCTTGACCACAGCAAGTTGAGGTGCAGTGGCTGCTTTTTCACGGCAGCTGAGGATAGCTGCTCATATTGCAGGGGATGGCTGCTCTTGAAAAGTTGCTGAGGTTAGCTGCTCCATAGAGATTGCTGAGCATGGCCACTTTTGCTAAAAATAGCTGCTTTAGAAATTGCTGAGGATGGCTGCTCTTGCGAGGCTGTTGAAGATAGCTGCCCTTGGAAAATTGCTGAAGATGGCTGCTCTAAAGGCTGCTCAAAAAGGCTGCTTTCAAGGGCTGCTGCGGATGGCTGCCCTTTCAAGGCTGCCATGGCTGGTCCTTAAATAATGGGCGCTGAGAATACATGTCTTTAAAAGTTGCTGAGACAAGGCTGCTCTCCAAAATCGACCTCTTCTTTAAAGGATTCTTCATTTTTTTGTCCGGGTGTGGGGTTGTAGGGCCTGCCACCTATTGAAGGAGTTGCTCCCAAGTTGACCAGGATAGAGGAGGTGTTTGGAAAGGAACCTATGCTGATTGGAAACTTGCAAGCAGGTGAAGTTGAAGAACATAATGCTGTGGATGGAAAAAGAGCCTGGGCCAGTAAGTCCAGCAGTTGCAAAGTTCGAAACAAAGGCGTGAAGCGCTGCATTACAAAGGAAAATGGCAGGGCCCAGACATTCCTGTGCTAGGAGCAGAGCTATGCCCAGGAAAAAATGATTTAAACGCACAGGATCCCGGTCTCCGGTCTTACTCTCCCCAACCGTGGTGGGGAACTTTTGTGTCTACGCGCGGCGGAAACTTTTTTCACCATAAAATGCATATAAAACATCAAGATCTTGCACAAAGGGATGGACGGTACGATATGGTAATGTTGATAACTAGGAAACTGGATGAATAACGTGAAATGGTGGCTACAAAAACTGGTTCCGTAGACTTGCTCATTCTATCAAGACTTTTGTTGATTTTGTATGTGTATACACTGATAAAATGAGAACCTTGCATTCTGCTACAAATCATGCATCCTCAAAAAAGTGTTAAATCCGTTGCAGTACTGGTCCTCCTTCCTAGGCAACAGGCGTGATCAGAAGGCTATCCGTGACCATCTTTGGACATCCCGGCTTTCGCAGGAAAACCACAGGCTATCCACCGCTTTAGAAGCGTCACCGGAAGTAGGATATATTTTCAAGATGCATTTTTGAAGCAATGGGTCAGGAAAATGAAAAGGGGGGAAAAAGCTTAAAGATTGCAAGGAATGAGCTAGGAAAAAAGTGGAAATAAATTTCCGCACTCAAATTTTTGAGTGGTTTTATGAAGCTAGCTCGAGCAAACATGATCAATTACCCCCTATAAAGTTGATAGGCAGCTGCAGGCGCCTTTGTAAAATGGTGTAAAGTTGAATGGCCATCACTCATCTAAAACGACACTATGACACTCTGATGGCTGTGAAATGTACAGATGCACCCTAACAGGCGACCAAATCAAACTGTCCACAAAATGAAGGATCTGACATAAATTCCTTTTTCTATCCTTGGCATGCATGAACTTTACAACCAGAGATACTATCATTTTTGAGACGTCATAGAATTATACCACAACAAAATGTTCCGTCATCCTGGAAAACCTCTAGGCCAAAAAATACTTGGATTTCCCAGTTTATGCTTGCAGCGTTTGACGGTGAGCCGCTTGTTCTCCGAAATTTGTGTAGAGATAATCTGCCAGGTTTGGATTTTCATCTACATACACCCAGTTCAAAGCCCGGCAATAGAAGCAGCATGACTGCCTGCTGAAGAAACCTCAATTCAAAATGGTTGTATTCAAATAATGGTTATAGGGTGAAATTATAAAAGTGTTTTCTCTCACCGCGCAATTTAAGGGTAACAGTTGAAAAGTGTTTCATTGAGAGCGTAATGAATAGGCTGCAAACCCCTATGCGACACGATAATTTGGTGAGGGTGTTTAGACGCTTTCAAGGAAACTTGTAACTATAACCAAACATGGTTTGATGACGCTCTGGCTGGAATAGAATCCGGATAAAGTCTTGGTCCCCTTGTATACCCTCTAAAGCACCAACATATCCTCCAGCAATGGGTTTTCCCGCCATGGCCGAATCCTTCCCAAACTTGCGGTCCTATGGGTCCATACATGGATGAATGCCAGTGCCTGGGCTGTTGAAGTGTGGGCTGGCTGGCTGGGCAGTTCTCCACTCTAAGCTTGGAAGCGAGTAATCTAGAAATATAAAATTAATACATTCTTTCCATCAAACGAGCAAAGTGCTTTGAAGCTCCAGGCTAAAGTCTGCATAATCATCGTTCTCGTCTTCGCACAGCAATATGTGCCACTCATGCATGATAGCCTAAGTGGAACCAAGGGTGTTCGGATCAAACGTTGTTAAGGGACCAACATCCAAGCAACAGTATCCGCGAGCTCAGTGTGGAAGAGCTTGAGCACATAGGTAAAATCAAAGTCAAAATCTCGAATTTCTGCCATCCTGAAAAGGAGGAATCAGAGGCTATATTGGAACCATTGCGTTTTTGGAGATCAAATTCTTCATCTTAATTTCGATGGATTGTTTTCAGGTGCAGGCAGGTGTCTAAAAGACTCAGCTCGATGACTTTGTCAATAGGATTCTCCTCAGAACTCAAAAATCAACAGCCACCAGCTTTGAGAAAACTTTTGGGAATAAATTTAAGTTTCAAAACCCAAACCTCCAAGAACTATATGACAAGGCACTTGAAAAATCCGGTGAGAACGGAACCATGCCGTGTCCATTTCACGCTCCCAGAATTTCGATAGCGCCTTGAGGCAAGTGGAGCTGGATTGACCGTGGATGCAGCTTGGCTTAGAAGTCTCTTACAATCACATCCTGCAATTTTCATCACGGACCTAAATGCAACCAAATCGCACCGGGGGGCCTAATCATTCTTTGCCAAAGATCTTTCCCCTTAGAGTGAAAGAATGTGCCAACTATCTCATGGAGTAAAAGCATGTAATGCACCCCTGATCTCCCATGATAGCACATGTCGAAAGGAAACCTGAAAGAAAACAATTCAAAATTCAAAGTGCAGATTCATTCTCAACGTGGTTTGCAGGTACTGCATTTTTTGGGCTAAGCTGCGTAAATGGTTCAGGCAACGCATGTCCTTAAACAAAGAACCGGTTCAGCTTAATACCAACATAAAAAACACCCAGCTTGTCAGTGGCTTAACTAACAGAATCATAGGAATGCCTAGTTTCGCCATGGCTGCTTTAAAGCCTACCTTTCAAGGATGGGCCCTGGCCCATAGGCATCCTCTTTCCCACGTAGTGAAGGACGCTCTTCCTAAGCGGGTCCCCGGTAAACCAGGTACAGAAAATCCAAAAATCATTCGTACTGCAAACAACTGTTTGGTGAAAGGTTGGGGCTGAGGGTCGGAATCAAAGCATGCGGTAGTCGATCTAGTCGGCCTGAGTCATGTAGTTTCAACATCCCCACGTTCCAGTATGGAAGTACTTTTCAAAAACTGAGGGGTGGACAAAGCAAAGATTTTATTCATTGGAAGGTGGCCTGCACCATCCGACTAATAGACATATTTGGGAGTTTCTTGTACCACATTGAAATTCCAAGCTATTACACAAGTACCATTACGGTTGGCCCCCAAGTCATTGAAGCCATCCCCGGCCTCTCCACTACCCAGCATTTCCATAAACTCATGGACCAGACCAGCAACAGTCTGGCTAACAACGTCATTTTTAGACATTGTTGAAACCTCAACCCCCAAGCATTTGGAAGCCTTCTCTTGAGACTTCATTCCCCACTAGAAAAGAATTAGAACCAAAATCGCGAATTTCACGTTTCACATATACTGATGCATTAGGCTGGCCATGTGACAAATCTGAGGTTTAGTGGTGCAGCATGCCATTCGAATGAAGAATGGAGGCAGACAAGTGTTCGTTCTTGGCTCGTTTGGACCGTTCACATGTGTCAGCAGAGGCGGTCAAGATAGTGTGATTATCAACAAACAGGTGCATGGAAGCTGTTGATATATAAAGATTTAAGCTGCTGAAGCAACATTAGCCTCGTTAAAAATCAAAACATCACCAGAGATTCGATATATGTATAACGGGTGTTGTTTCAGCTTCCTGATCCATTGCTCAACCATGTATGTGTCACGTTGTACGCACACGGTCATGGCACCCCTTTGAAAAAAAAGGATCAGGCACCGAGTGTGGAGCAGCCCATCTACAGCTATGCCTACAAACTGTCAACTCCGTATGAAGATGGTCCACTCATGTCCCTACAGGTTGATGTTTCAACAGCTATCAACTATCCATTGATTTCTTCGTCGCTATACAACGGGCAGTCATCAGGTTCTTCCTCTTCCCCTTCTAGCCACTCATCCTCTGGCCACTCTTCGGGAACAAGTTCTTCCTTGGCTTCCTTGGCTTTCTTCGCCTTTTTCTTCGTACCTGCCTTCGGCTTGGCTTTTGCTTCAAGCTTCCGTTTCTGCTTGCAAACCTTATAGGTCCGCTTGTGCTGGGATTGGGTTGCTGATCAGTTAGTTCAATTCAGAAGTTTTCGGAAAGAGATATTTGGAGGGTTGAAAGGTGAGCCATCAACTTGAATTAAAGAAGAAAAATTGAGGGTCGGAATGGAGGGTGAGCCATGAAGTCTTGAGAAGGAAGCGTTTCCAAAACCAATATACCCGTTTCATATTTCACATGTTTGAAACCTCACGAACAAACTCTAAGCAAACAACGCCGTTCGTGGCTGTCAATGATCGTTTGAGCTTCCTGGACTTGCTGAACTGCAGCCTGGTGAAGATGGGAGAGATAGAAGGGACGGTTGGGAAGTATAGAGGGGCAAACCCATATAGCGCCTCAAGTTCTGGGTCATGCTCATCCAACTCCGTCTTATACACTATGAAATCCTCCGAATTGATGATTTTCTGCGTCACCCTGAGTGATCGGACGGATGAGAAAACAATGACACTACAATAAGTTATCACTTTCAAACTTTCAAACATCACATAAAATGGGGGCTAAACGATTCCGCGATCTCCGCGAGCTTTTTGTAGATGGTACCAAGATTTTGGATTGTTGCCTGGAGGCATCTCACAGATACAATACATCTAACTTGCAATTTTTATCAATGAAGAAGATTCTGTCAGAACAAATGTTTCAGGTTGCACCTCTTGGCGCTGAATTCCGGTGTTCTTTAATCCTTCAGCAGCTTCTCTAGCCTTTCCAGCAACCTTTCCAACGCAAATTTGGGACAGCAATGGCATTTTTTTGACAAACCTAAAAAGGGTCACACTTGGGATTAGGCTGCTCCAACTTTTTGTTGAAATCCTTCCTTTTCCTGCTCTGCAGCGGTGACCACCTCCAAGGAAATTGGAAGCACATCGGTTGCTAGTGTGGGAGAGGCCTGGAAAAGCAAAATGTACAGTTTGGTAGAAAAGCCTTAGGATTCTTAGGAGTCTTTGCCTGCTCCATTGCATCCTCCTTTCCTACTTGTGCCGTTTCCAACTTGAGATTCCTCAACAGGAACACCTTTCCCACCAAAATCACTTGGTGCCGAAGTGACATAGTCGCTGACTGCCCCCAAAGCAGCCTTGTTTTTAGGAACATTTCCGACTGCCTTAAGTCGAGTGCTCATGTCTCGCCTGTTCGTGGTTTCATCCTTAATTTGTTGAAAAAGCCAATACAAACGCATTTCTTCATCATCCGGGGGTTGGGGATGTGGCCTGCCCTTTTGCTGCTGGAGGATTTTCTCCAGCAGCCGTTTCTCTGCCTCTGACGTGTGTTTTCCTTAGCTCTGGGGGTGGAACCTCGATCCATGAACTTGTGTCCTGGCGACGAGCCTTTTCCTCCCACTCAGCCTCTACTTGGATACTACTCAGGGATTGAAGGTCAAGGAGAAAGGCTTTGAACTGAAACTTGCCTTCGGAGGTGTTGCAAGCTTCAGACTTCTGAAGCAGCCCCGGGCGCAATCCTACAGGGTGACGACTATAGGGAACTAAATCAACATGTCAAAAGGTTGTCAAAACTTTTGGCAAAGAGCACCTGGAAGTGAATTTAAGGGGCAGCTATTCCTCAGACCTCTCAACATGATTTCTCACTTGTTGTCAAAGGAATTCACAACTACCACGTTTCATCAGAACACCAGGGCTAAGTTCACTAGTGTCAAGGGCCTGGATGTGCCATTCTTCGTCGCAGCGCTTCTCTTTGCCGTTTACGCTCTTCCGCGGATAAATCATTGATTGAAGTCATTGCCTCTAGCCAAGACCACATCAGATTTTGGAAAGATGAGAACTGTACAAGTTATGGGGTCAAAAAAAATGATTGCTTCAAAAACACCCACCTCAAATCGTTGGCTATCTGCATAATTAAGCAGCTTGACCTTAAAGTTCTCCGAGGTAGTATTTAAAGGCGCATGACTTAGATGGCACGACATCCTAAAATCACAACTCTATATTCAGCCATCCACCCTTTATAAGACCCCAACCCGTCGCGTTTTCTCACCAGGCTTAGGCTCTTCTCCCAGCTTCTCCATTTCGACAGGCCCCTTTCCGTCATTCTGCAGTGTGTTCACCATCATCATGATCCTGTGACTCATCCTGGGCAATCTCTTTGTCCTTAGCTGCAAAATTTTTCTGTTCTGCAGCAAATTTTCCTTGGACGATTGCACCTCTTCACCGTGTCTGATTTCAAGCTCCTTCACGCATGCTTTCACCAGTGGTTCAAAAAGATCTTGATCCTTTGCATCCAAACAACTGACAGCTCTGATCAGGCCAGTCGGCTCTGCTTCTCTTTGCGGGGCATCGCCAGAAATTGAACCGATGATTTTCTGTTTTGCTTCCTTGTCCAGATCAGGGCATACGTTGACAAGGGCAGACACGAGGTCTTTTTTTTCATCACTCCACCGCCTTTTCCTGAACCAACAGAAAGAGGTAGAACGCCCAACGCACTCAATAGATCTCTCACTTCAGCGACTGAGAACCAGTGGCCAGCCAAAACTGCTGCTTTCAAAAGCGGCGTTCGAGGCCCACTTTCTCCATATACCTCGGCTGAAAGAATCAATGAACAAACGAACATGCCAATACGACCATAATCACTGACATACCTTCAAACCACGACACATGACAACAAATGCTCTACCTCATCGCATTTTTTGAATAAACATTATCAGTCCTTAACAATAAATTCAGGTACTTGACAAAAGTGTACTGTGTACTGTTCTGGTAAGAGGCAAGGGGATCTTTGATGTTCACGTGCTTCTAAAGGCACACATGCTGCAGGAATCAGAGTGGTGGGAACATGTTGCCACAAGCAATCCTCACCAATCGAAAAATTCAGGATCCAAGTTGGTGTATGTAATTGTTCTGGAGCAAGGTAGAGGTAGAACTGGGCAAGCAATTTGGCCCAGATTTGGAACAGCTGTGAAACCATTCCTCCTGTGTAGTGAATGATCTGGTACTTTTATCATAGACCCCACTAACCCGACCCCCGGGGGAAATGGCATCATGTTTTTGAGGGGGGAAACCAATGATTACATGCAGTTATTTTTCCACCGCTTAAATAACTTTTAATACACGTGAGTACAGTACTTAGTTAAACCCTAAACAAAATTCAAAATCATTAACAACACAATATTACTACTGATTTTAAACAGACATGATATCATAATAAATTACTAGACTGACTGTCTGACAGTCTAATATATTTATTTTAATAATGATAGAGAACTAGCAGTGAAGTACTGGATCCAAAAGAAAGGCCGAGCCTGTCCAGGAATGCGAAAGTCATTGACAGGAATTGCTTGCGTGGACCAATCTTTGAACCCTTCCGGGAATGGGTGTTGAAATAAAACTCCCCTGGCATGAAAAGGCATCCTGCAATCGACAAAGTGAAGGTGTTGAAAAGAAACAATGCATCAATCATGAATCAATATCCGTCAAACATCAATAATTGATTAGCAGCACATGTTGTTTTCCCTTTCATGAACATTGGCAAAATTCCGGGGTGCTTCCTTCAACACAAATGCAGCAGCAGCAGCAGCTGCTTGCTTGTTCGCATGCCATCCTGCCTTGCGAATTTCTCTCATCATCTCCTCTTGGGGCGGGACAACAGCAAAGTTTGCTGGCCCCTCTCTTCCCACACGCGTTTGCAACACCATGCGGCTTTGCTGAAAGGCACAGCCTGCAAGTCATCCAACTCCATTTGAAGTTGTTGGACGCCCCCTGCGGTGGGGTATTTTGATGTCACAGCAAAGAGCCACTTTGTGTACATTGACTTCGGATGATTGCCTCGAAGCAGAGTCTTTGACACCACCCAAAACGTTCTTCAAGCAGTGCTTGGTTGTGGATGGTCCAGCATTGAGAGAAAATGCCATGGCTCTCGACTCCTTGTCAGAGGTATCCCAATCGACTGCAGTTCCTTGCACCAAAATTTCCCGGTAAAATCACCCTCTCATCATCTGAAGCCATAATACGAACCAGGCAATATGGCAGCACTAGCCCAAAGTGAGCCTGGCTCCATGCCCGATTGCTGCAAAAAGACAGCACCAGTGTAGACCAGTCTTTAAGCAACTCAATCTCATGTGCAAAAGCAAAGTCCTCCCTGTCAAACACATGGTTTTCAGAGGGGTTTGTGAGCTTCAGGCGGCACACAATGTCGGCCCAAGCATGCCCTTGATTTTTCTGCAAATTGTTTGGTACCATGTTCCATTTGCCCTTTCAGCGCACCACTGAAGCATTGTCCTGCTCCCACCTTCCTGGGATTCAAGGTGGTCATGGTACCCTTTGTGCAATTCTTTGCAGGCATCGACAATCATTCGCACCTTGATTTGGATATCTCTTTGCTTGAAGAGCGCAATTACAAATGCATAAGTGGTTTTGAATCGACTCCTCAATGCATTGAACGCTTGCCTCGTTCACATGTCAATGCCATTTGGGTTAAGCATTACAACAAAACAACATCCCCCACATAATGAAATATAGCAAAACGATATGATCTAATATAGAAAAAAATGTATATATTATACATACAGTATGTTACAATTATATAACCATTTGAACTGCAGCAACTCCGTTTTGACAGCAAAATTGCTGCAAACACCAATATTGTGGTGAGCAACCGTTGCACATATGAAATATGACAAAACCGTATTACAGTGTATCATTCTATTCAAAACCCCGGTATCAGTGGCCATGTCCTTTTCCAATCCCGAGAAAAATAGTAAAATTAAACTTGCAAGCGATCCCTCTGAATGAAAGTTGACTGACAATTTGTCTTTAGGATCAAGGCTCTGTGTGGCGACATACTCCGCTGCTTTTTCCCAATCAGCTGGGGCATTCGCGTCACCACGAGCTTCCTGGTCATCATCGGCCATGTCATCATCATTTTCACCATAGAGAGCGTCCTGAAACAAAGTGGCAAAAGTCATCAATCAGCGTTTTCAAAAAATTAATCATGAAGGGAGTTCTAAGGTTTGGTTGGGACAAATGACAAGAAAGCTAACAAGTCGGACTATGATTATGACAGAAAATTTACTAAATTATAGCCATGCCACCTTCAGCTTATTGGAGAGGTTCTGGATGTGGGAAACTGTCTCCATAAGAATCGTCCAATTGTCGTTGAGCTGTGAAAAAGATTCACAAATTCCAAACCATGCTTTCCCTCTGGCTTTGGGGATACGGTTGAGGGGTGATCCGAAAACCTTCAGGAGAGATCTCTCTGTCAGCTGCAATAAACTCGGCCATCATGGACATGAAGCTATCTGCACCCTTGCGGCGCATCAAGTCCTTCGCAGCATCAGTCAGCTTTGCATGATGGGTTCCGGAACCAAATGGTCCTCGGCTCCAATTCACCAGAAGCGTTGCTTTGAGCAAGGTTGAAATTGCTCGTAGGTAGTCATTCCACTGTGGGTGGGAACCCTCGGGCTCAGGATAAGCCCTGAGCCCGCACGGACCAGCCAAGAAGTTCATAGCACGGAATCGAGATGATTCTTCATCGTGAATGCTCACTAAGCATGGACGCAGGCTCCATGATTTCAGCTGCACATTGATAGGGGTTCCAGGTGGGATCACGCTGTCTGGAATGAACTGCTCAAGGCCGTTGCCAGTCAGTGCATGCAGGCAGTAGTGCAAGCCTTTTATCATCACCTTGGCATTGTTGGAGGTTGGATTTTGCACTCTATGAAACAAACGCATTCTGATTTCTAAGCCTTTGCATTGTGGAAAATTTTTGGAGTTCAGGAGTTCGAGAGTAATGCCATGATTTTGCAATATTTTTTAGAAGTCTTCAATGCAATGATGTCTTGCCTGCACTTGAACAAAATCATCACATGTTCAATATTATGACCAAAATGCAGCATAATTAATATGTAACGTAAATGATTAATAATGTAAAGAAATGCCATTCCGTTCAAAAAAAGTCTTTCCCATTCCGGCATCTCATAAGCCCCACTTCATGATAAAATGCCAAGAACAGCATCCAGGGCAACAAGTAAGTAAGGGGGGTTCACCCACTAATTTCTTACAGAATTTTCCTTTCGACAATTAAACAAATATGGATACAGAAGAGCAGCGTACATTGCATTGCTCACTTGCTTCTGCGCATTCCTGTCAGACAGGGAAATCAATCATCGCGCGGGGTTTTGGCAGCCACTACTTGAAGTATTCGTTGGAAGGCTATGATTGGAAATCTTATCTTAAGAGGACATAATATGTCTTCATGAATGAAGGAGGCGTTACATTTCATAAATTAAAAAAACCCATCACGTTTACGCTGGTTTTCTGACATCAACACGCACTAGTGTCAACTTTCAACGCGCAAGATGGCTTGTCATTAGTACATTTTCGCTTGTTGCTGCGCTGTGACCGCTGTGGGCCTGGTAACTGAACACAAGAACTTCAGAGCCCGTTGGGCGATGTTACGTTCAGTCGGTGGGTGAATCCTGCTGAAGGCTCAGACGGCTCAGAAACCCACAAGGCCCCAAACAGGAAGTTTACATTTCATTTTCATGTGCATGTCTATTCTATTCTTGTTGTCATGGATATCATAGATTCTTAGATTGATTGTCTTTGGCCCACTGACATAGCACCATCATCAAAGTAAAGTAAATGCTCTGAAAAAAGCAAAGACATCTAGTAACAAACATGGTCACCCCGATCAATTTGTCGGAATGTCGAAAATCAAGCTATGCTACCACGGCGGCTATTCAAGAAATCACGACAAAAATAGCAATGCTCTTGCCTTGGGCTTTGAGCTTGGGCTCTGCTGCAAGACCTTGCTTGCTCCCACTAAAGCTAAAATTGTCAGGGATTACAGATTCCTTCTTTATACATGTCTTATCACTGGCACGCAATTCATTGACATCATGAGCCCCCTTCATGGACTTGCGCAAGAACTGTGTAATCTTGCTTTGCTTTGGCTCTTGAAACTTGTTCACTGGCTTCTTCGAATCTGAGCCAAGAGAAAGAAGATCCTTTGGGTCAAACCTTTTGGATCGTGTCAGCGTAGGTCTGGGCGAAGGATTTGCACGAGCCAATCCCGACATGATACAGGAACAGTCTTCTAGAGTCTAGCTAGTGCACCTTGACAATCAAATGGCATTCCTACAGGATTCCTCACTCAACCACAACATGCTCCAAAAACCTTACAGCAATTAAAAAACATCTATGAAAACCATCTGTGAAAACATGTCAACCAGCTAGTCTTCTCCAAATGTGATGTATTTGACATTTCAAAACTTTCAACTAGCAATATTAGATGCGCTTGGTTTCAAAATGTTTTATATCCCATTTTGGCGCCCCAAGCTTGTATCAGATATGTGTCAAGACCGTGGTCACCTGGTCATACTGCAAAAATATTGTAAAACACCAGTCTCCAAAAACCTTACATAATCAATTCTTACGCAAAGTTCTTACACAGTTCTTCACATGTTTCCCATGTCTTTTCTTTTCTGAAACCTTGAAAATTGAAAGGGCCCCATTAAGATTTTATTGGTGTTGTTTCAAGGTTTCAGATTGATGTCTCAATCGACAAGAGCCTAAATTACCAGTCAGTGAAGAAGCATTCAATAAAAACCCAAAGGATAAATTGTAAATTTACTTTTATTTACCATAAACATCAACCAGTACCATCGATCCCTATGAAACCCGGAATCACCCCATTCTTGCCCTCACCATTTGACCCTCAAATTGTCAACCGCAGCTGACAGTTGGGTGACTGTTGGGACACGAGCAGAACTTTTTAAGTCCTGCAACATCAAACGATTTTTTTGCAACAGCATGGGGCGAAAAACCGCAATTTCACTGAAGGCAAAAACGCATGGCTGAGCCCCAAAAGGCTCTCGAGGAAACACTTAAAATATAAAATGAGATAAACTGAGCCAATGCTTTGACATGAGCAAACTGGTTTTGATATTAAAAATACCCCGTAGCCATAGCGTACCTCTTACATTGCTTTCACTGAAAGGAAAAAATCCGATCTGTCCCACTGAAAGAAAGGAAACAAAGTACAGTATCAGTATATAGTGCTTCACGTGTTCTGCAAGCTGCAACTGACTACCAGCCGCAACAGGGAGCACTTATCCTTACGCTTGAACTGTTTCGACCGAGTTGATCGCTTAGACATCATATCTGCAACATGTGGGGCTATAGTTGGCCTGGGCTTCTTGGCAATGGACTGATTCAATGCCGAAGCACCACCATCGACATTGCACACTTCCACCTTGAGGTCGTGCGCCTCCTGCTTCTCTTGGAGAAGAACTTGAAGCGCCAATGCCCGGCTTGGATCTTCTAGATCCTCCACATCTGCAGTAACTTCTTCATCTAAGTAAAGGTGGAATGGTAAAGAAGGTTTTGTTGCAGAGTCCACGGGTAGAGGAGGAAGCGTCAACTCCACCTCAATGGGGTCCTGCACCTCCTCAAACTGCTTCTGTTGGAGAAGAACTCCTAGCGCCAAAGAGCGGCTTGGGCGTTCTAGACCCTCCACATCTGTAGTAACTTCTCCATCTTCGTCTGAGTAAAGGTGAAATGATAATGAAGGTTTTGTTGCAAAGTCCACAGGTTGAGGAGGAATCAACGGGTCAACTATATCCATCCATCCTAACCACTCATAAAATGCCTGGTGTGAGCTCTCAGTCCCAGACTCACGTTCGAGTAGTTTCTGCTCCTCTTCCTTTTGCTCTTGTATTTGCTTTCATCTCAACATGGCTGGCCACTGACTTTTATTTTGTGCCACTTCTGCTACGGAAAGTCAGTCAGCATGACCAAATCCGACACCAAATTGACAGGGAGGCGTTAGAGCTAGAAGTTACTTCAAAGTTAGAGGCCGAAGTTCAAATTCGTAAGGTTCATCGTCGTATAATATAATGATATCGCCTTATCATATTATGGCCATGGTCTTGCAATGTGTCGGCACAATGACCAGTTTTCCTTCATTGATTCATGGTAGTATTGTTACAGTGTCAAGTGGCATGAATCGTACTGAAATTACCAGCACTCGGGTTTTCTGCCGCGCCTGAAAGATCTTGCAGATTCTGTGTCGTCTAAGATAGCAATGTGTTCTGTGGCCTAGGCATCATATGAAGGCAACAAGGCTGGTCATGAACAACCAGGCAATCTTTTTTAAGAGGCGATCGAAATCTCGTTGGGCTAGGTCCGGTACTGGAAGTTCAGTAGGAACATAGGTGCTGCCATAGCTGCCGCTGCCGGGTGATGACCGTGGTGGAGTCATAGGCGCTGTGTGTCCAGATACTGGGGATTCTTTGCCTTAGTTTTGTTGATGGCGAGACGTAAATAAGTAAGAAAAATCCACGGTTGGACCGCAAGATTTAAATTACTATAGTTTGTGTTGAAACTTGGTTTGGTGAGACGTACAGAAACACCTAAAAGTTCTGAAAATTCTGAGAATGTTTTCTCAGAATGTTTGCTTCTTTTTCGCTCTTTCAGACACCAAATCTGATTCCAACATACCTACTTTCAATTGCAATACATGTGTAATTGTTCTGATTTGCAATTGATGCTGAGAGAAATAACAAAATCGATTGACAAACACAGTTTTAGCATAAGCCTCGCGCGTAATTCCGCAAAGGTTTACAATTATTTATCATGTGTTGGGAACCTGACTCCCCAATATCCAGTCGAGTCGCCTTCCTCTCTTTTGGACTGATCTGCGGCCTGGCATTGAACGCTTTGGCTAAACAGAAAACGTCCCTAATGAAGCTCTATTGAACCATATATAGTACTCACAAAATAAGACATTATTGCTAAGCGCTTTGACAAACAGGTTTTCCTGATGTCATATCTAACCGTAACCTTTAGAAGCAGCAGCGCTGGTTGCCAGAGTCCTGGGAAAATACAAGTAGATATAAATAAAATAAAATAAAATCTATATCATATTTAAATATTTAAAAACCATATTATTCCCCTACCTACCAACAATTTTGATGTTCGTAAGATATGAAAATAAATATACGTACACATACACACTGTAACTGTAACTGATAACTTTTACACTCGACCATTCCGATTCCCACAGACCTCTAGATCTATTCAAAATCAAGAAAAACAAATTTCTCCCAAAAAACCTGGCCTCATCAATGACACGGGTCAACTCATCCCGAATGACTTTCAAGCAGGACAGCGCTGACTGTTGAAAACGTGCTGAGTCCATGGCTTCGTGATTCTTATGTGGGCTGTAGGGATGTAGTTAGAATAGACCATCCTTCATGTAACTTTATTTGAGAATGGACAGACATTGAAGAAGTTGCCTTTGACCGTGTTTTGCAGTTACTGAACTAGCCTAGTCCTCAAGCCACACATTCTCTGTTCACACCCGCTTGGAAGTTTCAACAAAACTGTCGCCATACCTCAAAAGCTTTTAGGTAATATCAGGACATGTGGCCCCTTTACTCACCCTGAAAATGGTCAGTAAATTCTTCAGCAGAACCAACTGGTACCTAAAAAAAGAAGACTGGTGGAGAACGACTTGAAAATCAGTTTGAAGACCACGATTGAATTCTGCCTTTTCAGAAAATAATGATATGTGTGAAATAGCATGGGTTCCCAGATAAATTTCAATCGCCCAGAAGTACTCCTAAGATCACGTCCGAACCGTTGAAAAGCATTATGTTTGGGGTGTTCAACTTTACTGATTTGTAGATGCTTAGGCACTAAGCAAGTTGGGGCCCCAAGTTCCAACGGTTCAGAAGAGCTATAATTAAGGGGACACGATGGGAATCCATGCCATTACAAACATAAATGTACCCTTTACCACCCCAGTAGTTAGTTACAGATTAATCCACCCAGATTGATTACAACAGCTAAACAAAACACAAGTGTAGTTGCAGCCCTGGCTTCTTGACAGCATCGTCATCATCATCATCATCATCGTCATCATCATCATCATCGTCATCATCATCAGCATCATCATCACTGATCATCATCATTGTCATTCACGTTCAGCGGCAGCAAGAAGCAATCGCAAATATTGCCTTTTTGCCACTCGGGTAGAGTAGTGCGGTATTTGGCTCTAGTAGAGCAGTCTCTGAAAAGTGCCCAGGTGCGACTGCCAAATTGCATGGGTCCTGTACGGGGACCTGCGTGCTTGTCATTAAGGATTCTGATTCATATAAGGAATTATTTGTATAAGGAATTGAATTATTCACTGATACCCAAAATCCTGAAAAAGGGCTGAAATTTGCCTTTAATCGCGGGCAGGTTTCTCAATTGCAAGCTGATGGTGGGACCTATGCAATTTGACTCTTTTTCAACTGTGGCTTCTTGACTTTAAGCCGGCTACCCTTCACTTCTTTCTTTTCCATGATCTGCTCAATTGCCTCACCCTCCCCTGATGGTGTGCTGTTGTATTGCAACGCAGTTTCCAAGAATCTTCTCTTGTTCCTGGCTGACATCACATCTAACAGTAACAGGGTGCCATGATGAACAAAAGGTCTTATTATCACAACCTTGAGGATTAAGATGTTTGAAATACTGTAAAAAATGCGCTGCAATTAATTAATTCCATGATTTTTTAAACACACAATCGAGAAATTGAAAACAAGATTCACAGGCGTACCACATTGCTTTTCCAATTCCGTGCTAACAGGAGTCACAGCACCAGGCGATGTAGGCTGGTCATTCCTTGGACTTTTGCAAACGGGCAGGCGTGCTTCAACAATGCAACAACAAGAGGAAAGGATGCAAGCCAGTAGTCAAAACAAATACTGAAACAGTAGTGTTTTTGGATTTGCAATGAAAAAACAATTTCTTTCAAGCAACAATAACTAACTAGGCTGAACTAGGATAACATAATAATAAACGAAGCATCACTGCAATGAAAAAAATTGAAAACAGAACAAATCAGAAATCCATGCTCCATCCATCAAACCATTGCCAGCCAACCATTTAGCTCATCGAATACCCACGGTGGCAGGGCCATGCTGCACGGTGGCACTTAAGTGGTGAAGTAATGAAAACACTCAACGTTAATATAAGTTGAACTATTGTAAAATGTATTTTGCGGGAGGTAAAAAATTTCATTGGTGAACCATGCGTGACATCAAAGAGAACAGCTTGGTACAGAATGCAAATGCCAGCTGGTCATATAATAATACTTTCAAGTGCTCCATCACTTTTACTGCACAGTTGTAAATGCCGCATATGCTTGAATAATCAACAAACAGTTGTATTAGCGAATAATATACATATAAAAATCAATCTTTGCCTAGGGCAATGGGCGTGAGGATGACGAAGCGCTAGGGTGTGGCTTGATTGGACCAGGTGTTAAGGGAGTTTTTGGCCTTTCCCGTGGACAAGTTGGTGGGACTTGCTCTGAAGGCACCCTTCCTGGTGTGATCATTCCTGCTGCAATGTTCACCTGTTTCTTCTCTTCTTTCTTCAACGCCTTCTTCTCCCTTTTCGCCATTTTATGATCTTTCACTTCTTGTTTTATCACCTGGATCACCACATCTTGGCGTATCAATGGGGCTTCTGTTGGGGTATCATCCTTGTTACATCCATCACATTTTACCTCATCAGGGCGGGCATCATCCTTGTTGTTTCTACCACCTTCTACCTTATAAGGGATCCGGCCGGCTGATTTGGCGATGACATGACACTGCTAGGGATGAGCTCTGATTAGATACTGTTTTTTGCTGATGAATAGAATTTGAACCGAAATTTGGAGGCGGATTATTTTTACACAAAAACATTTGATTGCGATCAAAGATCACTTCTTTCATGGTCCTCTTCCTATTCTTCCGAATGACTGCTGGCGGGGTGGAAACTGGTGGGAACGGAGATGACGACCTCTTCTTCTGTGCATCTGGAGTAACGTAACGAGTACGTGTTGATGGTGGGGTGGAAGCCGCTCGGAATGTAGATGCCGGAGATTGAGATGCAAACTTTTTCTTCCGTGCATCTGAAATAACACATGGACCATTTGGTGAACAAATGCGCAACCTTTTACTGTCGCCGTCCAGTGGAACATGATATTATAAACTAACAAAAAAATGCATCCAGAACCTCAATAATAGTGATGAGCCTGGATTTATTGTGAAACAGAATTTGAGATCCTTCACGGAATCAAATGATAAAAACGACAACGGGTGATTATTTGGATTCCACTGGCTAGGTCCTTAGGGGAGTTGAGTTCTTAAAAAGAATCCATTGATTATGATTTGTTTTACTTGAGGTTGGTGCAAACCAAATGAATCACCCTGGAATTTGCAACTGAAGTAATTACGTGCAGAAACTTGCGGAAGCGCTCAATGTCAGACTCTGGTAAACTGCTTTGCTGGCATGAATGTGTCGATGTATTCGAAGTGTGAAGTTTCAACGTCCGCTTCGGAGTGCTTGGAGGAGGTGTCTGTGACATGGCTCTAGCACTTCAAGCACACAGTAGTAATCGCACAAATCTGAGTTGATCTCCAATGGGCTATGGATAAAAATCAACATAAGCTTCAAGTGATTGACGATGGAACCCGATGATACTTCAAGTGAGTTTGAAGAACTTTTTTGAATGATTCCGAGTAATTTTTGAGAGATTTTGAAAGGTTTTGAGCAAGTCCCGAATTTTACACGTGTTTCTTAATGTACAGAATGGAATTGAATGGATTTTGAGCGCAGTTGAGTGGATTCTGAATAGAATTGAATGGATTCTGAGTTGAATTGAGTGGACTTTGAATGGAATTGAATAGATTCATTTCTTACGTACTTTTGGGAAAAAGTTGCTTTTTTTTATCCAAATACCTGCAAAGTTGGGGAATTCATAATCTTGACAAACCTGACTGCATCACTCTCGCAATGCCCATCGGGAAATCCCCCAGCCCACTCATCAAGCAGCAAAGTTGTTTGCCATTGCGTGATGTCTGACCTGCACAAGCGGCCTGCGACCCCCTTCTGGCTTCTGGTGAGAGTTTCATAGTCAATCATTGTCAAGCTTCACCAAGGTTTCAGCCGATCATCTTCCATGATCCAACAAATTCAAGGCTATTTATTATAGTTGCTGCAATTAATGAAGTTGACAGACAACATACTATATCAAAAATTTACAGGAGCAGTAATTCCTCAGAACCACACATGATGATGTCTTGGTCCCATGGAGAGACGCTGGTTAAATTGTTGAGTCAATTTCAATCCTTGCGTGTTTTCGCTTCAATTTGCTCTGATGGCTCTTCTCATCAGCTTCATCATCAGCAGGCTGGTCACCACCTTGTCCTGCAGTGACAATTGGCCAATGTCGTGACACTTTCAAACGACAAACAATAAATGCAAGGAGGTCAGATTTGCATCTGATTTTTTTCCGCAAATTGATTTCCCAAAAAATTAATCTACTGTAAGCATTGCAACAATAACAAAGCTTTCAACTGATTCAACTAGCAATGTCAATTCACACAAGCCTCTTAGCCATTCAGTTTAATTTTCCATCGTTCCTGTAGCACTCAGATCCTACTTTCCAAAAAATGCTAAGGATTTGCACGCACCATTCCACACTGGCTTACGCAGTGCGAGACTGCTGCACTGCACTACTATTAAATTGGGTTTCAGCAACTCGCCACAGAATGTTGTCAGACCAGTCTTTGATCTCAGCGAGCATGGGAAATTTCAACTTAAAATCAGAGCTTACACGATCGACCGAATCACTCAAGCCATACAAAGCCATTTCCACATCCATTCCAAAAGCAACCACATTGTCCAGTTACCATGTCGAAATGGGGGTAATCGAGGATCCCAATTCTTCCCTTAGAGCACTTGCTTCTTCTCTTTGATAAACCCAGGGCATGACTTCGTCATTGATAATTGGAGGACATGATGTTGTTGCATTCAATTGATACGTCTGAGAATTCACAAATACTGAACCGCACAAAGCTACCAACTCAGAGGACGCTTTCATCGCAAAGTCCCCAAGGCCACGTAAGTTCTGATTCTTGATGTGATCGGGAATGCACAAGAGAACGCCTACCCCTGACATAACAACACACTGCAAGTCTCTAGCTAGTTGAAGCCCTTGTGGCTGGTCTTTCATCATTTCAGCTGCCAAACTGGCTTTCAAATGGCACGCAAGCCCTGCCATCGCTACCCCAGTAGTGAAACAATCAGCACTATCAAATGTAACGTAATTGGGCCAAAACTTTCTTCGAATGACATCAGCACTTGCCCCTTCAAAATCTTGGCGTCCCAAAATTGTATTATCAGATATGCGTCAAGACCGCGGTCATACCGCAGATCCACAAAAACAAAAAAAGGCATTGTAAAACGCAAGTGGCACCATATCCTCCAAAAACCGTAAATAACTCTTACACACAGTTCTTACACAGAACAGTTCTTCACATGTTTTCCACATCTTTTCTTTTCTGAAACCTTGAAAATTGAAAGGGCCCCATTGATAAAACTTTTTTGGTGTTGTTTCAAGGTTTCAGATTGATGTCTCAAAAGACTTTGCCATTGGTGGAATAGTTAAGATGCTTATGATCAAGGTTGACATGTTCAAACAGCTGATGGAGATATCTCGGCGAAAGAAGAAGCACTCAGAACCCCAGCCATTGAATGCATCAGCAACCCATCAAATGTAACATAATCTCAAAAATCCAAGCCTCCAGCCCCCCAGACTTGTTTTGCCCGTAACTTCAGCATCCATGATTTCGATTCATCAATAATAAGAAAATCATCGATCTAATCCTGGTGGCATAAACAAACTTAACTCGAGAGGACATGGCACCAAAAACAACACGGTTCATGTTCTTTCGGCGCTGGCTCCTGTAGATGGTGCTGGAGCAGCAGCCGTGGAAGTGCCATGGTCTCCGACCTTGCCTGCAGGTTTGTGAATAAACACAAACTTGACTTGCACAAAAACCTTCTTCCTTTCAAGTCAGGGTTCAATTCGCACTTGTATCTGTAGTCTAAATTATTTACAGGCTTCGGGTTTTAGACTTGAAACAAAGCCTTTTATTTACCGACCCCGCATGAACTTTGGGGGTCCCTTAAAAGGGGACTTCAAATTCACATGAAATTTAATTGAACGATGAATACAAGAAAGTCAATAACAACAACAGTACCCACTAGGTAAACTTCAAGCTACCAATTTTTTGAGATGCATTTGACAATTTGAAGTACTTAATTTCACGTAAGAACCAAACGCGAAATACCTGGCCTTTCTCAGTATCATCGTCCTCCTTCTTCTCGCTCCCCAACCTCTTCATGACCTCGTCGCATGGAGCAGCTTCAGCACCACCTTTGAGAATGGCCAAACCCATCAGTACTGATTTCGATCTCGTACTTCTCAATCAGAATTTGGCTTTGGCAATTTTTTTTTGACAAGGATGATGGCTTCACCCTCAGAAGCAAAGCTCCAAGCTCCTGCTAGCAAGCTTCTACGCAAAACCTCAAAGCAACCAAGCAAGTATTTCTACAGCCAAAGCTAGCCTTCATTCCCGATTGTTTTTTCATGAGGACGGACTGAAAAGATATGAGAGAGAGTGACAGGGGAAAAAACGTTAAAGGCCAGAAAGTCCTTCGGGTTTCGCAGCAGAAGCCGAGGATGCATCAGCACGTTGAAAAAAATCAGCACAAGCTTTGACCTTCTCATCGCCGTCCATGACATGTGGCACTCCCTCATGGATCTTCACTGAAAACATCTCAGTGGGCAACTTGAGGTCGGATTCTCTCAATATTGCCCCGCTTTTGTCCTTCTCCTGAAGCTTGAAAGCACCACCGCTGGAGACCACTTTGTAGTCATTGTAGTAATTCATACTTTGATCTCCTGTACGATGCAGCATTCTCAATTCTCTGTCTTGGGTTGTACAGTACGCCCACAGCATACTAGTATATAATATCAAATTTTCCGCAGATACATTATTATATAACTGGGTATCATTTTCGGTGATCTACCGTCACCTGACTGTTTCAACATCAAATTTGTATAGTATAGATTTGCCAAATATCTCACACGATAAGCTAAGTGACATGTGGAAATTTGAACACATGAGGTGTATCTGATGTTGATAGTGATTATATTGCAGCCTGCTTCTAATTCTATCATTTATCTTGAATTTTAACGTGGTCCGGCAGGTCTCACATTAAACGGTACACACTGCTCAGTTTGCCAACAAAAGAAAATGGATAATAGTTCTGTTGTGGTGGTGGTGGTGCTGGTGGCATTAACGCATCCATATGTTCTTGAGCATCGTATAACTCGCTGCCTCCTTGACCTGAAAGCAAGTAGCGGCCCTCGCTCATGATCAGGCGGAAGTTTGAGTTCGGGGGCAACGGCACGTCGCCTACACTTTTGCCCACAAAATTCACACTGACCAGCCTGTGCCCTCCGTCGCGGAATATGATCTTGAACTCGTGGTCAAGTGGCTTGCTCGCATTTTCTGTCCCTTCCACTGCCTTTGGCGCTGCTGCCGGTTCTGTTGCCACTGGGATGCCTCTGCCGCTTGTCTGCAACCCTCACCACTGTCTCTGGTTCTAAGAACTCATCCCCAGAGAGAGGTCTGCCAGTTGTGAATCATTCAGAATGGTGTCGTTTCCGTGGGAAATATACTGAACATAAATAAATGTATGTTTATATATAGATATATGTGTGTGTAATGTGTGTGTGTAGTCCATTATTCCATTACTTTCTCAGTCTCATATGTCCTTCTATACCATACTTTGGTGGAATAGTAGCAGTAGGAATTAGTCACAATCCCTCATGCCCTTGACCTTTCGACGTGAAATAATTATATACATTTTACTTTCTATATCACATCTAAATCATCCTCTTTGAAAAATATATCTGTTGATTTGGGCCTCTGTTGAAAAAGAACCTTTAAACACATAATGATAATCATGATAATTTCTAAACCGAATTCTGACTATATTTACTTGCAAATTGCGGATATGACAAAGAACAAAAATCTAAGTCTGTGTCGGTGTTTCATCCTAGCTTCAAAATCAATACATTAATTACCGTTTGTCAGGAATCATTGATGGGCAGTGTACTGTTTCCACAACAAGTTCCCACAACACATGGCATTGTAAAAAGCAAACAATTGAATAATATTCGAATAAGCTTCGCCGGTGGCTTCTCTGATGGATTCATGCCAATCAGAAGGAACAAATACGCCATTGTGGTTGGTTTGTCGATTCTGTTCTCGAGGACACTGGTAAAGTTAGCCTCGTCCAAAGCACGCAGCCACTTGAAGACGTGCTGACCCTGGAGCAAATCAAAGATAAAGGCAAAACAGAAAATAGTCGTTTCAATTCAATTTGAATCATACCATGCTGAAAAGTCGCGTTAATTTAATTGAGTTCGGGAATTAAGTTTGTATTTTGGAACATTTCAATAAAACTAACTAATTGCACAATAATAATTATGAACTTCAAATTGCCAAACAATATCTAAGTGCAGCCGCACAGATAAAATGACCCAAACAAATAATTTCAGATAGCCAGGAATTAGGGAGCTGCTGAATCTGTGTATAGGATGTAGAATAGGTCTTCACATCTTTCCTTGGCCCACCACCCGAAGAACTCTTGGTTGCTTTGTTCTTGGCCGTTGCTCCTGGCTTTGTTTTTGGCTTCGCCTTCGCCTTCGCCCTCGCTTTCTTACTCGGTTCTGCTGTTGCGACATCGCCTACCACAATTCCACCAGGCCACCTCAGAAATTCCACAACAATGACATTGAACACCAAAGGTTTACTTAATCCTGGTTCGATACCCCATATTAAAAAAAAGAGTAGCAAAACACATAAGATCACCAAAGCACAGAATTGACTGGTCGTCCGCTGGATAGGGTACTGCCACTGCTGCCGCTTCTTTGGCTTTGGCTTGTGCGACTGGAGTTGCTGGCACCATTGCCATTGGTTCAGCTGGTGGTGGCTGCAGCCCTGCTCGCTTCGCAAGCTCAGCTGCACTCTGCAACTTCGCTGGCGGCATTGCCACAACAAGATATGATTACGGGACACCGGTCTGAGTCTGGAGTCTGAACCCTAAGGAATTTCCGGAACATTCGAACAACTTCTAGTTGCTGTACTATATAGTTTGGCTTGGTGCTGGTCTAAGTAAATGATGTTACTAACAAGATGGTGAACCACCAATTGCTCAATCATTTGATGTTCATCTCAAATTCAGTCTATCTTCCAATGACAATCCATCAACCACAATTTCAGATAACAACTGCATCTCCGGAACACTGACTGAAAAGACTGACATCTGTTTCACTGCTTTTTTTGCTCCCATCTGCGCAAAGTCGAGAGACAAGGCGGGCTACTGGGCAACATTTGTGCAAGAAAAACACATGCGTAAAAGTTCATTGTCATTGATTGAATATTTAAATTTAAGCTCAGTTCAATTCAACGTACTCTATGTGCTCAAAGTAGTCAGTCAGCAGTTTGTTGAAAACATCATCATGCATTAGTATCAGTATCATTACCGCCCAGTGTCCACTGAAACCATCCAAGCAGTTGACTTGTCTGAGACCTTCTTGAAGCATGCCAACCCAATTAAGGAAACCAGAGCACAATTCGTAAGCAACATGGCGTTTCCTTGGGGCCGAGCGTCGGCAGCGGGTTCGTCAACATGTTGTCGGATACTTCTGCGGTGGTGGGCCATCCAAGTGCAGGGAGTTTTTCCATTGGGGTGAAGATCTTTCCGCTTGAGCTCTGCAAATAAAAGCCCTTGTTGCGTCTGAAGCATGGGATCCTTCCTGAATACGCAGACCATGTGCGAGAGAACGTTGGATTATCTCCCAGAAAAAACAACGAGATCCGGTGAGTCGGGCTCACGCTGGTAAATTCTCCGGTAGTCTGCATCCAGCTCTTCTACTACCTCTCTCTCTCTCTGGTTGAAGATGTACGTGCAGTCCGGCTGTCCCTCGGTTTTGCCAAGAAACATTAAAAGCAAGGAAGCACGGATTATACAGTCATCATTCGAGTGCAGCCCTCCCCTTCACTTGACATGTTTATATTTCATACAAATACAAATTACAGTAACTTCAAAAAATATGATATATAATCTACCATTTTCATCGTCTTATGCGTTATGTCTCTAGTGCTGCCAGTTCCACGACATCATAATCATTGCTCAAACTCAACATCTGCAGATAAAAACGCTGCAACTTGATTAATTTTAAAAGAAAGCCAAAATAAAAAAGTTGAACATATAGATACTGGGTGAAGACTGACCAAAACTTGAAATAATAATGACAATATGACAGGTTGCAGGTCGCCAAGCAATGTGGCGTTTGCGGCAGATCTGCCAGGTATGCAAATCACGCTCACGCTGTGTGGCAACAAAATAGTCTCGGCATCTTGTAGTCGCAAGCATCCGGATTCTGGTTGACACTTCAGAGTAAGCACCCCAGACATAGTACACGTACTCGCAAGTCACCCTGTGACAACAATAGATATAAGTCCTGGGGCGACTCACACCAGAGTGTCCTACATCAGCAGGATCCACAAAAAGTTGATAAAGATCATAGTCTGGCAGGAGCAACTTGAGGTCCTCGATGGGTATGTCCTTATTTCCAGTTTGAAACTATTGGTATGGTTTTCCAACACCAAAAATTAATTGTGGACTGCACTTGTTTTAGCGATGTCTTATTGAGCTTAGTTTCAGGGGTGTTTTCGACAATGATGAGCGGGGTCTGGTTGACCTGGTGCTTGCGTGCCCAAACTATGTAGCACAATGCAGTCCTTCCAGCAAAGAATTTGCGATTGATGTTAATTTTAGAGTTTTCCTGGCAAGGGAGCCCAGACACGTCAATATCGACGTCACCTGGCTTTGGTGTCAAGCAGCACCGACCATGGGACCATGGGTGTAACAATACTGTGTCTGCTGCAGCCAAAACCCCTTCACCTAAGGCGCCAAATGCTATAGTAAGCGCTTGAATTGAAACGACCCTAAACTTAGGAACTACATTTTAATTTTATATTTAATATTTTTTGCATTGCTCTAACTTATAATATATCGTCGTCACAAGTTCTTTTCAAAACAAACATATTCAAAAACTGAAAATAATCAAAAAATAAGTGAACATAGAAACTACTACTTTAGATTTGATATCATTGTCACAAGTTCTTTTCAAGACCATAGCAGCCTTTTCTAAGAAAAAAGAAAATATGACAAAACTGTAAAACAAAATAAAATAAGTGAACATAAAAACTACTCTTATTACTTGAATTGTTATATTATCGTCACAAGTTCTTTTCAAGACCGCAGCAATCCTTTTAAACAGCTTGGACATGCCCAGCCTGCTGTATGCGCTCCTGAAATTGTAAAGACTCTTTGACGCCGCCCAAAGGAACTTGCTCAAGAATGTCGCCAAACACGCATGGAGCTCCGCAAGCATGGTCTGATGACCACTCCTGCATCCAAGCATGATTGTCCATAATAGCCTGCCTGCATGAAGCTTCTAGCTCCCCGCAAACGTGATAGTAGGCAACTTGACTTTAAAAGCAACAGACAATTTTTTCATTAAATAATAAAGCCTTGCCTAAATTAGAATATAGTAGGGAAAACATTGCCTTTCAAATAGCAAAAGGCAATACCAAAGTCATGCAAAGCACGTGGCAACAGTGAGGTGAAATCTTCACGTGGAATGGGCAGGTGGGAGAAACGTTCCATGATTTCCTAACGTCAGGTTGAACAACAGGTAAGCAAGACGGCGAAAAGCAATGAAAACAAATGCGGAAGGAATCAATCAAGCAAGCAAGCAAGTAAGTCTAGTAAGTCAGTACGCCTGTCTCACACACAAAAACACGACAAAAAGAAAAATGGTTCAAGCCAGTTCCCACACACAAACATGCCACACGTGCTGCCTGCAATTTAACTCATTTTCTATTACTAAGTTTCTGGACGATGGCCATTCCGACCTCTGCTGTGTAAACACCCGTGCAAGATGAGCTCATTGATGTAGCATGCGCCAACATGCTGCTTCTCAAAATAAAGGCTGGAATGGTTTCCTTCACGAATTCCACAGCCATTCGAATACTACGGGCAGCTAAGCTCAGGTTGGTATCTTCAAAATCTACCTGCCACTGTCTGGGCTGGTTAGATTGCAAAAGTTCTGAAGCAGGAGTTCTTGACCAGGCTAATTTATTACCAGTAGTACCGCACAAGGCGGTGGCGGAAGTTTCAAAAATAGGAAACGTATAGGAGAGATTGATTGCTGTGAGTGACGGATGTCAGAGCAAAAACATTGACCAACTGACTAACTAGCTAA
>Ga0126337_10000106_pt1 | contig 30250 bp, 14 predicted proteins | sample DipCmetagenome_FD_92527 | JGI IMG/M metagenome (GOLD analysis project Ga0126337, IMG submission 92527) | Coral microbial communities from La Bocana,Puerto Morelos, Mexico - Diploria C A metagenome | ecosystem: Host-associated > Invertebrates > Cnidaria > Coral | place: La Bocana,Puerto Morelos...
CCTGATAGTCTGTCAGGCGTTGAAGACAAGATCAGAATTGTGATTCACCACCAACCACTTATCTCAAACTAAGAATTTTTCGTTCATACTAAAACGGTGAACGGTGTAACCATCTTTATATTCGAGCGTGGTTTTGCATAATTCAGAATTATTTGCGTCGGTTATCATTTCTCGTCTATTGACGCCATTTCGTGACTTTCATGCGTTTGCCTAGGCATGCTCGTACCCAATTAATTATTAGTGTTTAAGTAAGCAAATATTGCCGCAATTCGATGTAAATATTTTCAGTCTCTATGGTAGACCAATATTTTCAAGACAAATTATTTTTATTATGAATTTAAGTAAACGCTTGATAGCAAAATCTGTCATTTCTAACTTTAGAAGTCCGAGTTGCAATGCAGTCTTTCGCTTCCTTTTTCATGTTAATTTCTTGCGCAACCTGTCCGTGAAAACATTATTGGCTTGGATAATGGAGGCTTTTCAGTCCAATTTGCGACGATAAGTTTTATTTTTTATCTGTCGCGTATCGATGTTTCGGGATTTCCAAGCACTCTACAACACATCACAACCCAGCCTCAAATACATAAATAAAAACTATACTGTGTAAGATCATGAAAGCAGATATATTAAGATACAGATGTATTAAAATGCATGCATAAAAACATCTTACTGATGAAAAAATCATTCACCGACTGAACCCTGGCAGTGTAGGGAAAAAAATATGTAAAATGCCTTATTAATGCTTTATTAGGCCTGCAACAAAATTATCGTTTCTGAGTATATCCCCTTCAAAGTTGACCTTTAATGTTTTTCTTGAGTTTGATCAAATCCTTTATTCTTATAATCAGTAGCTTCTAAGCTATCCAAGGTAATTTTAGGAGAAATACTAAAATAATACAATGATCAATGAGGATTCTTCAGGAAGCAATGGAATTTTGTATGTACATACCAGGTCATGGAAGACTTCACATAGAACAGTGCTTGCTGGTTTTACGAGGCGACGAATCTTAAGTGATATCCAGAACAGTCTATGGTGTTTTTTTTCTACACTTTTTCAGTAATTAGCCTTATTTACATAATTTCTCAAACCAATTTTCAAGCAGGTGTTTTCCTCTCATGAAGTGAAACTGGCAAAGTTTTGAGCAAACTGTATGTTCAGTCATAACAAAGTTACAATAATGTCATAAAGCGCTCTTGAACTTCTTTCCGTATGTTCTATGAAAACGAAAGAATATCTTGGCATGTGTTCTTTTGGAACAAATTCATGAATGCTGTTGTTTTGCGAACTCCCGTGTCATTTCAATAGGTTATTAAACGTTTTTTAATTATTTTCTTACTATCCAGAGCTGATAGCGGCCAAATACGAATGTAAGTGTTTAAGTGAAATACCTGGAACAACACTTTACCAACAATGAAACTTCAATAGTTGAAAGTGTGAAAGTTTTTCGACAGTCGTAACATCGGTTGTCTTTTAAATCGCCTTTCTTTTACATATAAGCGCGAGAAAATGTTTCGAGATAAATTATGACAATCTTTGTCACAACGTTCTGGAAAGCGTTCATAAAAACTGATCAAAATCCGTCGTACCAAGTTTATATTTGAGAGTTATAGTAAATACCTTCGGCAATCTCTCGACCACGTTTTATTAGTGGCTTCTTCATATACTTTAAATCCAATTCGTGAAAAGGAAGTCGAATTTGAAATTGTTGCTTCACAGACATTTCACGCCCCTCTTAATTAAACGAGATGTCAATATTGTGACACCGTTAGCCAATGAAAACTAATGACCCCTTGAGACACGTTACATGACATGTCACTTCGTGTGGATTGATAGCAGAAAGGCTCCTGGTCTAGCTGAATAGAATAGAAATTCGTATATAGCTCACGGCCACAAGATTTGAGAAGTAGACCTCAAAAAGGCTAGAATAGCCATCGTCCTCGGCAGATCGCAAAGACAAATTAAAATCGATTCTTACCCAATGAACTTATTCTCTTAACACTGACCATTTTTCAAGGACGACGCACAAGACCAATCAAAACTGAAATGAATGGAAACGAGAACTTCAAATGAGTTGTATACGCGCATACTGATTACGCAATTACAAGACAGCGTTGGTTATTAACATTTGCTTAGACTAAAATTTATTTTTCTTAAGAGCACTCCCACGATTTACAGCTGAATTTTTTTATTTTCATCAAAAGCTAAACTTTGTCTTGGTAAACTACCGAATCGCAACATTTCAATTGTGGTTTTGAATAGTTATAAATCTAGAAAGATTTTACAATGGAAAGTTTGCGATGTTGCAAATTTAAATTTTAGGCACGTATGAAACAACAAAGTGGCATATAATAGCTTAAACAAGGGTTAATTCCAGTCCACATTTGTAAACAATTTAAAAGTTTTACAATGATGTGGAAACAGCGTAAGGCAAAAAGCCAACACTTGAACGAGGTTTGTCTGAAATATCAGGGATGTAAAACCTCCAAAGACGAAGTCGTAGTTTATATACTTTCCCTGAGCTTTTAAAATTGAAATGCTAAAGGAAAACACGAAAAATAATGCATGTTTGGCATAGACCTCTCGAGTTATAATTAATAAGATGGGAATTTCACGACAAAACAATCTCTTCAATTCAACAAGCGATTGGTTTTTGGCTCGCAATTAACCAGCAACCGCAGGGCATTAGGCGCCATCCGCTGGGCGAGTATCAAAAAAAAAAGTTCAGACAACTACAAAACAAAGAGTGACTACTCATTAATAGTCTTGAGTCCTAGCGATTTCGTGAACGTTTCATGACAGGTTTGACAAGACGGGAAAAGTAGCTAATTGCTGGTTTTATACCAGCGTTATAAAACCTTTAAACGAGTTTTAATTTGAATTGCACAGGTAAAACAAGAAAAAGCCCTAAATTCACATTTAATGGAGGTGTATATTTCGCAAGATAAACAACTGCTTTCTATATTTTTCAGATTCGACCATTTGGAAGGGTTTCAAGTTCTAAGTTGGATAGTTTGATTTGATCCTTTGGCAGACGGTGAGTAAATCATACTTTTAATCCGTGGTTTTTATTCTCGTTGAAGCGAATGACTAGCTTTTTTAGCGGGCCGTAAACGATTTATATTTGTTTCAAGTTGGACATAATAAATGCAAAACTGTATTAACTGAAATTTAGCACTTCAAGAAATCGAATATTACGCATTTGTTTGTAAAGAATACACAGGCAAAGAAAACTGAACCTTTCGGAGGAATATTTATGGTCTTAGTTAGAAATTGTGTTTATGAAAGTAAATATGGTCATATTTTAAGATAGAGTGTCCCTAAAATAAAAAGCAAACTTTGAAGACGCTGTGGTTAGAGTTAAAATATACAAGAAAAAAATTAGGCTTTCAGGGCACCTGGCAGAAACAAATTCTAAAAAAATAAAGATTGTTGACTTTCACTGACGTGACTAGCTCTTTCCCTCTCCTGTTGCTAATGTTTATATTATGCTTACTGAAACATGAAGCCATCAAGTGGCGAGATGGTCTAGTCAAAACCAAACATATTGAAATGGAAATTTAAGAGGAATGCTAAGTATGAATGGGGAGTACTCATTAACTCGGTGGAGCTGAGTGCGTACAAGACTTATGCACCAACAATTATTAACTAGATTTATTCTCATATCTCCCAAAAAATAATTTTAGTTCCTTTTGAATCTTAACTTGACTGCCGGTCCAAGCAAGCTTTTAGCTTCCTAGGAAAAAACTTGTGTTTTACTATTACAAGGATTATCTATTCTGGGAGGAAAAGCGTTTGTAATTTAACGACGGGGGACTTTGTTTATAGATTTGAAAAGTACCATGCTGAAAAATTATATGAACACCCTGCAACCTTGTCATTTTGAATTTACCTTTTCAAGGCTTTCTTTAATTAGAAAAACGTCTTTAACCTAATAAACTGAAGCAAGATAAATAGTTTGACAGTTTTGGGCGTATACAACAGAAGCTTTTAAAAATGTTACTAAGAAAAAAAAAACTTCCAGTCTTAAACTAGAATCAAGGGAAATTAATTTGTGTTTGTTTAATTACTGTTTGCGTGGGCGCAGTGGGCGCTAAAATTTGCGTTTGCAGATAGAGTCATCGTTCGCTTATGCTCGATATGGCATCTGGTTAGGACATGCACGGTGCTTCGGAAGCACCTTGCATGTCATAACCAAATGCTTTAATGAGATTTATTACATAACTGACATAGACCGCGAATAAAAGGAAAATTCTGATTGGTTCCTTTAGCGCTTCGAGCTTAAAATTTGGACCACTGAGATGGACCATTCACGAATAATTTCGGCGAATTGCTTTTTTAATTCAAAATATACAGCTTTTGTTGAGTAGAATTATTTTTACCTTCATCTTTGAAAAACAATTTCAGTTAAATTTTCACAAAATCCATGCAATAAATTCAAATGAATTAAAATAAATTTAATAAACGCTTACTCTTCGCGCCAGCGTTTACCGAAAATGGATCGCAGAGGCGCATCAATTTATCAGCAGATTGAAAAGAGCCATTATAATAAATAATAACACAACCTCGCCCCTGCCACTAGTTGTATAATCTGCTTCATGGTCAAAATCTGACACAACTAAGAGCTTAGTTAAGGGCTTGCGGCTGGCTCTCGTTTTACCGTAAGAGCGCCTTGGCACAACCTTTCAAAAGGTATAAACATCAACTATGCTGGGCCACAAGCTACCCAATGGGATACGCGGACAAAGAAATGCCTGATGCGAGTTGCTTTGTCCTCGATCCCCCACTACATAAATTGCTGCCCAGTATGGTCGATTTTGTATCATGTGACCAGAACGTGCAAGGCCTTATTTGGTGTTACTTTTTTCACGTACAGCCACTGGATTCCACTGTCACTAGTAACTAGCCGAAATATTTCCCCAACAGCGCGCACTCTCTTTGACTCACATGACATCCAAACAAGAAAACTTCCCAGCAAAGGTCTCTAGGCAAGCAACGTTTCAAAATCAGTGACGTCAAAGGGAGACAGTGCATTGTTTCCCAAGAATCGATTGACCTACGGGCGTCAATTTTTAATTACTTTGGCTCTTCTAAATTCTTTTGTTATGCTATTAAAAATCAGCTTACTGTCCCATACACTAGAATTACAGAGAGATCAGACTAGAATTGAATTGACTTTTCCGGACATATTTGCCTTCCCGTCTAAAGCACTTTTATTATTTTGAAGGATTGACTAAGGCATAATTGAGGAGTGACCAACACTGAGATTTTGGTACGTAAATCTAACATTAGCTTTCTTGCTGTAATTTATAAAACTGATGCTGATTTTCATACTGGGGGCCATGATGCTTATCTCAACTTTCAAGCCACAAAGAAAATCGCTTGGGCCATAGAAATAATAATAACTACATATGGTACCTACATGTAGAATAAGAAAGATCCAAAGATATAATTTTGTAGCTTTTGTTGTTTCTTTGAAATAGGGCGCTTTCCACTCAACCAAAACTTCTGGAGCTTTCGAAACAAGCGCAAATCTATGACGCGCCATAGTAGAACTTGTGCTCTTCAAGGATAAGTTGTCCCTCCACATCTACAACTTATCTTCTGCATGTACAACTTGTTGTTGCATACATCTAACTTTTAGCCAGACTTGTACAACTTGTTTTCCAAAATAATGTACTTGTGTTCACGTTTTGTGCTACTTCAGTTAAAACATATACAACTTGTTTTTCAACCTACAACTTGTCGAAACCGTTTGAACTTGTGTATAATTTTCGTAAAACTGGTTATAAAATACGTAACTTGGTACTGAATATGTGTTTTACTAAAAAATATCTACAACTTCTTTGACATTTACGTACAACTTGTTATCGAATGAAAGTTTGGCTTATCGATTGGTCTAACAACCCATCATTCTTTTGTTCTGATCACGTGGAAGTAATCATTTTGGAAGTGCATTAAAGTGTTTAAATGTTATCCACATTGTGTCTGGTTCTCAAGTGAAAATTTCTTGTATTCACTCTGTGCTGAATTTGTCCTTACTGGAATGCCGGTTTTACAGGGGGAATTGATCAACCATGGTTTTGAGACAGAAAGGGCATCAGGAGCAGATCTAGGGGGAGGGTGAAAAGGGTGTGCACCCCCCTGAAATGAAACCGCCTTCTTCATATTCTCTTTTAAACTTTGTTTTCCTCTCCGCTCGGATATGTCATTCTTTAGTGGTGCACACTCTCCTATGAAAAATCCTGGATCCACCCCTGGGCACGAAATCAAGCTTTAGGGTCAAGGGTGGAAGAATGTTTTTACAATTTGTGGGTTAATCAAAAATATTAACTCACAGCCACAATTACTGTGTGGGGATATTTGTAATTTGCGCTTGCTATCCAAAACACAATGAACTCCGACATATATCAGGGTAAGGTTACGTCGTAGTGATGTAGTCCTTTTTATAACATCATCAGTTGCTGATGGATGCACCGCTGCTGCTTACATACCTACATTTTATTGAAGCCCCCTCTGCAGTAACTGCTATCAATAACTTCTGATGCCAAGACTTTAAAGTGCACATAAGCAATTTAGCAAATTACATACTTGTACAACTTTGAATGAGGGGCTCAAAATATAAAATAAGAACTATGCTGAGCAACACAAGTGAAGTTACAAACTTACACTAATTGGATCTTTAAGGGGGCAAAGGTGCAACAGTCATGTGATACATATCACTGTTATTCTTGCACAAAATTAGCAATGATACCCACAGCTTGCAAGTACAAGTTAACCCCACTATTCGGGTCATCACTGAGAAGGTTTACAACTAGTGCCAGTGTGTCAAGCTGTAAGGGAGAAAGTTCAATTTCCGAACGAGGGACTTGAACGTTGTTGTCTGTTTGCAACTCGGGTATTGGTGCAAGATCATCAATTCTATAGTCATCTGGCACAGTCTCTGTATCACTCAAATCGGGAAGACAGTTGTACAGACCTTCAATCATTAGCTGCAAGGGTGTTTGGCATCTCTCTGAAGACAAACCATGGTGATTCCACTTCAAAACAAATTCCTTAATGCTTCTGTTGATCCTTGGTTGATAAACGTAGTGCAGTGAAAACAGGTGTAGCTCATTAAGTGGGTCAAGCAATCCCAAGCTTTCTAAGTAAGTGAATATGTTTCTGTATGGTGTGACAATGTACCTCACAACATCAAACGAGCCACTTCAATGTTCTCTGTGCCATGATGGCATCGCATTCTTGTAGGAAGGCCGAATGTTCTAACTGCTCCGCGAAACAACTGAAGAACAGTTGCAGCTTTGTTACATTGTAAACTCGTCTCTGAACTGTTCTGAAACGACGCAAAGCACGGCTTACCGGATCGACTCGGAAAATAGACTCCCTTACTCTGTTTCTTTGAACGAGGAAACCTCGCCCTCTCAGAGCTCCCGGGCACCATTCGCTCACCAGCATTTGCTGACAGGGAGAGTATATTCCTGACAACAGTGTCCAAGGCGTGGTCTGAAATTTGACTGAACTCCTGGTCACTCATAGGCCATCCCATTTCTTGACGCCGTCGTCTCAATGTTCGCTCCGAAACACAAAGGAATCTTGCAATTTTTCTCCATGTAAAACTCAAAGACTAAGACCCCAAATTTGTAACTCTGTAATCTTGTACACCGGCCTTCATTGTCTTCCATTCTGCACTGTTTCGCAAGTGTATGTTTGAGGCAATTCAAGACTGCCTCCTTCCAGCAGAAAATCTTGTCGTTCTTGAAAGTGAAAGATATTACTCTCCAAACGACTAATCAACTCTTGCATTTCCCGAGTTGAGGAAACTGTCACGTTGTTCTGTTGAGCGAGCACTGATGCACACACTCGCAGTAAACTTACAAAGTCTTCCACTCTCCTTGCAAAAAATCCACACATATCGATATTATCGGACAAATAATGGCGTTCCATTTCGCGCAGTAACGATGGCAGAGTAGAAATGACACTCTCTAGATCAGAAAACTTTCAGCCGCCATTTTGTCATAGAGTGCGCAAAGAATGATGGATTGTGAGACCAATCGATAAGCCAAACTTTCAATCGATAACAAGTTGTACATAAATGTCAAAGAAGTTGTAGATATTTTTTTAGTAACACACATATTCGGTACCAAGTTACGTATTTTATAACCAGTTTTACGAAAATTATACACAAGTTCAAACGGTTTCGACAAGTTGTAGGTTGAAAAACAAGTTGTATATGTTTTAACTGAAGTAAAACGTGAACACAAGTACATTATTTGGAAAACAAGTGGTACAAGTTTGGCTAAAAGTTAGATGTAGACAACAACAAGTTGTACATGCAGAAGACAAGTTGTAGATGTGGAAGAACAAGTACAAGTTCTACATAAATTGGCACAAGTATTTTTGTCCGCTATGGCGCGTCATACAAATCGAAAGTTTTCGAAAAATGCGAAAATTGCTAAATTTCCGGGCTACGAACCTTTTAACCGTAAACTCTGAAAACTCCTGGGGGTGTGAAATGAAACAAAAATTTCTGGTAAGAAAGTTTTAAAAATATTAGGTGGATAACTCACGAAATAGTCCTCTTTTCTCTAAATTTCTGAAAATGCTGCTCCAGTCACCTCTGGAAATTTCCAGAAATGCAAGCCGGAAGTTTTAATCGAATGGAAAACGCTCATAAGATATGGGAATCCTAGAAACAGGAAAAAGCCATTGTATTGGATTTTTCGCCAAGAAATTTTCGATTGTTCACGTTTCGGATTTTTCAGATACATTCCAAAGAAATTTCCGTTCAATCTGCCTCCGTTTCGAATTTTGGGAGATTTCTGGTTGATTGGAAACACTCCCTTTTCCCGGAAATCATAGAAAAAGATAATTCTGACTTGTCATTTAATTTGGTACATCAGAAAAGGATTAAACATATTATGACTGACGTAGCTTAAGATTGCAAAGTCTTGGTCCAAAAACAACAACAAGATCAACATTTTCAAAAGATGAAATTTTCTTGCACGATTAAATTTTGCGGAGTTATATTTACAGAGCCTATTTACAGCAGCTACACTGCACCTGTTCTGTTACTATTTCCGACCTATTAAACCACTAGAAGCCCACGCAAACTTGGAAAAGCAAAAGAGGATGTCTGCACCATAATTGAGACTGTAGACACTGTGGCTGTATGTATGTACCATAGGGCGTAATGTATAATCCGTTTAGGTGTCCAATCTATTTATCATTTCCACGGAACTGATCCCTTTTTTACGAAGAGCGTTGACTGATAAAAGGTTATTTTTCACATATGACTGGTTCGTGGCCGTATTTTCTCGCGGGGAAATGTACAACCTGAGGCAAAAAAAAATTCGCTTAAGTTTATCCACAATAATAACTTAGTAGAATAAACACAACCTATTACAATTACGTGAATAAAACGATATTTAGTCTGTCATTTCAGGATGAAGGAATTAACTGTGGATGAAACAAGTCTAATTAGACTGTCTAATAAGTTGAGTAAAATAAGGATTTTATGTTCCAGACGGAATTAACTTAACACGAGAAGGCTAGGCCAAACAAGTACTTTGCATGCTCGCAATAAAACTTATTTGTCATCGAATTATGACGTAGGAATCATTAACTCTCAGACAAGAGGAACTAAGCCTTTCACTTACATTCGAGCTCACGCCAACACTTTTTAAGACCAAATTAATTTCTCACTTCCGATTTCATTTTTGTCGTTAATTTGAAAGTCTTCAATTTCTATTCTCATATAGCCATATGTGCAGTTCCCTAGTGAAAAAAAAACCAAATTCAGCAAGATATTTGTTTGAAACAATTTTCGGTTTCACACTGGTCGGAATAAAGCCAAAATACTTTTTTATGTTGTAAACTTTTGCGACCGAGCGTTTTATACCCACGGCGCAATTATTAATTTCGAGAAGGTTTGTGTTCTAGCTAGCTAGCTAACTACTGCTGAGAGAAATGTTAAAAAATCAATCAAAATTAATATAAAATACCAAAACAAACACACTTAATGGGAGATATTTTGAGCTCTGCGAAGTTATTACGTTCAAAGCTCTCTAAATCCAATGTCGTTTGCTACCTTGTATGTATGACTAGAGAATTAATTTCATAGATCAAGGGGTCGTTTGATTTAGGCAATGTTTATTTGTAGGGATTTCTGTACTGAGGTAAGCGTAGTGTATAGATAAAAAAAATGAAGGCTCGCACTTATCCCTCCCTCGAGACCGGGAGTAACATAAAAGTAATAGAACGTTTGTACATTTCTTCTGAAAAATTCTTTCTTAACACCTCTCTGGCGAGGACCCGGTACCGTTAAACAGAGAGCTCTTCGCTTTCAAAAGATCTGACTCGCAAACATCGATAGTACGATAACTCCTTTGAAAACCTGCTAATTTTGTCGCTGTTTTGTTTGTCCGGCTGATTTCAAATCATGGCCTGTATTCAAATTAACCAAACTAGGAGGTATTGTGAATTTTGTCAATATCGTACCACACGTCCATTTAATTATTCATTTCTATCTACAAAACAGGTGACTGAACCCATACAAGAGAACGCCTCCGGGAAGAAAATGGCGGGCTTCCTGTCTCTCGCATGTATCATAACGTTGGCATTCCATGCAGGTATTCATTTTTGCTTCCAATGAACCGTTTCCTCTTAAAGTCGCTTTGCTATCTCCAGTGTTTGTGTAGGTGTCGTGAATACAGACCTCGTGTCGAGAAATCGGAAAAAAATAATTTCTCGTTACAAACGAAATATAACACTATGAGCATGCGAAGCCATCTATTTCAAACAAAACTCTCGTTTCAACCGTACGTCGAACAATACATTTGATTATAAGAAACTTCAATTGATTTCGTGTCAATGCAATTGCTTTTAAGTGCAAAATACAGCGTACATTGTTTTAAATTCAATCTTCAGCCTTGCAAGATAATGTAAAAAATTGTAGTACAATAACGCTTCATCGCCTCAACAGCGCGGCTGAAACGTTTCACGGTTCTCTCGATATATTGAAAATGACATTCTCGTTTTGCTGTGTGTTAATACGAAAAGAATTGAAATTCATCGGCTTTAGTTTTTAGTTTAACTTTTACGACTTTCTGGACGTATCGACGGTTGAAAACACTTAATGTAACCAAAAATAATGTCACGCTTTATGTCCAAGTGAATTAGCCAGATACTGTGGTTTGTTCGAGGACAAACTTTAAACGCTATTGTGATAAAATAAAGCATATTCTTAAGTGCTTCCTTGAGGAAAAATTATCATGACTCGAGCGGCATAATCTTGAGGTAAACATCTTGTTGGGCTTCATGCCGAGTTTTGATAATAGCAGAGATACGTTTGATTCCAGACTTTTCCACCTTCCACCTTGGCAAAAATACCAATTTGAAATTATTAATGGCAGGATAATGTCGAATAGAGGGTTAAAACCAATACATAAGATGGTATCGTTTGAGCTAATCGACAATCATCGATAACTGATCCATTTTCTTTTTTTTTTTCTTTTTTTATTTCGAATTTTTTCTTTGAATTGTTTTCACTTGAATTCAGTTTAACTTGTTTTTTGTTTACTTCGTCTCTCGCAGTTCTTGGTCGTCTTTTGGCGAGCGCTATCCATTTGTCAATCACCTCAAAGATGATAAATAATAGCATTAACTAGATCAATAAATAAGATTCTGCGTGACTGGCGTAATCCGTAATCAACAAGCAATCACAAGTATTGTCAAGTTCTTGTCAACACAGTCGTAGCATTGCGCGCCAAGTGCTTTGTCGAAACAGGTGCGATAATTCTGATACGCCCACTGTGCCTAGTCTTTCATTAATTTCTATTGGAAAACACGCCGAGGGCTGTATTCACGACTTAAAAATGTCACTGGAAGGAGCTCGTCGTGGTTTTCACGGCGTCTTCCTGTCGCATTTCCTCATTGCTATAATGTGGCTTGGTATGCAAGGCAAAGGATATGGCCTCGTAACCGACAGTGAAAGCGTAGATGGTATTAACAACACGAAATCAACATCAGTCGTTCAACGACCAAAGGAATTGGCGACGACTCCATCGAAGGCACTCGCTTACAACGACACATTGGGTACGAAACAGTATTTTCTAACAGTTTGATACATTTTAATTTGCTATCTCTTTTAGTTGTAAGATCTAATCTGATGACTTTATCGACTAAGGTTACCGTGAATTACGAATTGGGTGGGAAATCTGTAACATATGAACTTTTTTCACTTTGCAAGCGTACACAAGACTCATGTGTTTATTAAACGTAATGAATGTTTAATGAAATGTCAGCTTCGTGTGGGAAAAATACCGTATCTGCGTTTTACCGGATTTCGTATTGACTGAATGCGTAGTATTGTCTGTGCAACTTAAAATACTAACAACGTCAAGTTTTTAAAAGGGCTCAAAACGTTTCCTGCTGGAATTATCTTTTTAAAAACCCTCACCACTTAACTCCGGGATTCGTAGAAAGCTAATCTCTAATAACAACCCTCAACAATTAGTAATAACAATAAAACGCCATGCTCCTTGTTACAAGGTATTGTCTTTCAGCTGATGTTTAAAGACAAGCAGGTAGTTTCGAACGACTCTTCAAATATCAGCTTTTGACTAGTGGCCCGTAAATAACTAAGTACAAAATTTGGCCGAAGAAAATTGTTATCAAGATACTTTCTTTGTTGCAAAGACACAATATAAGCAACTGTCAACCACAAGGTATATCCATTTGATATCTCGCTTGAAGTACAGCTGTTAACGTGTACGTTGAATGTGATAGTGAAAAATGATAGCTACGTTTCTTCTACTTTGATGTGAAGAACAATGTCAATGTATGAATGAAAACATTTTTTGTTGTTTTTGAAGCTGCAATGCACTGTTTAAGGCAACAACTGATGAATCAGATTCGAAGACGTCGATGCATGTAAAAATATATTTCTTTTCATTTGTTAGGACCAATAATTCCACAAAGTATGCTTTTTTTCTTTGAATGCAATAATTTTTGTTCTTGTTATTTTATTACTTTGCTTTCTGCTTCCTATAATGAGATTCAGTTCAGTGGTCGGTTCGTTTTTCGGGTATCTTCCAGATATTTGTATGAGGAAATGATTATTAACCATGTGGTGAAATATAAAAGAGTTTCCGGCTGTATTTGGCTCTTAGTTATACCTGTTTTTTTGAGTTAGCAAGTAGTATTTGATGCTGATTTCGATTGTCAGTTAGCATACTAAGGTTGAATTTAAAGGGCGACAAGGAAAGTACAAAATCTCGAAAATGACATGTTGAATTTTTTAAAAAGCGCTAGTGTATAATCAAGAAGCATGTTATTAAGTTAAGGGGTGAAAGTTTCTAAAGAAACTGTGGTGCTGCGTCGGTGGGGGTAACAAGGTAATTTGGTTATATCAACTAAGTTGAAAATGTAAATTGGCCACCGTAACGAGTTATTCTGACGAAGGGCTAACGCTCGAAACGTCAGCTTTATAACTCGTTATGTTATTAAGTTAGATTACTAAATACTGTTTTTTTTTGTGGTCATCAAAAGTCTGCACTTTCGAAATTTATATTGCACCTATCTCTATAAAATCGTCAGCATGTTTTACTGCTTACGAAGTAAATGTTACCATGGGCCGGGTGCTTATCATTTGTAAGTTTGTCAGAATAAACCAGTTAGGATGATCACTGAATAATGATAAGGGTTTTTGCATATCAGCAAGCCCCTGGCCGAATGAGAGGGCGTTTATCATCGCAATAGCCCACTTTCGAGTTTTCCGAAGTCTCTCTCCTGGTGCACAATCATTCATTTAAAATGTTTAATTTGCATATGAATGAAATCTCATTTTCGTATGAATTTAAATTTCAACCGAAGTATCCGAATTTGTGGCTAAAAGGTAGGGAACCTATACTATATCTGCTGATGTCAGATTTTGCCTGCTTTTTCGAAATAACTCAACCGAGATTTCGAGTAGCAGATTTGCTCTCACATGAGCACAAAATTACTAGTTCGATAGGACGATAGTTCTGAAAAGAACTGTCGTCGGTTTCTGACGCTTCGATAACCTGAGCGAACGTCACCATAAGTGTCAATTTGCTATTTTGTGATCCCTTTTTTAACTTCAATATTTCCACAACCACTCCTTTAGATCAACAATCCCTGTACCTGTGTTAAGTGGGTCGTGAAACGCCGTAGAATGTCGTAGTATTGACTAGCATGGGAGTTGTACGACACCTCTTTTAGGATAGCAAAGGTTCTAGTTTTCTATGCTGACTACCTAGCTTTTGCTCCATTAGTTGTTACAGATACAAATTTGAAAAGTAGCCTATTTGCTCTTCTTTGTGGTAGAAAAAGTTGTGTAATGGCGCATACGCATTTATCTAGGTTGCTATAAAGACGTATTCTCGACCCTTGAGCCCTTTTCGTTTGCGCATAATTGAAAGTGAGATACGCTTGCAAGAAAGCTAAGGCTCTGGAGGTCAAGAATGTAAACCTCGCTTGCTATTCCTTGTGCACGAACATGTTGTGAAATGGTATATTGGCTACAAATGTTATAGGCGTTCAGGCTTGATCAAAAGCGAATAAGAGATTACGCGAGAAATGTCATCATTTAACTTTAAACGAGAGAAAACACGTTTTGACATTGCCTCTTTTTCGATTATAGTCTTACAGTAACCTGCAAGATGTACTTAAACTGTCCACTTTTACTCGATAAGAAATTAACACATTGCATCTATTAGATTCTAGCTACTTAATCCTCCCTTAATGCCAAACAATTATGTGGTGTTTCATTGCTAAGCAACGACGCACATGATGAATTAAAAATAGCATGTCTGGTCTTACTGCACATTGATGTCAACCTTAAAAATTTATGGGTTTCGCATTACAGACTAGGTGTAATAGTTTCTTTGCAAAACCTTTTTTAACACTCTCCACGTTTTGCCCTTTAAAAAGTCGCTACAGAATACTGATATCGATCATTTACTCCAAAGTGATAGTGCAATGACCTTGTACATTAAACAGAAGAGATTTTATATTTTTTTCTGCATTGTTTTGTAAACTAAATTTTCAAAGAGGGCAGAATTAATTTATTTACAATAAGGCTCTTTACCTCAGTTCATAATCTCTGATGTTGATTGCAAAATCAAGTTAACTGATTTCATTAAAACGCGAGGCAGCGAAACTGTTTATCAAAATTTCACCCGTGTATTTTAAAAAGCTGATGTGTGATATTTACACAACTGTACTCTTCTGTTCCTCGATCTTTTTTGCTATTGAGATATCTAACCATTTTTTTTTAAGTTCTCGTAAGCGAAGACGACGAACACTGCAAAAACCGTGCGTCAGATAAGGGGACATATTTAGAGACATTGAAAAGGGATTAAAATTAGCGTAAACTGGGTCCTTTGAAACAACTGAGTGACCATCATCTATTAAATACTTAATGAATTCCTTCTTCAGTGGTGAGTATGGCGTAAGTTAGCACAGCAGTGTGCAAGAAATTTCATAACAAAGATCATTGTTCTTTAACTGAATCTGTTTTAAAAACTCTTCTAGGACAAACGCATCGCGTCACTGAACTCTACCACACGCCCGCTTCTTTAGTGTATTTAAAGCATGACGCAGCTCATTAACTCCTGCGGTTACCAATTTATTCGCATCGATTTCAATTCTGATTAAGGTCCACGGAATCGGTGGTTTAATAATCAGTCGGTCAATATCGAAAATACAAATTGCTTTTGGTCAAGACCAAGCTAGCCCGATTTGACAGATTGCCAAGTTAACACTGAACCTTTCGCGGGTATCCTCACTTTGGAGAAGCGAGATGTATCGGCGTGTTTTACTCTTGCTGTACAGTTTTGCTTTTATCGTAGCAATAATAGGTACGTAACCTTGAGCGACAGTTTCGCGTTCCCACAAAGTAACATGATTGTCTAAGCAGCTAAGACATGAACTACTAGCCAATAGACAAGTTGTTGATACTGTTTTGTACCTCGTAAACGAAGCTAAGCTGTTGTCTTACTTAAGCTTGTTGTCACTCGCCGATTAATTCTATTTTTTACATACGCATAATAATATTGTTCAATCACTTTGCTCAGACGAAATCTGTATGAATACTATTCCTAGCATCGACCTCTCCCGCTGTTTCTCAGTCTTAAACTTAGTTAATCACTGAATTAAAATTCTAGTTGGAAAATTAGTTCTTTTACACAAAAAAACAAGGAATTACACACGACTCTATTTCAAGACCCTAAGAAATTTGAACACCACTGAATCTATACGGTTACCTTTTGTTCCTCTTTTTCTTGTAGATTAAACTCCGTTTATGTTACTTGGTTTAGGAACACTCGCTTCTACTGTAAAATAGTGGGGAAACTCATTTAAATTTACATTGTTTTTGTTGCGAAAGGTTGCCTAGGTAAATTATCATTTTTTCTCATTTTCTTAAATGCCGCGTTTGATAAATTTATTATATTGTGTAAACTTGGTTGGAATCGCGCGGTAAATGGAAATGTTCGCAAGAAAGTCAGAGCATCTTATCACCACTACTAAAGGAAACCAGTTTTTGATCACAAAAAACGTAGATTACTGTTATTACCAGACAGTTATTTTGACTTCGAGGCAACCACACTGCTAATTGGCTCTTTAACGAAGACGCAAAAAGGTTACCTTTTTCACTAACACCTACACAGTCTGGAAGCTTTTTGCATCACGTTCTTCAATTTGAATTAACTTTCAATAAATGAAAAGCGGTGATGTCTTATCGCTTCCAAATTAAAATTTATCGATTTTATAAAAGCACGAGACAAGAATTACCTAAAGTTTACCATGTGCAGAACTAACAAAATAGACTTTGCTGCACTGTTTTTACGACCACGAAGCGAGATTTGAAATTAACTGGCGCGCGCTTGACAAAAGAAAGATGAAATTCTATTATTCTATTCTATTTAACTCTAAAAATATTCATGGTAATCCATTTTGCAGATAATTGCTAAATATTTGCGGTATTTACGAGAAGAGAGAGAGTTCATGATTGATTTGCCACTGTGGTATAGCTTGTTATTCTTCTGTCTCCGCAATACCTTGGCAACAGAACAATGCCGCGGGCAGTCTTAACTTAGTTAATAACTGAATTTTAATTCTAGTTGCAAAAGTAGTTCTTTTTACATAAAAAGCAAGGAATTACACATGACTGTTTTTCAAGTTTCTATGAAATTTGAACACCATTTAATCTATAGTTACCTTTTGTTCGCCTTTTTCTTGTCGTTTAAACTCCGTCTATGTTACTTGGTTTGGGAACACTGAATTTCTTTTTTTTAATATGGCGGCCATTCTTGTCGATTAAATTTTGCCATATGACCACGAAACGAGATTTGGAAGTAGCTGGCGCGCGCTTGACAAAAGAAAGATGAAATTCTATTTATTTTCCTCTAATATATTCATGGTAATCCATTTTGCAATTATTGCTAAATATTTGCGGTATTTAAGAGAAAAGAGAGAGTTCATGGTTGATTTGCCACCGTGGTATAGCTTGTTATTCTTTTGTCTCCGCAACAGAACAATGCCGCGGGCTGCTTTCTTTTTATTTTGAGATTAAAGCAGTTTGTTTTGCCAGGGGGAGGAGTACTCGGATTTTATCTATCTAAACTATTTAACCTAAGCATGACTCCGGGTGGTTAGGGCCTCAACGTTTGAATTTAACTCAGACTGTATAAATAAGGTTTAAGCAAGTCAATTTTCTTTCCTGATGACTTAGGGCATAATATTGCGAAACACTTCGGTGTCTTATAACTGAGTGAAGCTGACCCTTAATGTTCTTAAGAGGTGAAAACTTAATAAGTTTGCCATCAAAGTTAGAACAAGGAGTGTGTTTCTCATAAAGCTTCATTAGAATATGTATCATCTTTTTCCACAGCGCATTTCTTTGCTTACTGGTATATCACATATGACATAATATTTTATGGCATGGCCTGGCATTATGTGACATGACATGACATGACATGACGTAATGTGGCATAGCATGACATGACATGACGTAATGTGACATGACATGACATGACATGACGTAATGTGACATGACATGACATGACATGACGTAATGTGACATGACATGACATGACGTAATGTGACATGACATGACATGACATGACATAATGTGGCATAGCATGACATGATATACCGTGCGGTAACAAGGCGTGGTATGACATGTAATAATTCTCGTGTTGTGTCATATCAAGGCAGTCAAGTTCTACTATATTATGGCAGAAAATGTCTGTATTACGTCACATGATATATTAGACGAATTAATAGCATTATATATCTAAGCCTGCTTGGGTTTCGCCTGGGTTCGGGCCAGCCGGGACCCAGGTATAGCCAGCCACTCTAAACCCAGAGAGGACTCCGTCAAGGCCAGGCTGAAGTGATGGCCCAGGCATTGGCCTGACTACTGGTGATTGGCTGGCGGCCAGCTGTCAAACGCAGAGGAAGGAGAGTGTGTCTTTTACTGACACCTTCACTTAGCTGGACTTCGAATTTTCAGAGCCAAATAACCTTGATAGTGATTGTGTTGCTGAGCTCTTTGCTCAGTTGTTGAACCTTGTTGAGGGTTCTGTGTTGACGTGGCACCCTGCTGGATATAGGCTCATGCCACGTGCAAGCGTGAAGGGCCAATCTCCTAGCCAGGGGCTGGGGTGCAGTCAGAGCATTTGTGGCCGCGGAGACTGTCTTTGAGTTTTCTGCGGGCATGTTTTTGTGAATGCAGTCAAATATATACAGCCTGAATATTACATGAACTAATCTACAGCACTTCTTGCCAACAGACGCAGTTACCAAAAGCGATGACGACGAGCTCAGGCTGGTGAAAGATCTCTTCACCAACTACAGCAAGGAAGTCAGGCCAGTAAGAAACAAAAATGCTGCTATCAAAGTTATTTTTGGCATTGCTTATACCCAGCTTGTCGAACTGGTAAGTGAACTTGAACTAATAAAGGTTTAAGACTTTCTCTTCTACCTCCGATGGAAATAAATCAGGCCATTCACAAGGAATTTTCCAAATGTTTTATACCCGCTCTAATTAATTGCTGTTTTTCTCTCGTTTACCGCAGGATGAAAAGAATCAAGTTCTTGTGAGTAACGTGTGGATAAGACAGGTAAGTGATTCATTCTTTTGGGCCGGGATGGTGAGTGGGAAAATCTATGTCGTTATTATTTTGTGTAAGTTCTGCGGTACTTCTAAAGTTAGCTGCGGTTGTGTCCGGTTGGAGACCGGAAAAAAGCCCAGGTGGTATTAGATTAATGTTTGTAGTTTATTTCCTAGAGCTTTAGAACCAGATTGGGAATCACCTTTGTACCCGTGTCTATATCTCTAAACATCAATCTTCAGTTTAATAGCAGAGGGCGGTAATGAAATATTACTGACTGTTTTTCCTTTGCATTGCCTTAGAAATGGAACAATCACCTTTTACGTTGGAATTCGTCTCACTACGGTGGAATCAAGTCTATAAATGTGGATCCCAAACTTGTCTGGCTGCCAGATATCGTGTTATATAACAAGTTAGTACACCGTCTTATAGCAACAAGGTCACGAAAGGTTAAAGCGTCGATTAACTAGAGAAATCAAGTGTTTTCCATAAATATTGGCTGACAATTACATGATGTTACAGAGTCCTTATTAATTGTTAAAACAGGTCATACTTTTTAATTGTCGAGGCTTCGAGGAAATGCCGAACGAAGAGGAGAGTCTTGAAGTTATGGATAAAAAACGTTTTCAAATTTAGTTGTCAACGATCATAAAATAGGTTTCTATGTTCGAACTAGCCTGCCACAGACGAGTGCATGCAAAATAATACTGCTGCCACTTTGTGTACTCTGCTGTCGAAAAAGACAACAGTATATTTTCAAATTAATTGGTGCATAAGCACAAGCATTACCAAAATACGAAGACTTGTTCAGTAAGGTGTTATAATGCAGCGCCTTTTGCAGCAAATGTTTCCCCAGCAAAATGTGCCAATTATCAACTCGTACTGCTCGCATGTCGCATATGCTTACGCGGTAGTGAAAGAGTCTGATGAGCGGTCAATAAATCCCGTATCACCGTGGAATTTTCTTCCTTCAAAACTGTCTCACTGACGCATATGTTGCTGTTTTTCAGCGCCAATACTGGAATAACGAGTGGCAACATGGACCAATTTAAGACCAGGGTAATACTTTCAAGCGATGGTACCAACACCTGGTGAGGTTAAAGCACTTTTAGCTTGTCAGTCAGCTTGGTATTAGAGCGGTTTTCATTTGAGTGTGGAAAAGTTATTGGTTTTGCACTTACTACGCTGATTGGCTGAAAAACTCGCGCCAATTTATCATTCATTCAGAAGTAAAAGCAAAACCAATCGTGACTCGCGTCAACTACCCTCAGTTATTTTGAGATTTTATTGGTTCGCTGTATTGTCTGCGTGTTATGTGATTGGCTGGATTGATTACTTTTATTACATTTAACTGAGAACCGTTCTAATAATGACCAACTATACACTGAGGGTGAATTCAAATCTCGGCGAATATTCGATCCCCAAGAAAACGTCGAATGGAATATTCGCTGAAATTCACTGACCCCGAGACGAGTAATTGTTTTATAGGATCCTTAAGTATAATTTCCATAAGTAAATATCAAGGACTACAAAATATCGAGTAAAAAAATTAAAAAAAAACATATGTGAAAGAGCTTGAATAACCTTCTGTTGCCATATCATCGAATATTGCGTTCCCAGAATTTTTTTTTTCAGGTCCATATAATTATGACAATGAAAAGATTACTGAGTTTTCCATTACTGGTTTCTTTTCTGGGGAAGTTAGTGGTTCCGCACATATTGTATTTTAGAGACTGATTCAACTTTGTGTTTTATGCATACCCTATCGCTTTTTTATCGCCGTTTAACCACTTTACGGACCTCCCCGTGAAGGCAGGGATAACTTTGTGATTTCGACTTTGTATTTATTGTTGTTTGTTCAAAGGTATGCTCCAACAATTCTGCGGAGTCGCTGCGCCATCGACATCAAGTTTTTTCCTTTCGATGACCAGAAATGTGATCTCCACTTCGGTTCATGGACATACGACGGACTTCGAGTGGACTTACTAAACGCTAGCATGTCCGTTGATCTGGCCTCTTATATGAAGAGCGGCGAGTTTCAAATGGTGGAAGCCCCTGTTAAAAGAATAATTGTTAAGTACAGGTGAGGGGAGTCCCATCTCTGCAGTCGTCCAATGGGAAAATAATTTGAATTGCGTCTATGAAAATAAGAGAGTTACAAGGCTTATGATCTGTTATACGATATTTTGGAACTTAATTCAGTCACTGAATTAGCTATCTTACTGACAGTGCTGTAGCAAGCTAGAAGATACAGCCCACTGAAATACAGTCAAAATGTTCTCGCTCCAGAGGACCCAGAGAAAGGTAAACATGGCCCATCCTCGGCCGAGTTTACCGTGCTTACATAACTTTACTTCACGTACCAAATTGATAATAACCTTAATGTATATAATGTTATCCCTTAGACTGCCTGTTTTTTGCTTCTCTACTTAGCTGCTGTCCGGAGCCTTATCCGAATGTGATTTACACACTGCACATCAGAAGAAAGGTGCTGTTCTACTTCAACAATCTGATCGTTCCCTGTTTTCTCATAACGGCTTTCGCACTGCTGACCTTTGTTTTACCGCCTAACACGGGAGAGAGAGTAACGCTTGTGATCACCACACTGCTAGCAATGACTGTGTTTATGCTAATGATCGCTGAGAATACGCCGACAACCTCTGACGTCACCCCCTTGATCGGCAAATTCTTTGTGGCCTCTATGGTAGAGATAGGACTGGCGCTGATCGCCACTTGTTTCGTTCTTAACATCTACGAAGCCACAGGACCGAGCTCCGAAGTTCCACAGTGGGTGCGCGTTATACTAATCGATATCTTAGCGCCGATTCTTCGTGTCACCAGACCCAAGGAAAAGCCAAAGCGAAGATTTAACCCTACCAGCATCCACTCGTATAGTCCGATGTTAGCCGAACACAACGGAAACAATTTCGAACTGGACGGAAATCCAAAGGATGTGCTCGTCATCGCACCGAAGGTCAGCGATAAGGTGCTAACATCCCGAGACTTCATCAACTCTGTGAATGACAACAACATCCGACATAGGGTACCTTCTTCACAAGACAAACTTCTGGAAGGTATTAACGTGCTCACTGAAAGAGCAAAAGAACAGGAAAAAGAAGAAGAAGTAAAAGAAGAGTGGGAATCAGTGGCTAAAGTTATAGACAGGTTCTTTCTGTTGCTTTTCATTGCAACTGTGGCCATATCGACAGCGCTGATTTTCTTACAACGACCGAGTTACGCCACGATGTAAATGAACTGGGTCCAAGAGTATTTTAAGAGTTTTGGACTGATGCCCATTTTCCCCTAAGTGCGAGGAGGCTTGGCTGCATGTCTTTCGCCAAATTGCGAGGATACTATCGGCAAAGAAATATGTTGGTTGACAAGATTTTCTGTGGTTGGGGAAGAATTTGAAACCTTGGAGTTACATACAGAATGGAACAGTTTTACAACGGAATATTAGAAACTGAGCAACCATATTTGGAGTATTGGAGATTGATACGGTGAAATTATTTACGACTGAAGGACGATTGAATATTGTATACAACCCACTATACGACCCATGAGTGAACCAAGTCCTATTACAGTGATTTCACATAGAGTGGTGATTATCCAGTGTAATGAGAGCAGATATAACCAAATTAATCGCGAGAATTAAGACTTAATGAGCGAAATCCTTTTTTTTTTTTAAATCATTACGTTGCAATTTTGTTGACATAGGTCTGTATTTTATTAAACATCGCGGCTTTAAAAAAATTACTGCGGGGTCCCACAAATTTTTCAATTAAAATGTTTATAAACAGAAGAATATTAAAAATTTATACATAATCGTTCACTGGCTATATAAAATTAAAAAAGAACTAAGCTTTCGGCTGTCAGACTACAGCCTTCGATGAGTTAATTGCAGTTGTCAATTTTTCCAATTTGACTCATCGAAGGCTGAAGTCTGACAGCCGAAAGCTTAGTTTTTTTTAATTTTATATAGCCAGTGAACGTTTTTATAATTTTTAAAATTGTTACGTCATGTACTTTCGTCTTTTCTGTATTTTACAATTTTGGTTTCAATCGAAATGGCACTTAGCAAAAATCTCAGCAAACAGCTGTTTAGTCAGGGACACAATTTGACTTTCACTGTTTAACACGTTTGAAAACAAAAAATATATCTTTCAATATTGGATTTAATAAACACAGACCTTATTTTGAGTTCTCGAACTGAAATACACATTAAAAATAACCCAATTTTATTTGTTAGGTAACAACCAAACTGTTATTCGGTTTATCTGACAAAAAGCCTTGTACCATGAAATCAAATGTGTACTCTAGCGGGCTTTGTTCTCACTAAAGCGGAAAAAGCCAATCTGGACAACTGATTAAAAGCTTGCAAAGATAAAAAGAGTAGAACTGACATTTATTGCGGTAAAGTGACTGAGAGCAATCTATGTCGTAAGGATTTTGCAGAAAACCCAAAATAATTTTAAAATCTGCAGAGTATGTGAAAATTACTCACAGTTTTTTAGTGCTGAAAAAATCCTTTTAAACCCAACAGAAACGCGGCTGGTCCGTCTTAAACTGTTTGGACTGCAGATATCTCCTGTACATGGACACGGCTTAATAACCGAAGCTTGTGCGAGTGCTTTTGTTTTAAAGCAACCTTGAATGAAACTCCATCGATGCTCGTCTTTTTTTTGGTTGTTTTAATCGCAAAGGTGTTAAATAAAATGAAAACTGCACTGTATGCGCCAGTAAACGACAGGTTTTCTTCTTTTTGGTTTACCCAAGTAGACTGTCCAGTAGTGAGGAGAGGACTATTCGTTAAGGATGGTACCTTTTGAAAACTGTACTTCATTGTTTCATAAAAGTCGTTGTTAGTACATGAATTTGATTCATGTACATAGTACATAGTACATAGTACTTTTTTGGCGTTTTTCTGCTTTAATATTGTTCTGACATTTCCTTCGATTGCAAGAACCTTTTCTACATCTCTTCTTCAAACCCAATTAAACATGACAGAATTCCTTTGGGGATTCCGCAGTTACCAGAATACAAAGATAGTTTTTGCAACCGAACCTAGGAAAACGTTGTATAAGGCTTGCCGAGGCTTGGACTTTTCAAAGCAGAACTTCTGAACGCAAACTGCTGACGATATAAAACACACATAATGTAGCTTATTTCTTTAACTTTCGTCAGGTATAAGTTATTTTACTTTTATGAATACAGAAAGCAGAGTTGGTAACATGGAATGTAACATTTAAAATGTTATTAGCTGACATTCATGAAGATAAGATTGTAACATAGAGCTCAAAATATTATAATTCAAAACGATACTGGATTTGAATAATTTTATTGAATGGTTTTCTTGAAGTGCCTCGCTCAATGTAATTACTCAGCTTGCTATGAAATTTTGAAATACGCTTTACTGTTGACACCTTAATCCGGCAACGTAACACTAAGGGCCAGGTCAAAGGACGAACTTCACCTGAAACGAACTAATTTGAATCCATCCACTGAAAAGGGAAAAGCTCGACCGTTGCGCCGGTCAAACGTCGAATTAATTCGAATTCAAAACCAACACGTTCTGTTCACGTTTCGATCTACATTCAGTCGGACGAACTCAGGTGAGTTAAACGTCGAACTTATATATAATGAACTTAATTCGCTCAATTTAGTTTGTCTCATCTGAAGTTCGACGTTTGACCTGGCCCTAAAGAGCTCTTTATTTTGGAATGAATGAAAATAGACATGCAACGTTGAAGAAAACATACATTGAGCTGGAATTTTCTACCACGATGTCTCAAATTAGCGAGTGCCATGGAAGCAAGAAAGGGCTGACAACTCTACAGCGTATTTCGTTTCCTTTTTTCAATTACAAATTTATTTAAAAATAAAATTCACTCAGAAGTCCTTCGCCTCTCGTTCTGCTGTTCTCCAACTTTTCCCTCGTTACCAGGAGCTCTCCTGTTGAGTTGGCGCAGTTCATTCGGTGCCTTAAAATACAAAAGATAGTATCAAATTTTAAAAGCTTGTTTTTAGCACCACTGACTTCCAACCTCGGGGGCTCAGGGGCTCAGATAAAATAGCGAAGAGAAGAACAAACGAGCAATGCAAATTAATTTTTTCCTGAGACAGAGTGTAAGGACGTCTCTTCAAACTTTCATTCGCGCTGTTTCCAGTGACCTCACTCTCTCACGTCCACCGCCATCGAGTCCTAATTCAACTAGACCTCGTAATAGTAGTCCTTTTTTCGCTTCGCTGGTCGTGTGTGACGCAAAAGAAGACCTCGAGGAAAAAACTTGGCCGCGCGAGGTCCTGGGGGCGAGAAGCGCGCGAAAAAGCCAAAGTGGGAGTATTCCTAGTCTATTATGAGTCAATGAGCAACATATAAAGTCTATAAATGTGCTATAGAAAGGTCTCCAAACTGATACCGATAAATTAAGGCCTGATTCATTCCCTTGTTCATGTTGCTGTGTCGGTGTGTTGTAGCCTCATGTCGTTAGGGGTCAACGAGGCTTAAATTTTAAGCCAAGTCTAAACATAGACGGGTTGTTTCTAAGAGTGCTTGCAAGCCACGATAAACAAATGAAACTTTCTTGTATTTTTTGGAGGTGATCTCACGAAAATCACAAGTGCCAACTGACGCGTACACTACAGGGTGATTGAATTTGATCTAAGCTGGTTGAAAGTGAATTGTTTAACTAAACCATTTGAGTTTGAAAGATTTGAAAAGAGAGGGTGATTCGACAGTCAACGGTTTCTAATCCTAGCCTCGTTGTCGAGTTTGCGTCGTCACGGCACAAACTGTAAAAATTGGCAAATTGAAAAACATTATTATGCAAGTCTTACCAGTGGAAATGCTGTTCGCAGGCCAGGGCGTTTGGTATCGCTTTCAATCCAGTCCTAGACCTGAAATCACAGAAGAAAGGGAGATATTCCGTGTAAGCAAACAAGAAGGCCCTACGTATGGAGTTATTTGTATAAAAACGCAACCTGCGGAGTATTCTAAGGAGACGTTAAAGATGTTTCTAAGGCTAAAGACCATAAAGACATCTTTTCACAAACTTGAATTAACGACTTAACCTTACTAAAGCGTTACTTCTTCACCTTACGAACATTTTCTGACAAAAGCAATTCGGGATTAGTAGCGCAGTAATATGTAGTACAGCTTTACAAGCACGGAAGACTTCTTACCAGACTGCATTGATCATGGAGTAATGACTGGTGAACGCTCTGTCCAGGCACGAGGAACACATTAATAGCTCTGTCGCATCCATGACTTCACAAGTTGACTTGCAACACTTGACCTGAAAATTATTTACAAATAGAAGTCGAGTCATAGAGGTTTAGGTGAACGCAGAATATCCTCAATTGATATTTTTCTCGGTGTTTTGAGTTCTCCGAAACTTTCACGTTTTCACAATCGTTACCACACGGTGATATTTATGTACAAGCGATTGTAATTTTAGATCATTTTTTACTTTGAATTAATCTTCTACTAAAAGCGAGATGTACCGGGAAAATAATACTCAGTTATAATACTTAGACATAATTATACAGTACAGAGTTTCTACCTGTCTCTGAAGCTTGTACGAATAAAGCTTCGTATGACTGGGATATTCCAAAAGATGATTAATGAGATGTCCACGACCATCACATAAAATTAATCTGAGAAACAACAAAAAAAACAAGAATTGTTATAACTAGCCCTTGTCGCTTACGTTCTCCAAAATACGCAGAACTTGGTCATTTCACGTTCTTGTTTTACCAGAGGACGACAAAGAATTGTACAAAGATTTTCAACTCGCGTGCCCACCTATTGTTTTGCTAATAGCATTTGGCTCTCCAATAAAAGGGGACATAATTTCAATTAAAAGGCCAGTTTATTAGTAGACGCGTGCGACGTAACTGTGAGTATCCAAATAGAACAGGACCACCTTCTGAATATACTTATGTCGTTCATCACCTCTTGACGATGGATACCTCCCATAGAGAGACACGTTCCCAGCTACATACAAAAGCCCATCTTTACCCTACAATATTATTATAACCTCTCCTACTCTGAGAGCAACAGATAGCAGTCCCTGAAAGCTGTTCAGTTTCAGGAAACTCATGTACAACTGCAGTTGTAAAATCCTGTACTCACCCACACTCAAAACAATAAGCCAAATTTGACCTCACACCACACTCAGTGCACTTTACATCTTTGGATTCTCGAAGTGTTTGACATCTGGAAAGAAGAAAGAAAATGATTTAAATTTGCATACACACATCATATCAATTTATAAAACCAGGAAATGTTGAGACCAGTTATATTGCTTCAATGGCAGCCAATAATTTCATTTCATCAAAAAGAAAGAGCAGGCAGGGTTAGCACACAGACTTTGAGTTGGTCCTTGGTCACTTACCTTTTGTAATATTCCTTTAATGAACTGGAGTAAAATGATGCTTGACAATTTCTCTGTGAAAATAACAGATACGTGTAATACAGCACATCTGAGTGAAGTGTAACATCAAGCAGACAATATATGTTGAAGAGAATAAATCATCTAATAAACTTGAAATAATTTAGCTGACCTTCAGATTGTATTTGAATTTACAGACCACTACAACAAATGTTTCACTGGTAAAAAAGATGGGTGGCATGCAATAGACACAACGATTTATTCATTGATTAGATCCTGGCAAGTTCCCTCAGCAAAGAACATCTTGAAGTCACTATCTTGTAACCTCCTAACTAAAGTAAAGATGTGATAACAAATGGCAGAAATATCATGAAGCAACAGAAATACCAGCCCTAATCTCACACTAGTACATGCAAGGCTAATGCAGCTCATCCAAACGGAAGATTAGATAGACTGAACAGATAAAAGAAAATGAAAAGTTGCAAGGTATTTAATTACATGTACCTTGAAAACAGTTTATGAATTAAATGAAACCAAACCTGTTGATTGAGAGGAACCCTGGACTGACTACCATCAAACATTGATCCTATAAAAATGTAGCAAAAAACAGGCAGCATCAATACCAGGAAAAATACCACTAACCCCCCAAAACACTTTCAGACAACTTGCTATCAAGATAATATTTACCTATTGTGGAGTTACCGGTCTTCACAGTGCAATCATCTGGAAGGTGGCCTACACGTCTACACTTCCAACTGAAAGAAGCAAAACACTGTCAATTTATTTACTACATGTATCAATGTTGCATTAAATAATTTTTGCATACTGATTGAAAAAGTTAATGATTTTCTGTAACTTACCATTTATAACTTGATAAGGTACTGACTTGATCTTTATATTTAAGCTTTGTTGAGTCCCAGACCTCTGACTGTTTAACTGGACGATTGGATTGATAAGTCTGTCCTCTGAAAAGATTCAAAAGGAACCCAACATATTAAACTACTAAATATTAATACATTTTAACACTTTCTTACAGGCTGTGGTCTGCTCACAATGATTTTGTCTACTGTGTTGTTTTACACAGTAATACGGACATGTATAATAGTATTACACTAACTCTTCCCAAGGCATTTAAAGGGATATTGTCTTTTCTATACCAAACCTTGGTAATAATCTACCATAAATACAATACAATAGAATAAAAGCCAAGTAATTAGAGATAAGACTTAAGTCTTGTAGAAGTTTACATGTACACATGCACAAGGTTAGAGTGTCAAATGAAAAAAAAGTCAATATTTAGCGAATTAGCAACTGGGTTGTGTTGAACAGTCAAAGCAATCAGACCACATACATGTATGCTTGGTTCCTTAGCTGACAATGACTAAGAAGAGGACTTTTTCCATGTCTATAGCCTAAGCAGTTAACTTTCAAGAATTCTTCAAACCCCAATGAGACATGTAAACACAAAAAAGTCCTATCACACTGTAACTGCTTAATATAAAATATTTCTCAAAAATGATTTAGCGCAATTGCCTTAACTTAACATACTTTCGTCTAAACACACCTGTCAAGTAATGAGAGCATGAGTACTGTGATCTTAAATATTTAACAAATAATTACTACAAAACATGTACCTTGACTGCCTTCCCTCACACTTCTGGTCAACTGTAGTTATACTACAGCTTGAACTTTCACCAGATGTTTTTATTGATTTGTGAGATTTCAAGTTCTGTTAAGGATATTTTCAAAAATAGTTTCAATCAATATTTAAGAATTACATGTATTAAGGTCATAGCTGCAATATTCTCTAAGCTTATTTAAATATCAAAAATATAATGTGGTTAGTATAATTTTGAAAAAAGATCTGACAGGTGACCTTCTTTTTGGTATTCAGTCCAAAAAAATCTACATCTTGTTCGTCGGAACTTTCGTCACTCTCTGTGCTTACAGCTGAAGAATTTCCATCTTTGTCATCTTTAGGATCATTGTCATCTGAGGAGCCACAGTCGTTGTAAGCTAAACAAAGGAAGGAACATGTTTAAAACATCAATGAGGACTATTGGTTGTCACATTAAGTTATTATCTATATGTACATTGCATAAATGCATACATGACACCAGAGCAGTTACAGTATTGGCTGTCAGTAGTACTTTCATTTACTTGTAAACTTAAGTAACACAGTTTTGTGAGCTACATATTTATATAGAACAGGAAATTATCTAAAGAAACATGGAATATATTTCTGATGTTAAATTAAAATTCTCATGAGTAATATTTATTTAGCTCTTGGTGGGAGGCATGGTGCCCAGGTACATGTATGAGTTCTGTTCTTGGGCTATTAGCACTTAAGTGTTGCAGTGAACTTTTTCAACTGGCATCTACATGTAAAGCGTACCTACTGAGCTCAATAAATTAAATAAAGGGGTTACATAGGCAAGCATATGATAGCACTCTGTTCCAAAGAAACCATAATAACCAGATAAGTAGAAACCAGATAAGTGTGGACCTAATGGGCCATTAAGCTTGAATGTACAAGCATTTTTTCCAAAGCCAAACTCCCCATAAAGACTCCACTCAGAAAACAGATTGTTAGAATTAGAAACTAGTCACCACTTAACCCCCCCACACCCCCCCCCCACACAAAAAACAAAAAAAAAAAAAAAACACCAAAAAAAAAAACAAAAAACAACAAAAAAAAAGAGAAAAGGAGGAGGCATGAA
>Ga0126337_10000110_pt1 | contig 29911 bp, 13 predicted proteins | sample DipCmetagenome_FD_92527 | JGI IMG/M metagenome (GOLD analysis project Ga0126337, IMG submission 92527) | Coral microbial communities from La Bocana,Puerto Morelos, Mexico - Diploria C A metagenome | ecosystem: Host-associated > Invertebrates > Cnidaria > Coral | place: La Bocana,Puerto Morelos...
ACATTCGTTTAACTAAACGAAAAGACATTCGTTTAACTAAACGAAAAGACATCCAAAATTAATTATGCATACAGTTCTTCATTTAACTAAACAATCTACTTTGAATAACTAGAAAATTTGCCTCGTCTCGCATCGGTCTAAAATACGGAATTGCAAACCGATGTAATTAGATCTAAAATACGGAAAACGAAAAGAGAAATTGCCTATTCTTAAATTGAGCGCAAGCTTGAAAGTGTTTAAAAACAGCGAATTAGGCCTGGCTCCAGTTTACATTGTTCTTGATTCTACTTTTAAAGAACGAGACGTGCAGGAATAAATTATCTCAAGTGGCAGGTATTCTGCAAAAGTATAGTGGCATATATCAGGAATAAGTTATGAATGTTTATTTCAAGAATAGATCCAGTGACGCGTCAGATTGAAAGGCTTTTCTGACAGAATACAGGACAGAACGGCTAAAAGAAATAAAAGAAATAGCTATACTAAGAAAAAGTTAAATATTTTCGCTTGCATTCACGGTTTAAACGTATAGAATTTCAACCCCAAGATCATAAATTAAAAGTGGGCTGAGTCAAACTGTCATACGCACGTCGATCTTTAAATGGCGTACTTCTGGCACCATCTACAGTGGCACACCGCCCTGCCTGTCATTAGCCGCTAATAGGCTAATAATGGGCATGTTCTTTAGCTGGCTTATTCTTCAGTCGAGCACACACCACTGGAGCTAGCTCAGCTCCATCATCGATTCTCTCAAGAAACAAAAAATATTCGATGCTCCGTGAGCATGTGGTTTTCGGTGCCCTTCGGTTTCACGTCATGGATTTTAATGATGCTTTATGCAAGAACTGTGGAGGGTAAGTTTGAAAAATTCATTTTATTGCAATACATTTGCGAATTTTTTTGCGTGTCAAGGAGTTGAGTCGAAGCGATCCTGTCGGTTGCGGGTGTCAAAATAAAAACAGCTTTTTTTCTTCAGTGTAAAACGAGCCGAAATATCCTTACGAGAGCATACAAGCATCACTTAAACTCCACTTGGTGGAAGATAAGGAAACGATCAAATGCGCACATTGTTTCATATCTTTCGTTGGTCTGTTAGATGTTTCCTTGGCTGCAAATCGTTGCGAAACCAAGCACTACCTTGGCCTGTCTTGGAGATGTAACAACTGAAGACATTTAATATACGACGTAACCATGAGTGTATTCGAGGATTTTTAAAGCCCATGTTCCTGTTGCGGGCGACAATTATGCTTTATTACTCCAACGTGCAAAGAAGATGAGGTAATAAAGAAAAGCCTTAAAAGTTTGCGATTTCCATATATACCATATTGCTTTATCCTCTATTCCAAAACAGGGTTGACAATTTGACAAATGGTGTAAAGTTGTTTGCTAAAAATTATAGCGACTGAAGTGCCATGATATTGATTGATATCTTATCTCGTTTTGACAATTTGCTCGAGTAAGAGTTCCGAAAGGCACAAAGCAAAAAAAAAAAATACCTGTTCAGTGGCCGACTTGATGACATCGCTGCATTTTTAATTCATTCCTTCTGTCTGGTTTTCGGCAATTAACAGGTACAGTTGTAAATGATACGAACCACGAAGAAACTAACGACGTTGGAATCAATATGAATTTTTGTCCTATATATCTATTGAAGTGTGTTTAAACTTGCTTGTGAATTTGCCTTTGTCCTGATAGCTGACTTAAATATATATATATAAACTAGATCAATGGAATTTGAACGAAAAATGTGAGCAATTTATGCCGTGCCAATGTCCGGTATAGTAATTTGTTCTGCAAGCTGCCCCAAAATTTTGTTAACAAAAAAAAGCAAGAATTTGGTATTGAGTTAGTTCGATACGGGAGTTAAATATAGCAAACGTTAAAATTTGTTGAAATTATTACCGGAATAGGCCAAAAAAGACCTTCCCCGCGCAGTCTTAGGGTTAGGGTTAGACGTGAAATTAGCGCTTGGAGAAAAATTTCTCAACCCAGCTAAAAGCTGTTCAATGTGTTACATCTTTTAAGATTCACCTTAAGAAATTTTGCATTTGGTACAACAAACAGCAACATTTATGTTTTTATATATTTTAAATAAAAATAACTCCTTTGAGCTATTTGTAATAGATCTGTGAATATTTTTTCTCACTTACTTTTGCATGTAATTATTTGTTACCTATCGTTGTTAGGGCAGGTGCACATAAGCATTTGCTGTCATTTAATAACCTGCTTTACCAAATAAGAGTAAGACTTTATTTGGTTGCCGTTAAGAGATTAAATAAATCTCTTACAGTGTAGTATAATATTTAGGCGTATTACAGAAGCTGACTGTCTGAGTTGCGGAACAGAGTACTACCTAGAAATTTAGACGGGCATAGTAGAGTTAGTTGTTATGCAAATTATATTTCAATCTGTCCTCGGTACAATAGAGAAACGGACCTTTCAAGTTCATGGGGCAAAGCTCTTTATAGAATTCCTCTAGAACAATGGTTCCGTTCGGCCATGAAAGAACATTTCTGAGCACATAATTCATTTTTATATCACCAGCTCGCATTGAGAAAGCTGACATGGCTTAGTTGATACAACACTTGTGGGGCATTTGGAGTAGCTTTTAAGCTTAACCTCCACCCCACACAACAGCACTGCACTAAGGTGGCCCAGATGGCCGAAACAGTGCTGTCTGCAGTTATATAGATGTATAAATGTTCTGCAATAGCTGGTATTACAGTTGTCAGCGTTTTGAAATGCAAACGAGGCGAAAGGATCAATCTTGCTCAATGTGTCACCCTCTCTAAATAGAGTTGATTATTTTATTCGCTATTAATATTATTCAGTATTATTATTATTAACTTGCAACTGTAAGATGTTAGCGTCCGTATGGGCATTTATGTCCCAAGAGTGTTTTTTTTTAATGTACTTCGTTATACCTCATTAGACGGTTTTTTTCTTTTGTCACCGGTTAGTTTGCTCCGTTTGTATTTTACTTCACATACTTTCATTTGTTATTGTAACGTCGGTCACACCTACCATTACTTTCGTTCTTTGCACGCATTTATTTTCAGTTTTACCAGTATATAATGTTCCTAGTTTTTCTGTTCAGTGTTTTTTGCTTCATTCAGTCGCGCTAGTCGCAGTTTATTATTCCGTCAGTCGTTTCGTCCTCGGACAGTATTAGGTGTCATAACAATGTAAGTATCGTCATCTTCTTTATTTCTTATCCATCATCGTTGTTTATCAGTGCTTATATTGTAGTAATTTTGTACTTTGTATCTTGTCTTTTTTAGTTTCAACCTACATCGGATTCAATAAATAGTTTTAATTCAGTCCTGTCGAGTTGAAATTTACACTTCGCCATTTGGCAGTCACAACAAATAGGAATTTGAGTGGAAAATGTTATTAAAGTACTTATTATTATAATGGGCAGTAAAACGTAAGAATGCCTCCTTAAATAAGATGTTGACAAGGCGCAATCGCGTAGCTTGTCATTACCACAGCCTAAAATATTTAGTAAAATAAAGAATTACTCAAATGATATAAAAAACCCAAAAAAGAAGTAAATTGTATGGGTAAAAGTTTGACCAGTTCATAGGTCCTACGCAGTGAGAACTTTGAAACTCCGTGCAATATTAAGGGTACTTGCGATGACTGCTTTTTGCATATACTGTAGGATCTTATTTACCCTGACACTATTATTATTATTATTATTATTATTGTTTTTGTTGTTGTTGTTGTTATTATTACACTTTTAATATACCTAGAGTTGTAGAAACACCATTCGCCAATCCTAATAGTAAATTAATTACAACATTATTTGTCTCAGATCGAGGTCGCGAACTGCAGTTCCCCGCTCACTACTTCTTTGCTGAAAGACGTTTAATGAACCACACGATTAAAGCCATACACGTTAAAGACTTGGACGATTGCGAGCTTTTTTGTTATCGGGATGACAACTGTGTCAGTCTTAACATTAAAAATAAAGATCCTGTCAGTGGAACACATGAATGCGAGCTAAATAACTCCACTCACATGGAGCATGAAGAAGACTTGACGAGTAACCCAAAGTTCTATTATCGTGGCGCGAAGGTACTAAATTAAAAAAATAATAATAATAATCGTTTTGTTTACTTCTCCGGTGATAGATTAACAAATGTAGACTCGGTGAATGTTAACTGATCAATTCAAAAGTGTCCAACAACGAGTTGTTTTTCAGCAAACATATTTTATGTCGATACATTGTACGGAAATGAATTCGGGAGCTCTCTGTGGTGTCGCACTAGTTTGAACAACGAGTTGTTTTTCAGCAACCTATTTTTTTTTACTTATGATGGCATAATAAACTGATTGCAGTCTCTCCTCTCTATTTGTTTAAAGATTCGGTAGACACCGTTAAGCACAAAAGTTCATAAGCCGTTTTCCATACTTTTTCTCACCTTATTTTTTTCTTTTTCTACCGCTAATCAAGGCTACGACTGTTTTACAAGATGAAGTACATGCATCAGTATAAGCAGAAAAGATGAGAACATTTTGGCTTTGTTGCAAAAATAAATTTCTTTCTTCTGTCCCTTATTTAAACCTCTTAAAATCACGCTTTAATCACTGCTCTGACTCCGCAATACAATAATGCATAACGCCCTAGACACATATACGCTTTGCGGGCCTATGTGTTAAGTTAGCTCAATGCGTTGGTATACTGTGAATACAGTCGTAAAAATGGCAGTAAAAATAATTTCTTTCTCCTCTGTTTCCACGTTTAAGAACGCTTGTGGAAAGAACGGACCACAGTGCAAGAACAACGGGATTTGTCAGGCTGGTTTTACAGACAAGGGATATCGATGTCTGTGCAATGCTGGATTCCGGGGGGAGCACTGCGAGGAAGGTAAGCGCCATAACGCATATTTGTTTGTCAATAATAATGAATGACAGAAAAAAATTTTCTTCGAATAATTAACGTTAACATTTTCTTATGGCCGGTTATTTTAGTTAACACTTAAAACATGTACCGTGTATGTCGCAAAGGGCGTAGTAAAATTATCCGCGGAAGCACAGGGTGCGGCGTCTTAAAATAGTTTGAAAGGCATTACGTTTGTTAAAAGGTCTGAAGGCTAGATATATATGGAGTTAAACTCGATTAACCCTGAAACTCTCGTGATTTTGAGATGGCGTCTTGGATGGCGTCCTGGATCCGCAATCCTGTCACAGGATTGCGGATCCAAGAGTCGCAGTTGTTTAGCTAATATGACGTAGTGCCCACACGATATGGCGTCGCCATTCCAAAGATATTTTCCCCTCTATGTAAGCAAAGGTTCATGTCTTTAATACTCGCTTAGTTTGGCGGGGGTGGGGGGAGAAATAATGCTTTTGGGAAGGGAAGGGTAGATTTAAGAAATCATTCTCCCTCCCTCCCCAGTTGCAGAAGATTACAAGATCCCGGCCTGAGTTGAATAGGCTGAATAGAGTTAATATAAAACGGCGTAAACGTGGACACTGAACTGATATCTCCTTTTAATCATAAAATAGAGAAGGACGAGTGCTCATCCAATTCCCAAAGCTGTGACGTGAATGCTGTCTGTAGCAACGCAAAAGGAACTTATACTTGCATATGTAAAGCTGGATATTCTGGAGATGGTAGAACTTGCAGTGGTACTGTTTATTTTATTTTTAATTTTTTTAATTTTATCGTCACTGAAATTTTTAAAGTTCTGGCCGGTTTATTTCTCGTTTTAGTAAAATAATCAGAGTAATTGATACAATGACATAAACGAAGCTGGTTATATTTCTTTATTTATCGTCTCTTAGATATAGACGAGTGTTCTATCAAATCTCATGGCTGCGATGTCAATGCTGTCTGCAGTAACACTCCAGCATCTTACACTTGCGCCTGTAAAGCTGGGCATTCTGGAGATGGCAGAACTTGCAGTGGTACGTTGATTTTATTTGTTTCGCTGTGTTCCTCTGTTCTCAGGCTAACTAAGTCGCCGTAATTATACAATGACACGGGAGTAGACTAACTAGATTTCTTTATTTATCTTATAATAGATATAGACGAGTGCTCCTCCGACTCTCATGGTTGTGATGTGATTGCTGTCTGTAGTAACACTCATGGTTCTTATACTTGCGCCTGTAAAGCTGGGTATTCTGGAGATGGCAGATCTTGCAATGGTACTTTGTTATTCTTGCTTTTGTTCTTTTCAATCTGTCAACTAACTAGTATTAAAGTTCAGGTGTAATTCTCTTTGCAGCTAAATATTCGGGCTTACCTCGGTGTAAAAACCTGAGACGTTTTTGTTTGTTTTGTAGCTATAAATGTTAGGTTTAGAGTTTATCATCTTGACTTCTTTAATTTCTTTCTATTACGTCACTGGTGAGTGTAGCAGGTTCTTACACCGAGGATGAGTCAAATGTTCACCGTAATTAAAGCAATGACATGAACGTGGACTGATAAGAATTCTTTATGTGCCTCAGATGTAGACGAGTGTTCTTCCGACTCTCATGGCTGTGATGTGAATGCTGTCTGTAGTAACACTCATGGATCTCATACTTGCGCCTGTAAAGCTGGATATTCTGGAGATGGGACAACTTGCAGCGGTACGTCGTTTCTTTTGTTTTGGTGTTATTGTTGTTGTTGTTGTTGATTTGCAGTGGTGTGTTTGTTTTTGTTACACAGAAAGTGTTGAAGCTCTGCTGAGTAATACAATAAATGATACAATGACATGACCCTTGGAGTAATATTCCGTATAACAGAAAATTTGTCTGTCTGAGATCTGGGAGGGATTGTGTCACTTATCTTTAGTACACCTGACCCCTTTAAAAACTATTGTAATAAGCACTAAGGATAGCTGCCCAACCTTATTAGCCAATGATGGTTATTTTGGGCAGGCATGCACTTTATTTTATTTTTATTCTTGTCTGTTTTGTAAATTTAAATTAATTAAGGGTGCCAATAAAGTTGTTGTTGTTAGCTACATAAAATAATTCATAGTATGAAAATAATGTCCTTTAAGCTAAAAATTCACTTTTTTTTATATTTGCTTGAAATGTTATTAAATGTAGTGACTTGAAGTAGTGCAATTTTTTGCCCGGTGAAGCGGACTTTCAACAAGTGTCTTCAGTTGGAACATTTTTCTTTTATCCACCGCCTTCAGGCAAGCGTACTCTGTACACAAAATCATAGTCACGATAACGTTCTGCTATCACGTGTCCTGCTGATACGCAGCTGATATGTTTCAATTCTTATTTAATGCCCACAGATATCGACGAGTGTGGCAGCGGTATACAAGACTGTCACATTTTAGCTTCATGTACAAACACTGCAGGTTCCTACAGTTGTTCATGCACCAATCCTCTCACTGGAGATGGAAGAACGTGTTGGCACTCGTCATCAGGTAACATAATGAGTCTACATCCGTGTTTAGCCGCAAACCTAAAATTACGTTAAGAGACTCACTGGCCAACATCAAAGAAAGCCGGACGAACCCAAAAACAGACAGGAAGCAATTTACAAGATCATATACTCCGACTGCCAGACTTCCTACATTGTTGAGACTCTCAGAATAACAAGAGACTGACTGAAAACAAACGAGCCCCGAGAAATAGTAATTTTAACAATCTCATCGCTTAACAGCATCGGCATCAGCTAGTTAACCACAACATTGACTGGGACATGGCCCAATGCCTACGTGCAGTACGAACTATTTTCAACGACTGTCTCTGGAAAGCTGGTACACTAAAGTAGAGCAAAATTCCTCTTACCAGACGTCAACCACTACCGGCGCCTTACAAACGACTTGTCCCCAACGTAAACGAAAACGAAAAAAAACGGTTTTCTATATATTTAGCGGACCGTCATAATTTGACTAACAATACACGGACTTCAAACCTACTTAAATAGACGGATCGACCAATTACTGATGACAAACTTAACACGAGTCTTCCAGCCAATATTATCATGGCTAAACTGACCAATCAGTTTTAACGCACCAGACTTCACGTAACATCATCTCCTGACAAACACTTGTCACTTGAATCTGAAGATGACTTTCGCTCAAGTTGTCGAAACGTCAGTCACCAACAACGGTTCTTTTCAGAACTACCCTCACCCGGACGAACACACTCTACGAAGTAATGGTCTACGAAAATCAGATATCAAAACACTTTCAAAGTCATGATTGAAGAATCACTAATGATTCGGAGAAATATTTTTTCCACTGCTCCACTAAACTCCTTTTATTCTTTGTTCGTCAGAATGTGAAGATTATGAATCTCTAGAAGACGGTAACAGAAAGACATCTTACAGTGGAAATGACCGCCATTGTGATAATCAACTTGGCCCCGGCTGGTTTCGTTTTCAAGGAGCAGCAGGCACCCGAATGCCCACTTCGTGTCCTCCTCCTCGTGTCTGTGGTACTGACGCACCGGGCTGGTTAGATGATGCACATCCTACAGTGGCTGAAGGCGCAGTAACACGGAAGGTCTGCTTTCGCAGGAGCGAAAACTGTTGCAGGGGGTCCATCGACATTCAAGTGAGAAACTGCAGTTCTTTCTACGTATATCGTTTAAATGGAACAGCAGGTGGAAGATGTAACTTGCGGTACTGTAGCACAGACTAAAACAAACATAAAGAAACATTTTTGCACCCCATACACTATGGCTGCCATACTGGCTAAGCAAGTGCAACACCTGCAGCACCTGCGTTGGCCCAGCATGCAATGAACCTAGAGCCCAGTCCTAACATACGATACTACAATACAGACAGCGCTTTGAGTTTTTTTTATCTCCTTCGCCCGACGCTCCACGTCCTACACCCTAGAATATCATTGAAAGAATAATTAAACTTACAGAATATATGGCACATCAAAACCTCATTCATTGGACAGCAAGACATGATGAGGGGATGTCACGTGTTCATAGTCTTTGATTTTCTAGCTCAACATTTTTCTATTTCCAAAAGCACCATAATGACCTATAAAAATGATTCAATGGTATCCCAGATCGACCAATAAAACGATGAAGTGCGCGTCGACGAATTCCAGACTCTGACCGGTCCTACAGGTAGAAACAATAAGTACTTTTTTTTCTGAAACTTAGAATGTTGAAAGTGGACTAAGGCAGCAAACCAGACCATTTTCTACGGCTTTCTTTTGACAAACAGTAGTGGCATAAGCATATAGCCGTCATAAAGGGGAGAACAATACAAATCATCGAGACTATTTCTAGAGGCCTACCTACTTGAGAGAAAAATCATTATGATTTAGTGCTAATCGTCGTCATGCCGTTTCAGCCGGATATCATTTCCCCGCAAGAGATCTCTTTTGTTAGGTTTTTTGTTTTTTTTTTTTTCGAATTATTATTGGTGTACTGATTTTAACATGATCTTGTCTTAATTTTGCTATGATGTGTTAAGCCTGCCAAAGTAAAAGTATGTTTTCAGATACTTATAAAGAGGTCAATGCGTTAGCTGATACCAATAAAGTTGCGTAAAATATTATGGGATTGAATCCCTCAGTTATCTTCATCATTGACCAAAACCTGGACCCTAGACTAAAGTTAATATCATTGATGGTCCATTTTAATAGGTAAAAATAGAAATAAAATAAAAGATATAACATTATAACAAAAATGCTATCAGCCTAGAAAAAAAAAAGGAAAACAAAAATTATGAAGTCGTTGAAACGTTGTTCTAACTCAATCTAAAAGCAGAGGGATTAAGTTTATCACTATGAAGAGTCCGATTTTTAGGTTGACTTCTCAGTGAAAGCTGTTTTCCTGTTAAAACAGTTTACAGTAACATGTCATCTTTTATCTTACTCGAATACACCTAATCAATATAGCCCTTATCCCCGCTTTAACTTTTGTCATTTGCTTCACGACGTAATCTAAGTTAAACGTAGATGCGAGGCAGTTTCGTGCGCAAAGAACAAAATAATCCAAAGTTACCTCAAATACATTCTGGATGATATTGTAATGAAATTGGGACGGTTAACCGTAGAAAAGGATGTTCCAGTCTTGCAACACCCGTGTACCAGCAGTATGTACGTGTTTTCTTCGACCATCGTTCAGTGGCTAATGTAGTAATTTGAGAGAAGAGTAAGATCATTACTTTGTTCTTCAGAAAATGATGTCCAATATCCTCCCTTTTGCTTAAACGATAAAATAATTGGGTACTTGATAAAACATGGGTTTTTGACCAATCAGAGCGCACGCAGGGACCTATAGATATTGTAATTGTTTATATAACTTGGTGCTAGTTTTCGCATTAAAGGCACAGTGTAATAATTTTTGCTGTAAGTAGAAGATGAACTTTGACCTTGACATTTCGAAACTTGTTCATGACATCTTGACGTTGTCGATATGTTGTTATTTTTGTTACTCTATTGTTTATCTTATCAGGGCACCATATACTTCTGTTGTTCTACCAACTAAGTTATCAGCTAACTGGGAACTGGTCACATTGTGAGTTCGTAATATACCCGTGGAAGGTGAACGATACAAATGAACATATCGAAGATCATATATTTGAAGAACGGAGTAGACATGAAAACATCAATGATACTACTCATAATACTATTATAATACTGGGATATTAGACTGATCAACAGTGAGTGGCGGGTAAGGGGTTTTTCATGTCACCTGTTCAGGGTGTCTCAAGACACATTTTGGTAATATCTGAAGCAATGTCAACAAAATAATGCTCAACTGTCAGTCCATTTACTATATTGATGCAAAAATTATCATTCCCAATGATTTACTTGATATCAAACATACATATCTGGGAAGGGAAGAAGTTTGTTTTCTAGTTTTATCGATTTTCTTTTCTTTTGCTTTATCGTTTCCATGGAAATATCGATTGCCTTGATAAATACGTAATCCCAAAGTTCAACCCATTTCCAATTACTGGTGTAATTTCCATATCGATCTGATTAAGAGAGGACTGCTAAAAAGCTGATTGAGAATACTTGGTACGGTCCAGAAAAAAAAACTCTATGGAGAAACCTCTATGGAGAAACATGTTACCTTCCTTATAGCGTTGGAATGATGTCCCTTTAGAAAAACTGCCAATACAAACGCAGATGACAGTTGTGAATTCAAATTTATGCATATTACGCAGAGTTTAATTTGAAGAGTTTCTCTCTGGTCGTGAATAATTTACAATAAAGGGTAGAGCCAAATAAATTTTTCAGTTTCAATTTTTTTTAAATTAGATTCCAATTAACAGCGATAGAGCACGTAGTAAGTGTAAGAGGAAACACGAGACATACTCGAATGTTTCTGCCAACTTCACATGGGACGTTTTGATTTGAAACAAATTTGTCAAAATGTCAAAGGAAAAGTTTAAAATTTAACTTACCGTAGTTGATCGTGCATCTGTACTCTGATAAAGCAGGCTGTATCAACCAATCCGAGCGCGCGCTTTATTGAAACTTTATTATAACATTTTAAAAAATTGCACAAGGAGTAAATATTTCACACGTAAGTAATACCTTTCATAGTGAGAGCTCGCCCGTAAAAGAATGACTATTACTAAAGATGAAACAAGGGGAATTCACAAAGTGCACGCATTGTTTGGTCTAACTATAATTATGCTATGTGACTTAACAGTAGGATCGCATGATTGAGTTTCTTCTCTTGGTGGTAAAAAACCTTTTATTGTCACCTCCATGGGTTAGTGTCTTCTAGCTTTGCATTATTATTTCGCGAAATTTCCTATAGCACAAAATATCGTTAGTATTTCTCCGGACCCGTCATACGTTTTCTAAGAATCTGTCCCTAAGAGAACATCACACTATCAAAACAGGCCTTAAAATTTCTGTAGTGTCCAACATCTTTATTGTTACCACCTTAAACAGTAAGAAAATAAAGAATTTTCGATTAAGAATATAATTTTCGTAAATCAGCTCATTTAGATTAAAAAGAAGCACAGCAATTTTTAGAAATGAAGTAGACCTAGGATTAAGATTTTGCCCTGAGGCTTGCCTGCGATCAATAATCTCCATCTCCAATACTGCCGCTCTTGAAGTAAAAATCACTTCGAAAAGTTTAGAAGGTTGATGTAGAAGCATGGATTGGAGTTTCAGGATTTAATGATTTGCTTCCAAACATATGGTCACGTAAAAACTGAGCGAAGTAGCATTAAAAGGAAACCTTTATGCGCGCTCAATGGAAATAAATGTATAAGTAATGAAGATATACTAATTAAAAAGCGGTGGAATCAGTTTCATGACTTACACCTGCTGAGAACCATTAAAATATCGTTAGTTTGGAGTTTAAATTAGTCTCCGATACAAGCTGGTGCTAGCTCAATGCTATGTTATCTTCTCCTTAAGACGTTAGAATTGAGCGGCCGTTTACCATGCGTTTATCTCTGCTGTTCGAATTCGTTTTCGTCACGGTTATGGAATTCAATGATGCCTTGTCCAATCGACGCTAAAGGTCAGTTCAAAAACCTTCTACTGTATCCGTTCATTTGTATAAAAAACCTACCGTTTTACATATATACGATACATATTTTAGTAGCTTATATTTCGTGAAATTATGGAAAACGTTCCTGTTCGTTGCTCTTTATTTTTTTATTTATTTTCAATTTTAATCAAAGGAGAGGCGGGTTAGCCGAGATCTCCAACCAAAATTTGGTTCATTGCTTCGGTGGCGTCAGTGACGTGAGAGTTTCTACATAAACCGTTTATTCATTCATTCATTCATTTATTCTTTCATTCGTTTTTTTTCTTGATTTTTACATTTGTTTTATTTTTCGTTCTCCCTTTTCTCTGTTTATCTGGTTCTGATTTTTCTTCCATTCTTTCTCTCTTCCTTTTCTTTCTTTTTATCTTTATTTCTTTCGTTTTCCTTTAGATATTCATCAGTCTGTCATTTCAATTCATTCATGCATTCCTTTAGCCAACTTACTTCAGCCACAATAGTTCATGCATCAAAAACTAAATAATTTATTTCAGATCGAAATCGCGCGCTGTATTTCCCAGCTTACTATTTCTTCGCTGAAAGACGTTTAATGAGCCACACGATAAAGACCATACTGGTCGAGAATTTGGATGATTGTGAGCTTCTTTGCTATCGGGATGACAACTGTGTCAGTATTAACATTGAAAATGAAGATCATAGCAGTCGAACGCATGAATGTGAACTTAATAATTCCACTCACATGGAGCACGACAGAGACCTGAAGAGTGACCCCGTCTACTATTATCGTGGCGCAAAGGTGAGAAATAGACACCATCATTTAAAGCATCGTTATTAACTAGCGAAATACGAGTGTCAAACAAATAATATACATTATGGATTTTTAGCCAATGGTGGCATAGTGAATTGTTTGCAATAATCCTCTTAGTCTTAAGATGCGGCAAATATTAAAAGCGACTGTCGGTAGATACTGAGCACTGACAAACAGGTGTTTAAATGGCGATTTCCTACGGTCTCGTTTTTTTTGAAAAAATGATAAATCATTGCTAGAAACGACGAAAAAAAATAAAAGTAAAGAAATCGATGGAAGTTGTTTGAGGCGGAAGCTTCCATTAAAATTCTTAACCACGAAATCCCTTGTGTAAACTTAATTCTAGCACGTGTAATTCTTGTCTTTTTGAAATGTATTTTCAGCCAAATACTTTTAGTAATTCACTTTCATTAATGTATTGTCATTATTTTTTTAATTTATTTTCAGTAATTCTAGAGAGTATTTTCAGTAATGCATTTTCAGTAATATTTTTGTTCTCTGCATCTACTTTAACATAGTGGCAACCAGCTCAAAAGCCAATGGCTACTTCGGTTACCACGCAAATCTCTAATCTCTCTTAATCTCTCAATAACCATAATGATGTAAATTATAAAATCCTGTAAAGTGCACAACAAAAAACTGATTGGCCCAAAGAGAGACGGATCATCCATCCACACCGATCATCCATCCACACGAGCTATCGCGATAGTCCGTCTTGTGAGACGAACCATCCTGGATAACTCGTCAAGACGGATGATCCGTCTGCTTTTCCGCATTTACACACAGTGGGATTATCAGGCGAGCTACCGTTGTTTGCCCAAGCTCGTCCCAGACGGATGATCCGTCTCCAGTATAAATCGGGCCATTGGTTGATTGACGAATTGCTTTATTGATAAACTGAAATTCGCTGCGGAAAAAGCCCCCAACCTCACGTCGCGTTATACAACTGCATGACCTTGCATTGAAATCTTAACAACTGTTGTAGTTGACATCAAAAATTCTTCCTTTTCTATCCCTGTTTAAGAACGCTTGTAGAAAGAAAAGGCGACAGTGCGAGAACAATGGAATTTGTCAGTCCGGTTTTACAGACAAGGGATATCGATGCTTCTGTGCTCCTGGATTCCGGGGGGAACACTGCGAGGAAGGTAAGCGCTCAATCGGACAATTCTTAAATAATTTTGAATGATGTAAATTAAACAAAATTGATCGTGCTCACTGAACGCCGGTGTGCTTCAAAGTGATTTTGGACCCCTTTAATGGACCAAAAGCAGGAGCCCATTACCTGCCTGAAGATAATTTGAAGTTGCACAGACAGTATTGCCATTAAGGCGTAGAAACGGACGATGTTTGAAGGTAACGCTTTACTGATTAGCAGAAAATTTTCCTTTGATCAACTTTGGACAATAAGACCTAAATACGTGTGAGAGTGTGTCCATGAGAAAACCAGGCGAAAAACAAGCTGTAGCAAAATTACTTGATATGACTGATTTAGCTCAAATCACCTATTTTGCTCAAACTTGGCACAAATGTTAGGTTTGGCGAGTAAATGATTGTGGCAAAGAAGTAGGTCAAAATATCTTATTCCCTTCGATCTAGGAGAGCCCCCCTGTAAAATTGCCATTTGACACTAATTTTATGCATATTTAAATATAGCCATTTTTGCTTTGGATCATGTTCTACGTACAAAATCAGTCTAAAATCACAGCTATTCATTTGAACTGGGCAATTTGATTTCCCTACGTGGCTTCATCTTAACCGGTAAGGTGCATATATTTCGTAATGCGTTGAACAGCCTTTAATTAATGGCAAATATCTGCAATGGGCATAATCAAATACTCGTTTTTCTATTATGAATAGTGAGAACAATCAATCAAGTTCTCAAGAAAGCCATTTTTAACGAACCTCGAGGATTTGTAAATGTGATCAAATACTGTCTCGAGTGTTTGATATGTCTTCTCAATCAAAAATAAATCTAAGGAGAAAACGGGGATATAAACTCGTATTACGAGATTCTAAAAGAATCTCTGCTAATAAAGATCTCCAATCATCGTCATGGTGTTGATTTCCTTTGTTTAACTTGATGAATTATTCATTATTTTAAGAATCTCCCTGCCAAAGCTAACTTCAAGTTAACAATTTCAGAAAATTGGATTTCCATGACACCATCTGCAGTTTGTTTTGGCGCTAAAGATGATTCTTATGGCGCATTCAAGATTGTCGTTCCTGGAAAAATCGTAACCTTCAAATTGACTTATTTGAATGGTAGCGTGAGCTGTTACAAGGACAATCTTAAGTCTAAGTGGGGCTGTGAGTGGCAAGGTCTCAATAATCACAATATGGGGACGCTCATTACTGATTCCAGTACACTACGTATTCTCTCTAAGACTGAACACTTCAGGGGAAACTCTATAGGTTGTTTAGATGGCGCGTACTACAACCTGCCATGGGCAACACCGGATTCTCCAGAGCTTAGGTTCGATAATTTCACTACTCCTTTATCTGTTACAGAGAACCAGGAATTCCAAGTATGGTTTGGTGAGGATTTAATCAAATGCTCTGACTCAGATAACGGCTTGAGCAAGACATGTGCAGACGTGCGCGGCTTGTATGTCTGAAATTTTACAGTCCTACTCTTTGGCTAAGGACTGCTCACCCATTACACTATAATACGACGCCGTACTGTACTTACGAAAAAATGCCATACAATATAATGTTTTAAACTAACTACTACTTTAACTATTTATCATTAGTAGAGTTCTACTAGTATACTAATGCAAATGCTGCAATCCGATTGGCTGAGATACTCGTACACTATCAGCCATGGGAATGCAGTAGCTGTCGGTCGTCCACGCGGAATGCGACGTTGTTGTCGTTCTTCCAAAGTTTTGCATGCGATGCTGAGTGATGCTTAGTTAGTCGTATCCCACGTTAGTATATACCACACAAGTGAATATTGCTTTTCGCGCACGCTGATTGGCTAGCTCGGAGGTGATAAGCTAAGTACTATTCACCTCCGAGCAGCCGAAGGAAAACAAAATGGCTTTCGGTTTCAAATAAAGCTACTCTTAAACAAGTAAAGTTGCTCTTTGGTCCCCTAGTTATTCAGCTTGTGTGGTATATACTAAAGCAATTATTCACCTCAATGTCGGTGAAAGTGGTGGATATTTACCTTGCCGCTTCGGTGAATAATTGTTAATTATTTGTATGTTAGGGAGCGGGTGGGCGGAGTTAGATTCTTTACAATCGAGCTTACGGAACCGCCACATATATATATGTATATACATATTAGAAAGAAGAAAGCGGTGTTGCAGAAACTTCCGTTACAAATTGCAACAGCATGAAAGACAGTCCGTTTTACCCCGAGCTAGTTTGGCTGAGAATGACAAAATACTGGTATTTCACGTTGAAACTATTAAAAGTGTAGCTAAAGTAAACGCGGAATATAATTATGGGATTCGTCAAAACAGGTTTCCTTCTGCAGAGGATTTTGTAACATTCATTTAAAAATAGTCTCTCAAACATTTCTCGCGCAAAAGAATAAATTAGAAATGATTTAGAAATTGCTGATTTGTTCCTAACTGGTGACTGCTGTATACTGGCTGATGTAATAACTTTTTAGCCTGTATTTACAGGTCTTTCAAGGAAATGTGAATTTGGAAATGTTGTGCAGCATTCGCTAAATATTTCAACTCAAGCAAGATGTTCGACTCCTGTTACCCTTTTCACGTGGATTTGTATGAGGATAGAATCGTTTGTGCGATGATGCTAACTTCAAGCTGCCTCAACGGTCGAGGATGAAATATCTTTTCCGTGATTACTGGTCTCCGAGTTTGAGCTAAGCACTCATGTTGGCTAAGAATTGCTGAACAACTGTCTTGTCAATATAATGTAACAAACTGTCCGAGTAATCTCTAGTGCTCGCATGCACTTGTTAGTATAATCTATCCAGTCTGGCAAAGCTTCAATATCTCATCCCTCATCGTATCCCGCAAGACACCTTAGCTTCACCCGGGCCATGCATGAATTATTCATATTAAGAAAGGAATTATTCAAATTAAGGAAGTTAGCAACGTCAGAATTTACGTCAGGGCGCACGTCATCAGAACCCTTGTCTAAGCCACCTTCCAAAATAACCGTTGTCCATATCCATGAGAGGCGCGGTGGTCTCGTGGTTAGTGCGCTCACCTCCGGATCCAGCGGTCCGGGTTCGTCCGGGTTCGTACCTTGACTAGAGACATTGTGTTGTGTTCTTGGGCAAGGCAATTTTCTCTCACAATGCCTCACCCAAGTGTATAAATGGAAACCAGCAAATTTAATGCTGGGGGTAATCCTGAAATGGACTGGCATCCCATCCAGGGGGAGTAAAATAATCCTAGCTAGTCGCTTCATGCTATGGAAATCGGGATAAACTCCAGCCTCGGATGAGCCACTTGGTCCCTGTTCTTGCGGCTTTTGTCGTATTTTTTTTTTTTTCGTGACTGGTGCGGTTTTGGTTTTTGTTTTCAGTTATGTCAATTACAAGTAGCTCGAGAATTGCATAATTCCATTTGCCGTTGATTTTGTTTTCGCTGCACGCCTATAGACAAATATGAACGAATCTGTACCTGCCAATCACGGACCAATTCTTGCAACAAATTTACAGATTCTTTTGTCTTGCTACCAAGTAGAAGATGGAGTTTCATGATTTCTGAGAAGTAATTACTCTAGGTCTAGAAAAACTGCTAGTGGACTGACGAGCGGAACACCAGCTCGTTCAGCAGTTTTTCGAGAAAAATCAAAAATGCACTATTTTTTCCTTAGACACATGGAAACACCATCTCCTATTTGGTTAGAACAGAGATTGAAATAGCGAATTCAAAATATCAACATCTGAGAAAGTCAAAGCTTCAATTACGTCATAACTTCTTGGGCATACGCGCTCTATAAATTCCAGCCGTGCTCTTATAGTAGAAATGGTTGACCCAATAAAACTACCCTTAGAAGCGCCTTTTCCGGATTAGACGTTGGACCACGCTCAACTCCGATAACGGGTATTAAGCGTTTTCACATGATGCCACGGGAGTCCTATTAAAGTTCCAATACAATGAATTCACGGCGGCCATCTTGGTTTACCAATTGAAACCAATCCTTAGGATGTTGAACTCTTATCTTATGTAAACACTCCCCTTGTTCCAAATAAATTTGCATGAGTACTGACCACCTGATGAGTGAAGACGCTTCGTACAAACTATATTATAATGGTAAATGAATACTAATAGCGTTGACGTGTTGATTAAATTCGCCTTTTCACCAGGAAGCTAAAGAACAGCTGTAGTGTTCCCTGGATGCAGAATGAGTAACTCAACTAAATAATTCAGTATATCCATTCTCGTTAGGATCACTTTTAAGAATAAAGAATTGTACCATTTACATTCGGGAATGTTTTACTATTTTACTCTAAGTTTAACTAAGGCATGAAGCATTCATAATTTCAACGCAGGAATAAAGGTAACATTTCAAGAGATTGCCGTCATTCACAAATCAGGAAAATATTGAGGTAACGTTTCCAGATTCAATATCCTTCTAGGTTAATATTGTAAGAAATAGCGACAGCTCGCCATATTACGAGGGAAAAGAATGAAAGCCAGTATTGTTTACTTATAATAACTCTGGTTTTGGAAGCAGAAAGGAAAAGAAGAAAAATAGTTTGTCATAGTCCGAAGTCTCTTACAGAGATCACAATGAAAATGTTTCGACACTTTATTGTGTCGCACTGAAAATATATATTTTTCCTTAATTTTACCGTTGCTTTTGTTTCCCCAAGAATTAAGTTTTATGATTTACGCCAAAGAACCAAAATTTTTGTAATAGACGTTGCGTGCTTCTTGCGGGAGTTTGTGGTTTAATTTACATCACATGCTATCATCTTTAAAGAACAAAACAAAACAAGAACTAGACTCGAAATATAGCATTCTCTAGCGCGATACCTCTAAATCACTGACATATCCATAGGAATTTGTCATTGCTTTTCCTAGCAAGGATTAAATAACATAATTCTTGAATGAATAAAATAGAAATTTCACGGTCACATCATACAAAAAACAACTGTGTAAATGAAAAATGTCAAATTTAGATCTGCCACTGCGAGATCCCAGTACTGTTAGAATACCCTGTTAACTCCATTTTGATTACCTCGACTATTACCAGGCTGGCTACGAAGTTTGTTGTTAAGAATTTGTAGGGAGTAAGGCAAATTAAACCGTAAAAACATAGCGCCTAATTATGATAAAATTGCTTCCATATTTTTCCCACCGTGGAATTTCTTTATACCGATATGTTCAAAACCCGTCCCTCACCGGTTAATTTATTTTTTTATACACACCTCGCCGGTATCGAATAATACCTTCTATTTCCAGAAGGAAAGAATCTCTACTTATTAAACCACTACAAAAAATATTTTTATAAGTATATGTATTTCAATTTAGGGACCTCTGGAGAATAATGTCCACGCATCTTTTCCGCATTGCAATCCAACTTGTTCTGTGCCAGGTATTCCATGGAATAGCCGCCACACAGGAATGCGATGGCGAATATTCCGTCCACGGCATGATGCTTAAGGAACACGTTTATAAGACGTTGAAGACATCAATCTCACTTGACTGTCTTCGGGCTTGTAACGATGATATCAAATGTCAAAGCTTCAATTACGTCATTTCCAGAGACGTGTGTGAGTTGAATAACCGCACCAAGGAAGCGAGACCTGACGATTATGTTCCTCACCCTGACAGATTGTACTATGAAAGAGTTAGAAAAAGAGGTAAGATGCCACTAGAGTTTCAGACATTGTAACAAAAATAATAAACAGACAAAATTAAAACAAACAAACACACACACAATAAATAATACAGAAACAACATCAAGAGCAAAATCAAAGGGAAATGAAACCCAAATTTACCTCTTGCGGCCGAGCTACAGTTGCTTTCTTTTGGAAGACTATTCTATCATCTAATCTACTTGGTCCACTATTATGATTCTAAGTTAGAGAAGAGATACGATGTCACCAAAGTCTTTGATTGACTTGGTAATAACAACAACAACAACAACAACAACAACAACAACAAACTTAAGAACAACAACAGAAACAACAGCAATAAATAAAAGTAAACGGAAGTGAGGCCGGTCTGTGTGAACTCGGCAGGGTTGCAATCGTAATTGCTAAGTATTATCAGTTCAGTTCCGAACGCTTAAATTGGGTCTTGTATACCTCCATATACACTGTATACAGATAATCAATATTCAGATAATCAAAATAATATTTTATATACGGTCCATTTTATCTTGTTTGCACGTAATATTTTGTATAATTCATCTCCTAGTTCCACTCGCTTCTATTCCTGAGCTTCCCGCGGAATCGTGTAAGGAAATCAAGGCGAGTGAAGGAAGACAAGCAGTCAGCGGCAAATATTGGTTTGATTCTATTATACCTGGGAAAGCAGTTCTTGCTCACTGCGACATGGAAAAGGAAGGTAAAGCACACGTTCTTTTTCAGTGAGTTTAGTAATCTTTTCGCAGCAATATGAAATTGTGGAAAAAAAACTGTTGTTGCTGATCTAACTGTTGCTGTTGTTGTAATTTTGTTGTTTTGTTTTTGTTGTTGTGAGTGGCAAACTGACTGGTTAAATTATCCTTTCTACCTGGGAAAGTGATTCTCATGGCTCACTGCGGCATGATGGAAAAATGTAAAAGAGATTAATTCGCTGAATGAAGAGACCTTTAGTATACATAGTTTTCTTTCGTCCATCCTACCCGTTCATCACAAATCATTAATTATTTGCCTCAACCTTTCTGCCCCACGCCTTCAACTTCGTTAGCAAATTGTTTTGCTCGTCGCTGTCAAATTACGATCGTTTGCGCAGCCCTGTCCAGTGGCTTTTTATTGTTTGATATGTAGCGTCTGGGATTAAGTGTTCACATTTTAGTCATCACAGATTTCGACGAATGTGCCACCGACGTTCACGACTGTCTCACGGATTTAGCCGACTGCTCAAATACGTTGGGATCTTACACTTGTGCCTGTAAACATGGGTACTACGGAGACGGAAAGACAAGCTGCCTTCCTCTGCCAGCGGGTGGGTTAAATGTTTAGACCTAGTCAATAAAATCACAGCTACTGAATGAGAGATCGGAGGCGGTTGTACGATAGTTGAAAAAGCACGCAAGAAAACGTATTTTTATTATTTGAGTCCAACATCCCTAACATAGTGTGGACACCTTTTTATTGTGACATACCAAACATGAAAAACAGGGTTTGACCAAATTTCCAAATACCTAGAAGAGAATTGAAATTACGACGTGTACATGAGAATTTTTGACGTACTTCGTGGTGTTTGGAATTGAGACCAAATACTGTCCTGATAATGTCTCCTCTATCGAAACTAAAATAAGGAGAAAATGGAGAATCGAATGGTCTCTCAAAATTTTGTAGTGCTCGCAAAATTTGACCTTTGCTCGATTTGTTCGCAAAATTTAGACGACTGCTCGCTTACTCGTGCTCGCAAAATTGTCGCAGTTGCTCGCATGCTCGAATTCCGTTAAAATTACTAAAATTTGCTCAATTGCTCGCAATTTCGTAAATCCTTTTTTCAAACTTATGCTTCTTAAGATCAGATATCCAAACGCCGTCGCGGTCACGGTTTCCTTTGCTAAAAATTGAGGAATTGTTCCGAGAATAGAATGGCATAGCTTTATCATGAATTATAGGGTGAGGACCCGAAAGGTATCCCGACCCCCTTTCCGGGCCTAGAAAACTGTAAAACGCCCCGTCTGAATACGGTTTAATAAGACCTTCCTCATTAATAGCACAACTTATTAACGATTTACCATCTCTAGAATGCCTAAGCTACTCAGAACTGACCAGAGCAGAACGAAAGGTCACAGCTGCCATAAATGTCAAGTTGTGTGATGGTCATTTACTAGCTCCTGGATGGTTTCGTTTCCAAGGAGACGCGGGTACCAAGATGCCAACTACTTGTCCACCAAAGCACAGCTGTGGTACTCATGCCCCAGGCTGGTTGAATGGCGCTCATCCTGCAATGGCTGAGGGTCAGGTCACCAGACAGGTGTGCTTTCACTGGGATTCCGGCTGTTGCCATTGGGCTATTAACATTCAAGTCAGAAATTGTCATTCCTATTATGTGTACTACTTAAGTCGGCCACCAACCTGTAGTTTACTCTATTGTGGCACCGACTAAAAAACTTCTCTGTACAAATCCTGTTCCCGGTTTCCTTCTTTTCGGCGAGAAGAAGAGCGACCCTGTAAACGAGATGGACCTTTCTACTCTTTCAGACAAATAAGACGAAAAAAAAAGATATTACCGATGGCTACGGTTAATTATATAGGCTTCCCATGTAAGCCATAAGCTTAGGATATTCATCAAGTAATAATTAATAATGCAAACGGAAAGTTCCGAAAGTCACGTTCTTCGTTACGTTTTACATCCACTTCTTTCGTTTAGATAAAACATACACCACACGGTCTCTTATAACAAAGTAAGGATGAAAGAATCTTGTGGATAAGAAGTTATACCACATCATGAAAGCAATATATTGCGACTTTTTTTTTTTAATAAAGGTGACATCCTATAGAAATAGGAGGTCATTTCGGTACTACATGTTCTCTCAGTTATTTTTAAGTTTCTAAACAGCAATTCAAATAACGTTTAAGGTCGCTACTTCTAAGGGAGCGGAAGCGAGGTAATGACGTAAGTATAGCGTATAAAGTCTTTACCTGAGTACAAAAGCCAAACCGCCTTGAATCTAGAACATTTAATGGGAAATTATGATTAATTAATAGCAGCTTTCTTTCAATATGTTTGAAATTAACTAAAGGAGGCTAGCATGCACCCACACAATATCTATAGCAAAATGGAACTGGAATATCGGGTAAAAGCAAACTAAACTTAAAGTGCAGAAACTGTTAACACAGCTAAACGTCTTTTTTGCTATTTTCTCTCTTACTAAACAACACTACTAACATTACTTTTTCTAATCAGTTGAAAAATTGTTGAGACAAAGGAATGAGGTAAGAGCTACAATCGGCGACAAAATTGTTGACACATTCACCTTTGAGGTGAATCCCCTATTTCGTCACTGTGATCCCTTTTAGTCCCCCTAGCTTCTCCTTTCAGCTCCCCTTCCCCCCAGACAATGTTGTGCCGCAATTGCTGTGAACCTGAGGAACAAACAAGCAACATTGAATGGGGGAGCGGGGTGTTTTCCACAGTTTATTGCGCGAGAAAAAGAGTGGTGTCATTTGGTGCACTAAAAGGACTATAGAAAGACAATGTGTCAACTAAATATGTCGCTGATTGTAGCAACGACGACAATAATAAGCGTTATTAGCATGACTATGGATCATTGCAGCATTGTTCAGGACAATCAGTGGTTGAGAGACATTCCAGGCCCTCAAGCTGATTCTTCCTAATTTGATTGCAATTCTTTTGGATAATATTGCACGCACAGAAAGAATTCGCAGTGTAAGAGTTATGGGTCACAGTGTAATGATATTTTCTGGAAGAATTTCATTTTCACGACTATGTTATTTTTACTTGACGCTATTATTTATCATTAACTTAACCAAGATTTCTTGTAGCTGGGATATTACTTCAATAGGGTAACTTGTCTACAAATATTATATTACAGCGTTGTTTATCTACCATCTAAATAAAGTCCCTTTTCTATCTCCGTTAAGCTATCATTTATCTCTGTTTATACACGAACAAAACAAACAAAAATTTGCGTTGGAAACACTCTACTGACGCCATCCAGACACTAAATACATTCGAAAACCGAAATGCTACAGTCTATATTGAGAATATTCATAGAAATATTTACAGCCTTATTAAATCGGCAGAAAAATAAGAATATTTAGCCTCAGCCGAAAAAAAGACAATATTCTTTAAAACAAAAAGGGTGTACATTCATTGGACATTCCAGTCAGACGCAAGCGTTGTACTCATTAGTCAGACTGACTAAGGTTGGTGGCCATCCAAGGGCCCGCAAGCGTTTTTCTCTCTGTCAGTTGCGCATTAACTTGTTCATGCGCCGAAGCGGGCAAAACAAAGATGGCGGCAAAAATACGCACTCTTCAGTTTCTTTCGAGAAATACACTAAACCTCGTCTACACCAGGAGAAGTTTTCAGAGTGTTAAAAATGGCCTCAGAAAGTACTCAAGCCGAGCTGTCTCTCGGAGTTATAGTGGAGTAATGGCAGCCCTTAATTGCTCCCGAAACACTCCATATCCACAGCAGAATCCTTGTTTTCCAGCTGGAGGTAAACTCTACAATCACTATTTTGTTCATCAACAGTCCTTTAGTGTAAGGCAGGATTGTAAGCTGAGTATTAGATTCCTGTTGTAGTCTTAAACTGTTGGCTTCAGAACGTTCGATTCTTCGTGATCGTAATACCCAGACGCAAGATTACTGTACGTTGCATCATTTAACAAGGAAGTAATTTTACGTGTGCCTTTAAGGTTACTCCAATCCTTCGCGAGCCTACGTCGATCGATTTTTTTTTTCAAGAGAATTAACATCCGTCATTCCCATTCGCCATCCGTCATTCGTATCATTCCCCCAAAAAATGTAAGTAAAATATAAAAATCTAATCTACGGAAAGTCACACAAATGATTAGGATGAAGATTGCTAATGAATATATGAATGGCATACATTTGAACTGCTGAGAAAGATATGAAGACATAGTTGATCACTGCAGTTATGTACACAACATAAGCGGCTGTGAAATCAAAAGCTGAAATAAATTCAGGCCTGAACGGGATTCAAACCCATGACCTCTGCAATGCCAGCACACTGTACTCTACCAACTGAGCTATCACACGTACCTCTAGGTACTTAAGTTAATAAACATTTTAAGGGTTACTCCTTCATAACATTTATTGTGTAAATTAACTGCTGTTGCAGCCATTGTGAGGACAATGTTCATTCAAGTACAGGAGACACCAAATCCAAACAGTCTAAAGTTTGTTCCAGGAGTTCAAGTTTTAGATTCTGGTACAGTCAACTTCCCTAACTCACAGGCTGCAGTTTGCTCTCCACTAGCAAGGTAACAGCTGGGTCATTGACAGAATGAATCATGATGGCGTAAGCAAAGAGAATTTACATTTTGTTAATCAAAGTAAAAAAGGTGGTTTTTTTTGCATTGCAGCATTTTCTGAAAGAAGTAGCAAACTTGTTCTTGGTGTTTCTATCGCATTATAAATACACTCATGAAATTTTGGGAGAAATTTTGGGCCGTGGAAACACTTGCCTGCTGCATGTGTTCCCACAGCATTTCTCGTTCTCCCAAACTTTCACTCGCTTTCACTTGTTTTCTTAAATGTAATTACTGTACAGAAGGATAAGAAAGAGAACAATACACCACACTTGCAGAATTGATACTTAACTACACAGGTACTAGAGATCAGTTTATGACTTCCTCAATAGTGAGATGATTGATGAGGTCATTCCCTGCTTTTTCTTAGTGATTTGTGAAAACATTCAGTTGTATAGATGTCGTAAGAAGAAACTTGGTAGTTTAAATAATTTATGAATGCTATTTTCTTGTGTTGAATTAAACTTTTTCATAGTCTTACAAATTGAACTACATTATTTTGTGTTTGCAGAAGTTTATTCCGAATTCAAGGTGTAACAGGAGTAATGTTTGGACCAGACTTCATCACAGTCACAAAGGTAAGATGAACAAACCCTTGTCCATAAAGAGAGACCTTGCATGCAACTCAAATGGCATTTAAATCATAGCGGAGCAGCACAACTATAAGAACAGAACCACATGCATTCCTAGAAAAAGTACCATCCAACTCTTTCTTCATGGTCAACGGTCGACATGGCTAGCAGGCTGGATAGCGGCATGTGTGCCCTACTAAGAGGACAAGGAATGATGATAACAATGTCGTGCAGCATGACGGCCATACTCCAGCTAGGCAATACTTGGTCATGCAGCCTGCATTTTAAGCATGTATACCTTTGATATTGGATATCCATGTTTTGGTTAATTTTGCAGTGACCTTTTGCAGTGACCTAATTATTATTTTTGTCACTATTTTTTGGGTTTCATTTCATTGTTGACATCATTTTTTGGCACTTTGGTAGTCTTTTTTTAGGACTGACAAACTCACATAACAGGTAGGCTAATAATATTTGCTTGCATTTGATTTTCTGTGTTTCTAGACTGATGATGAAGTTGACTGGCCTGTGTTAAAACCTGACATATTTGCCTCCATAATGGATTTTTTTGCCAGCAATGTTCCTATTCTCACTGAAGATCAACCAGCAAGTGACACAGGTGAGACTGAGAATGTATCAATAATATTATTTAATATAAAATTATGTACTAGTGCTTTTTCAAAAATGTTGTTCTCTTATTGGCTACCCTTCCTTACTCACTGTCTGTTCTGTTGTTTTGGAGAATTGTGTGGTATTGTGAGCAAATTGTGTGGTCCCTGCACCACCACACCCTGTCAGAAGGCCTGATTGTGGAGAGCGCATAGCCTAGTAGTGTCTGGTTGTAAACAAAATATTTAATGGCGGATTCTCTGTGTCATTGAAGTAACTGTAAAGAGCATTTAGATGTAAACAGCATCTCGAACAATTAGAAGCGATTATTGCATTATTAGTTTGATAGTTGACAAGGGCTGCACCCATCAAGTATCACATGATAGAATTTTGCATTAATAATCCAATTCAGTAATTATATAATCAGTGACATATGGTTAGTCCACTTTTGCCTGGTTGTAGCAATCCAGTTTCTAATCTAGGCTGGGGTCACTGTGTTGATTGTTTTTTGGATGACATACATTTCTCTCAATGCCAGTGGCTATTTACCAAACAAGTATTACTAGACATAAGTATTTTTTTCTGTACTTGAATCTACATGGTCAGTGCAACATCGACTATTTTTAAGAACCTTGATAATAAAATCCAGCCTGATGGGCCACTACTGGACTCAAAATTAATGGAGACCATTAAAAAGGTACTCAAAAGTTGACAAAAAGACTGTCAACTGCAGGTTTCTGGCAACTACTATTTGCCTATGAGTTCGAAATTTTGATATTAAAACAAACAATTAGTTGTTCAAATAATTAATATATGTACAGATGTTATATCCTAGATGTAGTGTTTTCATTATTTTTCAGCAATTTCTGATGATGATGATGAAACTGTTGCAATGATCAAAGAGTTGTTGGAAACGAGAATAAGGTAGTTTCTTACTTGAAAATTTTTATTAATATTATAAGAATGTAATGCATGAGAGAAACTGAGGTTAATTTCCAGTCTGTTCTTGCCTTCTTGCTATATCAACATATGAAAGGAGTGTCTGCCATTATAAAGATGTACATGAATGTACTAGCACCTTTCATGACTATTTCGAAAATTTAAAGAAAACTGTGACATTCTGTATGGAGACTGAAGAGTTTGTGTCTTGATAACTGGACTGTGTAATTGAAAATTAATTAATATAATATCGCTGAGGAGATGGCACATACAATCTGTAAAATTCACCGAATTGTTCAATTGTTTCACACAACTAATCAAGCTATGTATTAACAAGTTGGAACGTTGCTGTCCAACAGACCCACTGTTCAAGAAGACGGAGGGGACATCATTTTCAAGGTTTGTAGAAATTTGTGTTTTATGTTCAAATTGGGCATATGGTCTACTAATCTTGGCTATATAGTTGAAGGTTAATTAAACTTTAATTAATTATTGATGGTTCAAGTGCAGGAACCACCAACATTGGGTTTGCTCAAGTTGGCCTCAGTGTGAAAGGACTTGAAGGAAACATCATTGTTGTCTTAACTGATGTGTTACTCGGGAAGGTATTTCAGATATACAAAACTTAGAGACATGAAAGCTCCTGTTAGTATATCATTTCGATCACCCTGGGTAGGGAACCCAGGGAACCCAGGTTGGGTGTGCCTGTTTCGCTTAGGGGTATGAATCAACAATTCTGGTCTGACTATTTTTAACGGTCAAAGTACATTTTATGGTTAAGAAGAAATTATAAGTGGTCTCCTTTGATGGGGGTGTAAGTCAAATTTTGCGGGAGTCCCCCTCCCAGGATTCCGACATGGCAAAGTGTACAACAAAGTTCTAAGACACTGAAGTCAATTAGTTTATTTTGTCAAAGAAATTATTTTGTATCAACAAGGCATGTAATTTACAAGTGCAAATAGCTAGTTTAATCTCTCTCGTGAAATAAATATTCGTTATTCAAAAAAACTTCAATAACAAAACTAGACGTAAAAGTTTACTAAAACATGGCATTTAAAAATATTCTCATCAAAATTTCTTTCCTTTCATAAATATACACCAATACACCTAAGGAAACAAAAATCTAATACCGTTTCCGGTCTGTCGGTATCTGCTTTAGGACATTTAAGTAACCCTAAAATGACTGATAGGAACACGTGCCTGTGTTGCCTCCCTTAATTTTCTCGCTGAAAACCGCAAGCCAAGGTTACAGCGGCCAAATAGTCATCGGCAGAGTGGCGGCTCTCTCCACTGTCCGAATCATAGGATGCTTGGTTCTGTGTCACGAGGTTATTGACGGGCGAATTGTTTGGGCTGAGCGCAGTATCTGTCGATTCACGTGGGTGGACATTCACGCTGACTGATTGTGAAGCAGCAAACGGAAAATTGGTATGCCTGTTGTAAACGTCTGATCCAAGCGTTCCCCAGGGTGGAATCGTACACGTGCCGACTGGGAATGGAGCGTACGCTGAACTCCATGACTTGAGAGGCGTTTGATGAATTGGCGGGAAAACAGCGGAAAATGGTTGGGGCATGGCCGGCAGAATGACGTCACTGTCGTCTGGCCTCATTTTGGAACCAGGGAGGGGTAGGGCTGGTTTATTCTTAATTTCATGCTTTCTCCATCTCGCGCGGCGGTTTTGGAACCAGACCTGAAGATCACAACAGTAAAAAAGGTAGTAGCGTCAAGAAATGCGTACGTCACTACTGTGTGCCAATCACATAAAATAGTTCATCATATGTCTCACGCATTTCCCAGCAGACAGTCGTCATCGACTACGTCAGACTTAATAATCGAGCTGTTCGGTAATCGAACTTCATTGAGCTTAATTGAACGAGTGTTTTCGATTTGTTCGATAATCGAACTCAATCAAAAAAAATCTAGAATTCACCAGACATTCGAACAGTCTGTCTAAGTTACTGGTACGAATAAATAACCTTTGGACATGGAAAGGCCAGTGATTCTACAATTGAACGAATAAACTGACTGCCAATTCGAAACACCCTGAAAAATACGTTTCAAAGACAAATGAAAGTCAGTCTTACTTAACTGTAGTTCGTGTTGCCGTGGGTTTTTGTCGACCGTTGTTTTTTTATCATCATGCTACCTAACCTCAAATTGAACGCGATCGAACTTTATGAGTTGATTTCTACGAATTCAATCGAGCCCGATCGAACAAAATCGAGCTTGTAACTCCAAATTGTCAGGAATATTGTTATTGAAAGTGTAATAGTCTAGTTTGGTCTGTAACGAAATGTATTGCTTCGAATTCAGTCAGCAGAAGACTGTGAAATGGCTCTGCTTGCTAACAACCTTCAAACTTCATAACAGTTGTAAGATCGACAAAACATGCCAACTGACTCTAAAACCTACAAACAATTGGAATTTGA